>SNRY01000523.1_pt1 | contig 12774 bp, 7 predicted proteins | sample 4693421 | NCBI WGS metagenome assembly SNRY01 (sample SAMN11003215, study PRJNA524138) | termite gut metagenome | isolation source: Bacteroidetes bacterial symbionts from single cell of protist host amplifed... | host: Streblomastix strix ... | reverse complement strand
ATATGCAAGTCGGCTATATAGAAGAAACAGTGAAGATGCGCAATGAACAATTTGACGAGTCGGTCAAGCGCAGTCTCTATCAAGTATCCAGAAATGTGGAATATGACGAAACCAAACGTTGGTTGGAAGAAGACCTTTCCGAAGCGGAAAAAAAGGCTTTTTCACAATCTGTTTCACCAAACAACAGTTTAATGCAAGAGCAGACAACACGGCAATATCGTATTGTTACAACACCAAACGGAACGATGTATTCGGATTTTGAATTGAAGATTATGTCGTCCAAGCCTTCGTCCGTTCCCAAAGCTATGATTTCTCCTCGACGACACGGAACCAATACCATTCCGCAAACATCGAAAAGCTTGCACGAGACAATGAAGAATCGTTATCTCTATCAACGTTCTCTCATAGATGAGGTGGTATGGCAAATGCTCTATCGTACAAGTAACAAACCACTTGAGGAACGTATCAATTTCAATAATCTGGATCATTATTTGAAGTCGGAATTAAAAAATAGCGGGATTGATCTCGAATATTGTTTTTCAATAATAAATAAAAACGGGCATGAAATTTACCGTTGTCCCGAATACACGGCAAAAGGAAGTGAATCTCCTTACAGTCAAATCCTTTTTCAGAATGACGACCCTCCTGCAAGGATGAATATATTAAAAGTACACTTCCCCACAAAGAAAGATTATATTTACAATTCGGTAAGTTTTATTATCCCTTCCACTGTTTTCACGGTAGTATTGTTGATTGTATTCATATTTACCCTTTATATTATCTTCCGTCAGAAGAAGCTGACAGAGATGAAAAATGATTTTGTAAATAATATGACACACGAGTTTAAAACTCCCATATCAACGATTTCATTGGCAGCACAAATGTTGAAAGACTCATCGGTAAGCAAGTCTCCGGAGATGTTTCAACACATATCAGGGATTATTAATGATGAAACGAAGCGTTTGAAATTTCAGGTAGAGAAAGTCTTGCAGATGTCTATGTTCGACAAACAAAAGGCTACTTTGAAAATGAAAGAGATAGATACGACCGAATTGATTTCCGGAGTAATCAATACGTTTACCTTGAAAGTTGAGAAGTACGACGGGAAGATTAAATCAAACCTGAATGCAGCTAATCCGATAATCTTTGCTGATGAAATGCACATTACAAATGTTATTTTCAATCTGATGGATAACGCTGTGAAGTATAAAAAGCCTGACAAAGAGTTGATATTGAAAGTCAATACATGGAATGAATCCGACAAACTGTTGATTTCGATACAAGACAATGGTATTGGTATAAAAAAAGAGAATCTGAATAAGATATTTCATAAATTCTATCGCGTGCATACAGGTAATCTGCACGATGTAAAAGGGTTTGGACTTGGATTGGCTTATGTGAAAAAGATAGTTTCAGACCATAAAGGAACCATTCGTGCCGAAAGCGATTTAGGTAGGGGTACCAAATTTATTATTGCATTACCTACTCATTAAAATTTAAAAAGAATATGGAAGACAAATTACACATTTTATTATGTGAAGACGACGAGAATCTTGGTATGCTCTTGAGGGAATATTTGCAAGCCAAAGGGTATTCTGCTGATTTATATTCCGACGGGGAAGCCGGGTTTAAGGCTTTCTTAAAGAATAAATATGATTTGTGTGTGTTGGATGTGATGATGCCTAAGAAAGACGGGTTTACATTGGCACAAGAAATACACGCGATAAACTTCGAAATACCTGTCATTTTCTTAACAGCCAAGACACTGAAAGAGGATATTCTGGAGGGATTTAAAATGGGTGCAGACGATTATATTACCAAACCGTTCAGTATGGAGGAACTTACTTTTAGAATTGAAGCTATATTGAGGCGTGTACACGGCAAGAAAAACAAAGAAAGCACGGTTTACAAGGTAGGTAAATTTACGTTTGATACGCAGAAACAAATCTTATCTACCGAAGAGTCGCAAACCAAACTAACGACCAAAGAATCCGAGTTGCTCGCTTTGCTTTGTAGTCATGCCAATGAAATCCTGCAACGGGAGTTTGCATTGAAAACCATTTGGATAGATGACAATTATTTTAATGCCCGCAGCATGGACGTATATATCACTAAATTGCGGAAGCATTTAAAAGAGGATGAGAGCATAGAGATTATCAATATCCATGGAAAAGGCTATAAACTAATCATGCCGGATGTGGAAGAAAAGAAGTGAAAAAAAGATATAATTATAAAACTCTTGTTGTCTTTTTCCTTTTTATTCTTGTAAGTATTCCACTATGGGCACAACAAAGAAGTAAGCAATATGTCGAATACATCAATACATATAGTGATTTGGCGGTAAAGCAGATGAAAGAGTATCGGATTCCTGCCAGTATTACGTTGGCACAAGGATTGTTGGAAAGCGGTGCAGGAAAAAGCAACCTCACAAGAAAATCCAACAATCATTTCGGTATAAAATGCGGAAGAGACTGGAACGGACGAACCGTACTACATGATGATGACCTTCGAGACGAATGTTTTCGTGTTTATCGTCATGCAGAAGATTCATACGAGGACCACTCCTTGTTTTTGAGGAAAAGAACTCATTATGCTTTTTTATTTCGCTTGGATATAACCGATTATAAAGGTTGGGCATACGGATTGAAAAAGGCGGGATATGCTACTTCACCTACCTACGCTACGCAACTAATAGGCATTATTGAAAATTATGAATTATACAAATACGATCGTAAAGGGGCAAAAGGGATAAGAATTACATTGGAAAATCCACATCAAGTCTATTTATCCAATGATTTGGTGTATGTGATGGTGCGCAACGGAGATACGTTGGAAAGTATCGGAGAGGAGTTTACTATCCCTAAAAAGAAGCTTATAAAATACAATGACTTACCCAAAGAATACAGGCTGTTAACCGGTGATGTGGTTTATTTGCATGAAAAAAAGAAAAAAGCAAAAAAGACTTATAAAACGCATATCGTGAAGAGTGGAGAATCCATGCACAGTATTTCCCAAACGTATGGAATTCGTTTAAAGAATTTATATCAATTAAATCACAAAAAAGCGGAGTATGTGCTCGAAGTAGGGACGGTATTGAAATTGAGGTGAGATAGTTTTTGTAAAACATATAATAACTCGAGAAAAAGAATTAGTTTTGCAACCTCTTATTTACGGTGCAAGGATATGGCTATGAAGCTTAACTTATTAACAGCAATATCTCCTATTGACGGTCGTTATAGAAATAAAGCCGAAACTTTGGCAGTATATTTTTCGGAATATGCACTTATAAAATACCGTATCAAAGTAGAGATAGAATATTTTATTGCCTTGTGCGAACTGCCATTGCCTCAGTTGAAAGCTATTGAAGTTGATACATTTGAGTCTTTGAGAGACATGTATCGTAATTTTACGGAAGCCAATGCACAACAGATCAAAGACATTGAAAGCGTAACCAATCATGATGTAAAAGCAGTAGAATATTTTTTAAGAGAACAATTCGAAAGATCGGAGACCCTTAAGAATTATAAAGAATTTATTCATTTCGGGCTGACATCACAAGATATAAACAATACATCCGTTCCTCTTTCCATAAAAGAAGCGTTGGAGCAGGTTTATTATCCCCTTATTAATGAATTGATAGAGCAGTTGAGAGCCTATTCCGAAGAATGGAAGAACGTTTCAATGCTTGCTAAAACACATGGACAGCCGGCTTCTCCTACTCGTTTGGGAAAGGAAATCATGGTGTTTGTCTATCGTTTGGAAAAACAATTGGAGTTATTGAAGGAGTGTCCTGTTACTGCTAAGTTTGGCGGTGCAACAGGGAATTACAATGCACATCATGTAGCCTATCCTCAGCAAGATTGGAAAGCGTTTGGCAATAAATTTGTATCCGAAAAGTTGGGACTAAAGCGCGAGGAATATACTACGCAAATTTCCAATTATGATAACCTTGCGGCAGTGTTCGATGCAATGAAGCGATTGAACACCATAATGATTGATATGAATCGTGACTTCTGGCAATACATCTCAATGGAATATTTCAAGCAGAAGATTAAAACGGGAGAGGTAGGCTCAAGTGCCATGCCGCACAAAGTTAATCCGATAGATTTTGAAAATGCGGAAGGAAATTTAGGCATTGCCAATGTTATTTTAGAACATCTGGCGGCGAAACTTCCCATATCTCGTTTGCAAAGAGATTTGACGGATTCTACGGTGTTGCGTAATGTGGGAGTACCTTTTGCGCATATCATCATTTCCATTCAAAGCTCGTTAAAAGGTTTGCGGAAACTATTATTAAATGATGACGCTATCTACAAAGATTTGGACAACTGTTGGAGTGTAGTGGCGGAAGCTATTCAAACGATTCTTCGTCGTGAGGGTTATCCTAATCCGTATGAAGCCTTAAAAGAGTTGACGAGAACCAATCAGTCCGTAACAGAAATATCCTTAAAAGAATTTATAGAGAAACTAACTATCAATGAAGAAGTAAAAGAGGAATTAAGAAATATTACTCCGCATACATATACGGGAATATAGGGAGATATAAAAATAAAGAAATTAATTCAACAAAAGATATGTATAGTATGTTTTTTAATTAAAAGATTTAGTTGTTCTTTAATTGTCTATATGTAATTACTAATTGAGGCCGTGAGGTCTCTAGTCATAATTTTATTTGAATAAACAATGAACGCAGAAAATGAAACTTGGAACGAAGGTTCTCAAGAAGAAGAAAAAAAGAATGCCGGTCATTCTGATGACAGAAGCTCAAACAGAGAAGGAACTACACGTCGTGACGACAATAGATATCCTGTCAAGAAAGAAAACAATTATCGTAGAGAAGGAGGAGTAGAGCACCCACAACGTCAAGGTTACTCTCGTGAAGGATTCTCACAAAGAGGAGAACGTCCTAATTACAATAACAGTTATAACAAAGACGCTAATCGTCCTCCACAAAGAGGGGAACGTCCCAGTTATAATACCGGTTATAACAAAGATGGCAATCGTCCTCCACAAAGAGGAGAACGTCCCAGTTACAGTACTAATTATAACAGAGATGGCAATCGTTCTCCACAAAGGGAAGAACGTCCCGGTTACAATAACAGTTATAATAGAGATGCCAACCGTCCTCCATATCAATCAAATGATAATCGTGAGAGCAATAATCGCCCACAACATTCTTATAATCAGGGAGAAAGACCATGGAGAAACAACAATAGTAATGAGGAACGCAAACCTTGGCAGAAAAATACGGGTAATGAATCCAGCGGTAGACCTCGCTTTCAACGAACAAACAATGCTGATGGTCATTCTTCATACAATACTAACTATAGAAATGAAGGCGAAGGCCGTCCTTCCTACAATAAACCAAGGTATGCTCCCGACGATGACAACAGACGGTCTCAGAGTTTCTCCCGTCCGGTCCGTCGTACTGCAGATTATAATTCGAATGATAAATACAGTAAAAAGAAGCAGATAGAATATAAATTGCAGTTTGTTGACCCTAACGAGCCTATCCGTTTGAATAAATATTTGGCTAATGCAGGAGTTTGTTCCCGCCGTCAAGCCGACGAATATATTACAGCAGGGGTAGTAACGGTAAATGATGTGGTGATGACGGAGCTTGGCACAAAAATCAAGCGCGATGATACAGTGAAATTCCATGACGAAAAAGTAAGCCTTGAGCGTAAAGTTTACGTGCTTCTCAATAAACCGAAAGATTGTGTAACGACTTCCGACGACCCTCAGGCACGATTGACTGTACTAGATTTGGTCAAGGGCGCATGCAACGAACGCATCTATCCGGTAGGACGTCTTGACCGCAACACAACCGGAGTTTTATTGTTGACAAATGATGGGGATTTGGTATCCAAACTAACTCACCCTCAGTTTTTAAAGAAAAAGGTATATTATGTCAGCACAAATAAGAACGTTACCAAGCAGGATATGGAGAAGATAGCTTCCGGTATTCAATTGGAAGACGGAGAAATTCATGCGGATAAAGTTGCTTATACAGACGAAATATCCTTAAAAGAATTTATAGAGAAACTAACTATCAATGAAGAAGTAAAAGAGGAATTAAGAAATATTACTCCGCATACATATACGGGAATATAGGGAGATATAAAAATAAAGAAATTAATTCAACAAAAGATATGTATAGTATGTTTTTTAATTAAAAGATTTAGTTGTTCTTTAATTGTCTATATGTAATTACTAATTGAGGCCGTGAGGTCTCTAGTCATAATTTTATTTGAATAAACAATGAACGCAGAAAATGAAACTTGGAACGAAGGTTCTCAAGAAGAAGAAAAAAAGAATGCCGGTCATTCTGATGACAGAAGCTCAAACAGAGAAGGAACTACACGTCGTGACGACAATAGATATCCTGTCAAGAAAGAAAACAATTATCGTAGAGAAGGAGGAGTAGAGCACCCACAACGTCAAGGTTACTCTCGTGAAGGATTCTCACAAAGAGGAGAACGTCCTAATTACAATAACAGTTATAACAAAGACGCTAATCGTCCTCCACAAAGAGGGGAACGTCCCAGTTATAATACCGGTTATAACAAAGATGGCAATCGTCCTCCACAAAGAGGAGAACGTCCCAGTTACAGTACTAATTATAACAGAGATGGCAATCGTTCTCCACAAAGGGAAGAACGTCCCGGTTACAATAACAGTTATAATAGAGATGCCAACCGTCCTCCATATCAATCAAATGATAATCGTGAGAGCAATAATCGCCCACAACATTCTTATAATCAGGGAGAAAGACCATGGAGAAACAACAATAGTAATGAGGAACGCAAACCTTGGCAGAAAAATACGGGTAATGAATCCAGCGGTAGACCTCGCTTTCAACGAACAAACAATGCTGATGGTCATTCTTCATACAATACTAACTATAGAAATGAAGGCGAAGGCCGTCCTTCCTACAATAAACCAAGGTATGCTCCCGACGATGACAACAGACGGTCTCAGAGTTTCTCCCGTCCGGTCCGTCGTACTGCAGATTATAATTCGAATGATAAATACAGTAAAAAGAAGCAGATAGAATATAAATTGCAGTTTGTTGACCCTAACGAGCCTATCCGTTTGAATAAATATTTGGCTAATGCAGGAGTTTGTTCCCGCCGTCAAGCCGACGAATATATTACAGCAGGGGTAGTAACGGTAAATGATGTGGTGATGACGGAGCTTGGCACAAAAATCAAGCGCGATGATACAGTGAAATTCCATGACGAAAAAGTAAGCCTTGAGCGTAAAGTTTACGTGCTTCTCAATAAACCGAAAGATTGTGTAACGACTTCCGACGACCCTCAGGCACGATTGACTGTACTAGATTTGGTCAAGGGCGCATGCAACGAACGCATCTATCCGGTAGGACGTCTTGACCGCAACACAACCGGAGTTTTATTGTTGACAAATGATGGGGATTTGGTATCCAAACTAACTCACCCTCAGTTTTTAAAGAAAAAGGTATATTATGTCAGCACAAATAAGAACGTTACCAAGCAGGATATGGAGAAGATAGCTTCCGGTATTCAATTGGAAGACGGAGAAATTCATGCGGATAAAGTTGCTTATACAGACGAAATAAAACGTAATCAGGTAGGTATTGAAATCCATTCCGGTAAGAATCGTGTCGTTCGTCGTATCTTTGAGGCTTTAGATTATAAGGTGATTAAATTAGACCGTGTGTTTTTTGCCGGATTGACTAAAAAAGGATTGCGACGGGGAGAATGGCGTTATCTTACGGAAAATGAGGTTAATTTTTTAAAAATGGGATCTTTTGAGTGAATACTCTAATTATAGATGAACAATTTATAATTAAATGTACGATAAAATTATGGAAAAAATCAGTAGAACAAAGATTGTTCATCTTTTGGCTTGTGAAGATTTCGGTACTACGGTCAATGTAAAAGGTTGGGTACGCACTCGCAGAGGGAGTAAGCAAGTAAGTTTTATTGCATTGAATGATGGTTCTACAATAAATAATGTGCAGATAGTAGTTGATTTGGCGAATTTCGATGAAGAGATGCTAAAGTTTATTACTACGGGTGCTTGTTTAAGTGTAAATGGAATACTGAAGGAATCTACCGGTTCCGGTCAAAAAGCCGAGATACAAGCGTGTGAGATAGAAGTACTGGGCACCTGTGATAATACATATCCGTTGCAAAAGAAAGGTCATTCATTGGAGTTCCTTCGTGAGGTGGCGCATCTCCGTCCTCGTACCAACACGTTTGGGGCAATATTCCGTATTCGCCACAATATGGCTATTGCCATACATACGTTTTTCCATGAAAGGGGCTTTTTCTATTTTCATACTCCTCTCATCACCGCTTCCGATTGTGAAGGAGCGGGACAGTTGTTTCAAGTGACCTCATTGAATCTGTACGACTTGAAGAAAGACGCATCGGGAACTATTATCTATGATGATGATTTCTTTGGCAAGCAAGCAAGTTTAACTGTTTCCGGACAGTTGGAAGGAGAGTTGGCAGCTATGTCGTTGGGGGCTATCTATACCTTTGGTCCTACGTTCCGTGCTGAAAACTCGAATACTCCCCGTCATTTGGCAGAGTTTTGGATGATTGAGCCTGAAGTGGCTTTCATTGAGATAGAAGAAAATATGCAGTTGGCGGAGGATTTTATTAAATATTGCCTGCAATGGGCGTTGGATAACTGCCGTGATGATATTCAATTTCTTAACGATATGTTCGATAAGGAATTGATTGACCGCTTAAACTCAGTGCTTTCAAAGAATTTTATCCGGTTAGGTTATACCGAAGGCATTAAGATATTGGAAGATGCCGTTGTCAAAGGACATAAGTTTGAGTTTCCCATTTATTGGGGTGCGGACCTCGCCTCAGAACATGAACGCTATTTAGTGGAAGAACATTTCAAATGTCCGGTAATTTTGACCGACTACCCAAAAGAAATAAAGTCTTTCTATATGAAGCAAAACGACGACGGAAAAACTGTTCGTGCTATGGATGTTCTTTTCCCGAAGATAGGAGAAATCATCGGTGGCTCTCAACGTGAAGAGGATTATGACAAGTTAGTCCGTCGCGCCAAAGAGGTTGGAATACCTGAAAAAGATATTTGGTGGTATATGGATACCCGTCGTTTTGGTACGGCTCCTCATTCGGGATTTGGTTTGGGTTTTGAACGTTTGTTGCTTTTTGTAACGGGTATGACCAACATTCGTGATGTAATCCCTTTTCCACGTACACCACGTAATGCGGAATTCTAATTTGACATGAGCGAGATAATAGCATCCTGTATATAAACACTTTACCTTCTAATAGATACCGAAAGGATTTATGATGCTATTGTTAAGAGAAGAGAAGGAGTTAGAGGAGGGGAGGAGTTAGGAGGCGTATCTATTTTTCAAATATAATAATACTCTTTGCTTATGCTGTTATATACTTTTTGCTATTTCGATACAAACATAGGACTAATGTAATTACCTTTGAGACAAAGTAACAACGGATATACGGTAAAACATCGTATTATAAAACAAAGTATAGCCCGGATTACTCTTTTGTAGTCCGGGCTATTCTTATACTTATAGAGGTTTTCAAAGATCCCTCTTATGTACTAATCCTGCCAAGAGAATTTAAGTGTCTTATCACTTTATTTCAATGGCTCTTTCCAACTTCTTTCCTTCTGCTTCTTTCAACTTTGGTATTTCAATGTGGAGCACTCCGTGTTCTACGTGAGCAGTGATGTTTCCTTTGTCCACATTGTCCGGAAGAATCAATGTTTGATGGAAATTAGAGTATGAAAATTCACGACGCAAATATCGACCTTCTTTCTTTTCTTCTTTGCTTTCATTCTTCTTCTCCATAGAGATTACCAGATTTTCATCTTCGTCAATGCGAACATTGAAATCGTCTTTCGTCATTCCGGAAGCTGCTACTTCCACCTTAAATTCATCTTTCGTTTCCAACACGTTGATAGCAGGTGAGGTTACGTTGTTTACTTTTTCCAGCCAGTCGTTCGTGAAAAATTCGTTAAAAACGCCCGGCAACCAATTCTGAGTTCTTCTTACAGGCATCATAATTTTAATCTCCTATTCTTTAAAAGTTAGACATTTTTTGTTTTCAAATGAATTTGGGATTATTTGTAACCCATATTCACTAATGAATAAAACAAAAGATGTGCCAATGGCTTTTTGTTGTCTATTTGAGAATAAAAAGCAATATAGCATGACAGAATTTACATTTTTATGTGTAAAATGCAACTTTTAAAATGACAAAATGACAGAATAAGGCGATTATCCGATAATATTATGCAGTATCAATAATCAAATGATAAGCCTGCTCTTCTCTTCGCAAAGGATAGTTTTCCCGCAATTTTTCAAACTCGTTGGGACTGTTTTTCAAAGCCTCACTATCTAAATACGGATTATAGATTTTAAGTAGGGCTTCTTCGTAAGTAGGAGCGTGGACGGTGGCGTTCCCGGGTGCCGAAGGAGTTATTTTAAAAGGTACTGCAATTTCGAAGTGCTTACATACAGTTTCCAGAGACATACGAGCTGCATTGGCTTTGCCGTCTGCCGAATAACCGGCGATATGGGGCGTGGCAATGGTGGCTTTTTCCAATAATTCTTTATGAATGTTCGGTTCTCCCTCCCAGACATCAATCACGGCATTGGAAACCATTCCGGTATTCAACGCATAAAGCAACCTATCGGTATCAACCACCTCTCCTCGCGAAGTGTTTATAATAACAGGATTGCGTTGAAGGGATTGAAAAAAGGCTCTGTTTGCCAAATGAAAGGTTTTGTACTTTCCTTCTGTATATAAAGGAGTATGAAATGTGATGATATTGCACTCCTTGGCAATGTCCGTTAAGTCTGTAAAGCCGCCTTTTCCTTCTTTGTCTTGTCTGGGCAAATCGTTTATAAGCAAACGCATACCGGCTTTCCGGGCTACAGCGGCGACTTTGCTTCCTACATTGCCCGCACCTATAATGCCCATAGTAGCTCCCTTCAATGTTAAACAGCCGATACGTTGCAACAAAAACAAAGACGATTGCACGTATTGTGCCACAGAAGAAGCGTTACATCCCGGCGCATTGCTCCATGCTATTCCGGATTGACGGCAATATTCCGTATCTATATGGTCGTAGCCGATAGTGGCTGTAACTACAAGTTGCACACGGCTACCTTCCAAGAGTTTGCGATTGCAACGTGTCCGCGTACGGACAATAAGCGCATCCGCATCACGAACAAGCTCAGGAGTGAAATCTTTTCCGGGAGCCAAAACAACCTCGTCCGCTATTGTCCGTGCGCTTTCTGCTATGTACGGGATTTTATCGTCAATTACCAATTTCATTGCATTTTCTTCGGATAATCAATCGTATAATGCAATCCCCGGCTCTCTTTCCGTTCGATAGCTTGACGCATAATCAAATAACCTACGTTGATGGCATTTCGCAGTTCACAAATCTCTTTGGAAGCATAGCTGCGTTTAAACAGGCTTTCCGTTTCTTCATAAATAATATCCAACCGAGTCCATGCACGCTTTAAACGAAGATTAGACCGGACGATACCCACGTATGTAGTCATTATTTGATTTACCTCTTTCATGTTTTGGGTGATAAGCACCATTTCTTCGGGTGAGGTCGTCCCGGCATCGTTCCATTCGGGAATCACTTCGTTGTATGCATATTCGTTTATCTTGCCAAGGCTGTGTTTGGCAGCGGCATCGGCATAAACTACCGCTTCTATCAATGAATTTGACGCCAAACGGTTTCCGCCGTGTAATCCCGTACACGAACATTCGCCAACAGCATACAGCCTTTCGATGGACGACTGCCCGTCGAGATCCACCTTAATTCCGCCACAGAGATAATGGGCTGCCGGAGCTACGGGTATGTACTCTTTTGTAATATCAATCCCCAAACTAAAACATTTCTCGTAAATGTTTGGAAAATGTTTCCTCGTTTCTCCTGCATTCTTGTGTGTTACGTCAAGATAAACATAATCGTCTCCCCGGTTTTTCATCTCATTGTCAATGGCGCGAGCCACAATATCACGCGGAGCCAAAGACAAACGCGGATCATACTTCTGCATGAACTCCTTCCCGTCTCCGGTACGAAGCACCGCACCGTAGCCGCGCATGGCTTCGGTAATGAGATACGAAGGGCGGTCGCCGGAATGATAAAGAGCAGTAGGATGGAACTGCACAAACTCCATGTCCTTCACCGTTCCTTTGGCACGATAGACCATGGCTATTCCGTCTCCCGTTGCCACCAACGGATTGGTGGTAGTCTGATAAATAGCCCCGATACCTCCGGTAGCTATCAGGGTGATTTTAGACAGGTATGTTTCCACTTTTCCCGTCTTTTGGTCGAGAATGTAAGCCCCGTAGCATTTGATATCCGGAGTCTGCCGGGTAACGGTTACCCCCAAATGGTGTTGAGTCAGTATTTCGATAGCGAAATGATTTTCCAACACCGTAATATTACGGTGTTCCTTTACGGCTTTAATAAGGCTGGCTTGAATCTCCGCTCCCGTATTGTCTTTGTGATGCAGAATACGAAACTCCGAATGTCCGCCTTCCCTATGTAGGTCAAATTCCCCCTGATCATTTTTATCAAAATGAACTCCCCAACTAATCAACTCGTCAATTTGAAGAGGGGCTTCACGTACTACTTTTTCCACAACTCTGCGGTCGCTAATGCTGTCTCCCGCAATCATCGTGTCTTTTATGTGTTTATCAAAATTATCAACCACGGTATTGGTTACCGAAGCTATCCCACCTT
>SNRY01000522.1_pt1 | contig 12780 bp, 14 predicted proteins | sample 4693421 | NCBI WGS metagenome assembly SNRY01 (sample SAMN11003215, study PRJNA524138) | termite gut metagenome | isolation source: Bacteroidetes bacterial symbionts from single cell of protist host amplifed... | host: Streblomastix strix ... | reverse complement strand
GGTGGTTCTTCACGTATTCCGGCTGTACAAAAGTTAGTGGAAGATTTTTTCGGCAAAGTTCCTTCAAAAGGTGTAAACCCTGACGAAGTAGTTGCTGTAGGCGCTGCTGTACAAGGAGCCGTATTGACCGATGAAATAAAAGGTGTGGTATTGCTTGATGTTACTCCGTTGTCAATGGGTATTGAAACGATGGGAGGGGTAATGACAAAATTAATTGAAGCGAATACGACTATACCGTCTAAGAAAAGTGAAGTTTTTTCTACAGCCGCTGACAATCAGACGGAAGTAACCATTCACGTCTTGCAAGGCGAGCGTCCGATGGCTTCGCAAAACAAGTCAATCGGTCAATTCAACCTTACCGGAATACCCCCTGCGCCGCGTGGAGTACCGCAAATTGAAGTAACTTTTGATATTGATGCCAATGGTATTTTGAAAGTTTCTGCCAAAGATAAAGCAACCGGTAAAGAGCAAGTTATCCGTATTGAAGCTTCCAGTGGTTTGAGCAAAGAGGAAATAGAACGGATGAAAGCGGAAGCCGCAGCAAATGCCGAAACGGATAAAAAAGAACGCGAAAAGATTGATAAATTGAATCAAGCCGACAGTATGATTTTTCAAACGGAGAAGCAACTGAAGGATTTGGGCGATAAACTCTCTGCCGATAAGAAAGCTCCGATTGAAGCAGCGTTAAGTAAATTGAAAGATGCTCATAAGGCACAGGATATTACAGCTATTGATGCTGCTATAACGGAGTTAAATGCTGCTTTTCAGGCTGCAAGTGCCGAGATGTACGCACAAAGCGGGGCGTCTCAAGGTGCACAGCAAGCCGATTCTAATGCAAATGCCGGACAGGGCAATGAAAATGAGAATGGCGGTAATAATGTACAGGATGCTGATTTTGAAGAAGTGAAATAAGGGTGATAAAAATCACTAAGCAATAATAGTTAGATAGCGGTAAATGAATAGTTTACCGCTATTTTTGTTTTGAGGATTTATTGATAATTATGCTTGTATATCGTTTTTATATCATATATTTGTACCAAATCTGTATCGGGCGTTAATTGGCTACAATGTGGCTCTTATAGAACTTTAGTAAATTTTATTTGTACATAAATGGTGATAATATGGGATATAGTCAGTTGAAAATACCGAGAATTTGCGAGCATTGTGGAAAGCCTTTTGAGGCAAAAACTGTGATTACTCGCTTTTGTAGTTCCACCTGTGCCAACAAAGCAGGGAAGGCACAAAAGAAAAAAGTACAGGAAGAAGAACGCAAACAGCAAATTTTGCAAGAGAGTGCCGCCACTATTGCCGAAATCCAAACGCGCCCTTACATATCCATTGCAGAAGCAGCAGTATTGTTTGGCATTTCCAAAAACACCATTCACCGACTGATAAAAGCGGGTAAAATCCCTGCTATCAATTTAGGCGAACGTCTTACACGAGTAAGTCGTACACACATAGAATCCATGTTTACAGCCGTTACTATTCCCGAAAAGCAGGGAGAACGACCCGCCAAATTACAATACAACCCTAACGAATGTTATACCATTGCCGAAATATCCGAAAAATTTGGTGTGTCGCTATCTACAGTTAGCAAAACCATTCGTCGGTATAGTATCCCCAAACGGCAGGTAGGCAAATTCGTTTATGTGCCCAAAGAACAAATCGACAAGGTATTCGCAAGTAAATGAAAGAACTATCCAACACTAAAGTAACCGTCAGGCTTCGCAAGGTTGAAGACCGCAAAGAGTGGTATATCTACATTGAGAGCTACCCTGTTTTTGTGCCGGACAAAAAACAGCCTCAACGCATACGAGAATATCTAAATAGAGCCGTTACAACAGTAGAATGGGACAAAAAGCGCACTGCCCGCACCGAAGCAGACGGGGCTAAAACTTTCAAACCCAAACGTGATGACAATGGTTTAATCATTTGCCGGAGTGAAAAAGACCGAGAAAGCATACTTTACGCTGATGGCGTTCGCAAACTTCGCCAACGGGAATACGATAACGCCGATTTGTATAGTGACACCGAAACTGCCCAAGCCGAACAAAAAGAGCGTTCTCTGCAAAATTTCATAGAATACTTTTCCGAAGCTTCCCAAAAACGCCACGCCAACAGTTCCCAATCTATTATTATCAATTGGCAGCGCACTCTCAATTTTCTGAAACAATTTGCAGGCGGCACATTGCTATTTGCCAAAATAGACAACCGATTAGCTGAAGAATTTAAGACGTTCCTTTTGTCTGCCCCCTGCGGTGGTAACAAAAGCGGATCAATCGCACACAACACCGCCGCAACTTACTTTTCCATTTTCAAAGCAGCATTGAAGCAAGCATTCATTGACGGCTACCTTACCATTGATTTGTCTGCAAAAATAAAAGGGATTCCGGAACAGGAAAGCCGCCGTGAGTTCCTCACAGTGGAAGAGCTCAATACGCTTGTCACCACACCTTGCGACAATCCAATGCTTAAAAATGCCGCACTATTTTCCGCGCTCACCGGTTTACGCCATTGTGATATTCAAAAAATGCGTTGGAAAGAAGTACAAATTGACGGCGAACAAGCCCGCCTCAACTTCACCCAACAGAAAACAAAAGGCGTGGAATATATGCCTATATCTGTACAGGCGTTGCAACTTTGCGGAGAACCCGGCAAATCCGATCATCTTGTTTTTGAAGATTTGCCCGACCCCGCTTGGATTTCCAAACCGCTCAAACGTTGGATTGAATCCGCAGGTATTACCAAGAAAATCACCTTCCACTGTTTCCGGCACACATTCGCCACACTTCAGCTTTCCAATGGAACTGATATTTATACCGTCAGTAAAATGTTAGGACACACTAATGTGAAGACAACTCAAATTTATGCTAAAGTAGTGGACGAAAAGAAAAACAAAGCATCGCAAGCAATAAAATTAGAAGGAATATAAAATACAAAAGCATGAAAAACAGTTTCTTACAATACATTATCTTATACGCGATAGTTGCATGTTTCGCTTTGGCGCTTGCAACACTGGCACGTATGTCTGCTGCCTCAATGGGATTTGATAGTTTTACGACATTTATGGTTTTTATAATCACCTTAGGTATTGAGGTTATAGTGTATTTAAGCATTCATGTTATTTTACAAGAGTTGATGTTGCCTTGGATTGGAAGAGGGTTGTCTAAACTTCCTTATATCCGTAATAGGATAAAGGTAAGCATACTCCCAATTGTTGATAATAATCGAATCCGGGCAGAAAATTCGCAGTCGAAAGTTCTGGAATGGGATAATGCAAAAGCTGTTGCTATTCAATACACCCAAACAACATTTGCATCATTTCTCGCAGATTCAGAAATAACTCGATTGTGTGATTACATTAATTTGTACGCTGAGAAGAAAGAGTTTAGAAATGTATCCCCTATCAAAGAAGTCAATCAACTAACGACAACGGATATAGAACATTTCGGATGGAACATCTGGAATCATTGGCGTAATTTCAAGGTTGGTAAGCAAGACGATATTGCTTTGTTCTTGAAAATTGTATTTGCCTATACGTTGCGAGAGGTTGAAGTTGAATCAATTAAAAAACATTTAAAAGATGATGAGTTAAAAGGGATTATTAAAATAAAGGAGGATATTTCGGAATGAGATAATCTGGGCTATAGGGCTTACTGATATGAGATTTCGTAAGTTCCATATAACAATATGAAACAGTGACTGAGAAATTTGTAAATTTGCAATAGGGTAAGAGCATTACCATTGCAGTTTGGCAAGAAAGTATGAACAAGAGATAGAGCATACATATTATATTAAACAAATATTAGAAAGAAAAACATTATGGAAAGTCTTGAATGTCAAATGATTAGAAATATTTCTCACTCTATTCGGAGATGGATTGAGAAACAACCCGCGGTAAAAGAGGAGTCAATTACTGATTCTTTATTATACCAAATTTCCGAAATTACACCTAATGTGAAATACAAAGCGTTTACTCGTACAGAGGAGGCAAAAGTAACTGGTGCAGATTGGGAATGGTGGTTTGTTTATCCAGAGTATTCTTTTAAAATGCGTGTGCAAGCTAAAAAGTTGTCTCTTGGCAAAGACCATTATTCAAGTATTGCCTATACTAATCACTATGGGTTGCAAATTGACAAACTAATTATTGATGCGACTACTAAAAATTATGCACCATTTTATGCGTTTTATACAGCCGAAACAGGAAAAGTTCTTTGTGAACACAACATTAACGATGAAGGTGTATACCTTGCAGGTGCAAGAAAAATCTATAATTCATTTATAGAAACAGGGAAAAAAGCAGTAGCATCTTTAGATATATTAGCATTATCCAATGCTTTATCTTGTTGGTTTTGCTGTCCAAATATCTGTCACGGTCATTCTGTTATTGATTTTTTAAGAATGTACTATCCGTTAGAGATAGAAAAGAAAGAACCTCCTACTGAGATGTTTAAAATTAGTAATCATTTGGGATTTCATAAAGAAACGCCTAACTATGTAAAAAGTTTACTGGACATAAATCAAAAAGACATTCCAGATTGGTGGGAAAGAGAATTTTCTCGTGATATTGATGGAGCAAATGCAATTTTAATTTGTGACAAACGTAAGAATATTAATGAACCAAAAGTAATTATATGAGCAACACTTTTAGACATAACGCAGGTTTTGGTAAACGAATGGAATATCTTGTAATCAGCAAAATGCTTGGAGAAGGACTCGATGTTTATATCCCTCTTGTTGACGATTTTGGAATTGACGCAATTGTTAGAAAACAAGATGGTTCATTTATTGAACTTCAAATCAAAGCTCGTTCAAATGATGTGATATTCGGAGATGCAGCGTTATTTGCGGCTATTATCCATGAAGAAAGGGATAATTACTATTTTGTTTTCTATTCACAACGTATGGAAAAAACATGGATACTTTCCTCACAAGAATTTATTAAAGAATCAGTTCAAAACAAAACAGGAAAAAATAAAGGGAAACGTTCTATTTGGTTTAATGGGAAAAATACAAAGAATCAGAAAGAACATACGAAGCCACAATTTGACAAATATCTTTGTGAAAAATTTGATAGGTTCAAATAGCTAATCTTGTCAATTTGAAGTGATTTGATTACAGTATCTCGCCGAACCGTTCTGTTCGTGAGGACAGTCAATATGCTTTGAACTAATGTTTTATTTCCCCACGGTCGATTTTTTAGGAAATCACATTGATACCGCAAATCCCGCCCCACAAATCAATAGTCTGAACAACATCAATCACTAACATTAGTGTTTTTTTAGTGTTTATCGGGTGATCCTCCATCACCTTAGGAACACTTCTTTCATTTGCACTTCATTCATTAAAAAGAATAATATGAAGACAAATGAAATTACTTTTGATAGCTTGCCCCAAGCGGTAGCCTATCTTGTAGATGAAGTGGCAGCGATTAAGCTGTTAGTAGAAAACCACCAGAATCCGCCTCCTTTGAAGCGAGTGCCAATTGGTATTGACGATGCTTGCCGGATTATTGGCAAAGCCAAACCTACAATCTATGCGCTTGTGCGTAATAGACTACTCCCCTGTTACAAAAACGGAAAGAAACTCTACTTTTTTGAAGATGAACTTTTGGATTGGATTACTATGGGCAAGAAAGAGACCTTATTGGAAATCAATGCCGGAGTGGAAGCCGATTACAAAAGATCATCTAAAGCCATAAGACGATGAATCTGTTTGATTTGTTAGCTAATTTTTGGCGATTGGATGAACAGAAGAACTTTAGTGGAAATGAAACTCGTTTGTATTTCTTCCTGATTCATTTGGCAAATCGCTCGTTTTGGGCGGAATCGATTGAATTTGCAGACAAGAAAATGGTTGCTAACGCCAATATCTCGTTGCAAGTCTTGAGATCCGCACGAGAACGATTGAAAGATGTCGGGCTGTTGGACTTCATCCCTGGGGGTGGGTTTAGGGTTAAAACTAAGTATCGGATTTTAGCACCTAATCCCGCACTTAAACTCTCACACTATAATATAAAGACTAAAGACAAAAAAACTAATAATGATTTTCATGGAAAAAGAAAAGGCTTTGTCTATTCGGGAAGTGATTTCGACTAATCGGGATTTTTACCAAGTCCTGCAAACGGAAGCCCATAAAATAGTTTCCGGTGAAAAAGAAAAAATGCAGCGGAGGCGATTGTTGTTACCTTTAGTGTGTTCCGATTTCAGGGAGTTATTTCTCTCGTTCGGGACGTGCTGTTTGTTCAAGCGGAATCAGGACAGAAGTTTTGTTATTGACTCTAACAATGAATCGGTAGTTGAACAGCTTTACTATTATGCGACCCATAATCCATCCTTTGCCGGAGATTTGAATAAAGGCATCCTGTTACAGGGTAAATACGGATGCGGTAAAACCATTCTGCTTGAAACTTATTCATTGCTTCATAATCATGTTGTGAAAAAGTTTTGTTTGAATCAGCCTTTGCTTACGTTCGTTAAGTCTGTGGAATTGCAGGAACAAATCATGAAGCAGTCGGTAAAAATGTTCGTTCAGCGACCATTAATTATTGATGAATTTGGTCGGGAATCGAAAACGGTTCAGGACTACGGTAACATTAACCGCCCCATCTCCGAATTGTTGAGTTTGAGAAGTGATGCCGGAACGCTTACACATGGCACTACCAATTTCACTTTGGATACACTTTCGTCAGAAGAATTTTATGGCAGAATGATTGGTGACCGACTCAAAATGATGTTCAATTTTATCACTTTGCAGGGTGAAAGTAGAAGACGTTAAGATATGAAAAAGCATCTATCCAATGGCTCTTTGAAAAAAAAAGCAATGTAGCAAGAGGGAACCGGACAAGTCCTGTTCAAACCTCTTGCCCTGGGGGGCTACTTGTTGAGAATCAGCAAGATGATAAAAATAAATTTTATAAAGGCTTTTATGACTGTAATCCATAAAAGCATATCAATCAAGTAATTAGCATAAAAAATCCATATAAAAAATTTATAATATGGAACAAAATAAGCATAAAACGACTTTAACCACGATTGGAGTTGACCATTCAACCAATCGTCAAATAGATAAACTTTGCAAACGCTATAATCTGAAAAAGGGAGAGATTGTTAAACTTGCTTTTGAGTACATGGACAAGGCAAGTATCAATCCGTCAGAACCGCCGGAATCGGTCAAAGCTGAACTGGCGAAAATAAACAAACGCCAGGATGATTTGATACGGTTTATCCGTCATTTTGAAGAAACACAATTGAACCCGATGGTGAAAGCAACTCATGCCATATCCGTCCGCTTTGATACCATCGTAAAGAATCTGGAAACAAAGATTGACTCCGAAGTGGAAGCATCCCGAGAAAATCTCCGGAGCATTCTCAAAAAGATAGATGAAGTATATAGAAGTCAGAAAGAGCTTATGCAGGACGTTTCCAACAAACAAAATCTATTATACCATTATCAGAAAGATAAGACGAACCAACTGTTTAATTTGATAGCATTGCATTCGGAATTAGCATCCTGTGGATTAACCGATGGAAAAAGGAAAGAACGCCTGAAAGAAGAAATTGATAAGCTAATAAACTCAAAACCGTGAATATAGATTTTCCGCCGCCTTCTAATGGCATTTACAACAATGCCAGGAGTAGTTGCCAGCTCGTCAATTACATGGAACACGAAGATATGGAACGGATAACGAACGGGGTTTTTGCAGAAGGCTTTTTCAATCTTACCGAAGACGGCATCTACAAATCGGAAGTCATCCAAAATGTAGATGCCAACATTGGACAGTTGATGAAAACGGATGCTAAATTTTACGCTATTCATGTAAGTCCATCAGCAACCGAATTGGCACAAATGGGGAAAACGGAGAAAGAACAATCCGATGCCATGAAGCGGTATATCCGAGCGGTGTTTATACCGGCTTATGTTCAAAATTTCAATAAAGGCTTGAATACAAACGACATTCTGTTTTACGGAAAGATTCATTTTAATAGGGAACGTTCCAACAAAGCGTCTTTTATGCACTGTCATTTGATTGTCAGCCGGAAAGACCAATCTGGCAAAAAGAAGTTAAGTCCGCTAACCAATCATAGAAACACAAAGAAAGGTGTTATTCAAGGCGGATTTGATAGAAAGAACTTGTTTCAGCAAGCTGAATTGGGATTTGACAAACTGTTTGGATACCAACGAGATTTACAAGAGACTTTTGTGTATTGCAATACCATGAAAAACGGTTCAATGGATGAGAAATTGGAGATGCAGGAACAGTATCTGTCCGGTGGAACGAAAATGGGTTTTCAACGAGAACAAAATAGTTTGGCAAAAGACTGTGATGAGGTGAGCAATGTTGTTTCTGCATTGGGTTCGTTGCTTCCGTTGGATAGTCAAGGCGATTATGACGAAGGCAGAGCGGAATATCTAAGGCAGCACAAGAAGAAGAAAAAGAACAGGGGGGATTAGTAGATAATTAAAATTGATAACACGATGAATAAGAATGATATAATATTAGAAAGCCTCAATCAGTATTTAAAAGAGACGTTTAGATTTAAGAGCAATGTGGCAACATTTGGATTGGATAATCGAATGATTGATGTCCGGACAAAACCAATTAATTTGTATCTGCGTTTGATGGATTTGGAAGGTTTTTGGTTTGCATCCACGATAGTTATTGCCTGCTTAAGCTTTCAAGAGAAACGAGTCGGACACGGTACTGATTTTCTTCGATTTATCTCAAAAATAGCCAAAGAACATAGGTATAAGTATATTGGATTGGAATGTACTAATGAGAAAAGTACTACTTTTGGCTTGAAATATGGTTTTCGGAAGCATAGGGGAGAGAAGAATCATTATATTATTTCGGTTGAAGATCTGACATTGTGATATTTTTGTAAATCTACATCAAATATGTGTTGTGCTACACCTCAGTCTAATATGCTTCTAAAACGGTTTGATATCAATTATTTATGATTTTACAATATTTCCCGTGATTTTCTCACGGATATTCATTTTTTATTAATACCTTTGTAGTCATTCATTATTAAATTGTTTTTAGTTATGCTGCTGAGATTTAAGATAAAAAACTTTCTTTCGTTTTACGAAGAGACGTTGTTTGATATGTTTCCGAATATCAAACGTGAGAAGTTCCAACACCATATTCATATGGAAATGGAAGTACCTTTATTGAAACAAGTCGCTATTTGTGGGGCTAATGGGTCAGGAAAATCAAATTTTATCAAAGCCTTGATTTTTTTGCGTGAATTTGTCACGCACGATAATTTTCTAAAATTAATTGATTTAGATGATTATATTTTTCAACTTACACGTGAAAAATCTCAAGTCATCTCTTTTGAAATAGAATTCTCCCATAGAGAAAGATACTACATATACAATGTGGAAATCAGCAAAAAAGAAGTTTATGAGAAATTATCAATATCAGGATTAAACAAAACGGAAGATAAGTTAGTATTTGAACGCAAGGGGACAAATGTCAATGCTCCGTCTGTTCAAAATGAAATAGCCGTAAAACAGTTACTTACGCTAAATCCTGAATCCTCTTTACTCCCTTTAAATTTAAAATTTCCTGTTTTATCAAATACCGATGCAAAGCATATATATGATTGGTTTTCAAAAAAGATGGAAGTAATAACGATTAGCAGTACAATTCCGTCTCTAATTAATTTAATGGCTCGCAAACCAAAAATTCTAAATTTTGCCAACAAAGTTTTCGAGAACATAGGTGTCGGAATAAAAAGTATTGAAATTAATAATACACCATTTGAAAAATGGGCAATAAAAGCAAAGAATGCCGAAGAATTACAAAAAATAATTGATAAAAATCCTATGCAACTCAATAGAAATATTGCACAATTGCAAAACAATCGAAACGTCCTGAATATTACAATTCAAAAAGGAATTAAAACTGTACAGGAATTGTTGTTCAATCAATTAGGACAATCCGGTTATCATAAAGAAATGAAAATATCAACCCAATCAGATGGAACAGTTCGACTTTTAACCCTTATTCCAGCTTTGTATGATGCTATGTATGAGCAAAAAACAATTTTTATTGACGAAATTGACAATAGCATTCACCCAAATTTAATGTTTGAATTGTTACGATTATATGCCAATAATAAGGCTAATGGGCAATTAATTTTCACTACTCATACAACAAAATTATTAAACCAGCAAGAATTGCTTCGTCCCGATGAAATTTGGTTCGTAGAAAAGAAAGAAGGAAACACAAAGATGTATTCTTTAAATGATTTTAAATTGCATAATACATTGAATATTGAGAATGGATACTTAGATGGGCGATATGGTGCTATTCCTATAATTGAAGACCTTAGTGTTGAGATATGAGAAGTTATGAAAAAGCAAATCCTGAGAAGCCAGTTATTGACCACTTGAAGGGATTAGGCACTAAAGTGGAAGATGTATCTTCTGTATCTATGTCTATTATAGATGCAGGAAATAATTACAAAAAAGAAGAAGGGGTATTACCTCCAAAATCATTTTTTGTAATAGTTTCGGGAGGAGAAGTGCGAGAACGAGATTATTTTAAAATAATTTCAACTCAAGATAGATTTAGGCGCATAAAAATAGAATTTGTGGCAGACCCAAACAACTTGAATCCTGATGGTTTATTGGAAACAGCAATATATAAGCAAGAGCATTATAAAACAAGTCAAGAAGATGAACCTGATAGAATTTTTATTGTGTCAGATGTTGACCATTTCATGAATGACCTTTTGAGAATAAGACCAATTTGTGGAAAACATGGAATCAAGTTGATTATAAGTAACTCTTGCTTTGAAATTTGGTTGTATTATGGCAAATTTAGCGAACAGCCAACAGATTTTAGTATTCCAGAAAATTATCTTAAAATAAGCAGTGCATTTAAAAATTATCTTGGCGGCAAAGTTAAAGGCGGAGTCAATCCAAAATATGCAATTTTTGATATTCAATTTGCGATACAAAATGCAAGAGCGATTTATCAGGAAGATAAAAATGGTATCCCTTTGTTATTCTCAACGAATATGTACCTATTGGCAGAATCTTTATTACCACACATTAAAGATGAACTTAGTAAACTAATCACAGAAAATAAAGACAGATAGAAAAAATACTAATAGTAAGTGTACTGTTATTCTTGAGATAGAGTTTCTTATTGGTAAAGCTAATCTATATCTATTGCTTTTTCAAACTCCCCGAAAAAGGCTATGCAAAGTTAGCGTTCCGCTTATCGTCAGTAAAGGTTAAGCCCTGCGGGTTTTCGAACAATCTCCACACCTCGCTGAGCTTCGGGTAGTATTTTTTCAAAAAATCTTGACAGCCGCCACTCCACCGGTTTTTGACTCGCATATCTTTTTTCTTTTTAGAGGGAATAATTGCCGTTGTGTTTGTCTAAGAGTAATAGGAAGAAACTACCCAAACATGAATTGCAGATCGTATATTTGCACGTCTGTTTATTAGTTATAACTAATGTAGAATCTTATCAATTTATTTGTATCATATTTGTACAGAAAAGCGATAACTGATTGATATGCAGTATAGTTTATTTTTGAAGAAGTGAAATAAGTATTAGGAGAACAATAAGAGTTGTATTTTTATATGTTGCATAGACACTTGTTCCTTTTCGGAAAGGGTGTTTATGCAGCATTTAACTTTTTGGGGTGGAATGAAAGAATCTATTGTCAGTAAACTATCAGCATGAGAAAGTATTTTTACGACATTTAAAGTTTGTCCGGATTTACCTGTTTGAGAAATGGTTTGTAAGTAAAAAGGCAGAAAATAAGGTTAGAAAACAGATTGTTCTAATTTTTGATATTTTCTAATTGTAGATAGAAGATGAGTGTGGAATAGCCGGGAATTACTTCGTATTTTTCGGAGCCGTATGCAGATTTCCAAGGAATGTAGATTTCCCAGCGTTCACCGATTTTCATGTATTGCAGTATTTCCGTCCAACCGCTAATTAATTCTCTGACCTTGAATGTTGTCAAATTGTCAAATTCCGAAGGGCTGTCGCCTGTAAAATTCTGGTCGAATACATCTAACTTTTTATAGAAAGAAGTGTAATATTTTGGCGTAGGAGCTGTGGCGAATACTTGTTCGTTTATTAACATTCCACGGTAGAATACGCTTACTGAGTCAGTGAGGAGAGGGAAAACGCTTTCTTTGATGGCGCTTCCGGGTAATTTTTTGTAAAATATCCTTTGGCTCTTGTCTTTTTGGTTGATGACATATAATAATTCGGGGTCGCTTTTTGCATCGCAAATATTCTGTAAGGAATCGATGAAAGCTTCGTTGCGCGCTTGCCAATTATTGTATTTTCCTACCTCTTCGGTTTCTTCGCAAGCGATAATTGCAAGGAGTAAAAGCGATAATAAATAAATTGTCTTTTTCATATTTCTTGGAATTACTTTAAAGATTTCAATAGAGAGGTGATACTTACTTTGTCGGCTATAATGTTGTTCAGTTCGGGTATGGCGATACGTTTTTGTTGCATGCTGTCGCGGTCGCGCAATGTTACGCAATTGTCTTCCAAAGTTTGATGGTCTATCGTTACGCAAAAGGGTGTACCGATAGCGTCTTGACGGCGGTAGCGTTTGCCAATGCTGTCTTTTTCATCGTATTGACAGTTAAATCGAAATTTAAGGTCGTCAATAATTTCACGCGCTTTCTCAGGTAGTCCATCTTTTTTCACTAAAGGCATTACGGCTAATTTTACAGGAGCTAAAGCAGCAGGTAGTTTTAGTATGATACGGTTTTCTCCGTTTTCCAATT
>SNRY01000521.1_pt1 | contig 12783 bp, 1 predicted proteins | sample 4693421 | NCBI WGS metagenome assembly SNRY01 (sample SAMN11003215, study PRJNA524138) | termite gut metagenome | isolation source: Bacteroidetes bacterial symbionts from single cell of protist host amplifed... | host: Streblomastix strix ... | reverse complement strand
ATGAGTTATATGTTTTCTAATTGTCGTTCTTTAACAGGAGTTTCTCTACCAAACACACAAGATGTTACATATATTAATTATATGTTTTCTAATTGCACTGATTTAAGAGAAGTTTCTCTATTCAATACGCAATCGGTTGAATCCATGACTCAAATGTTTTCAGGTTGTACTTCTTTACAAAATGTTCAATTAGGAAATTTACCTAAAATATCTACCAGTTTAAGTGGTTTTTTCTCTGATAGAAACAATTTAACAAGAGTTTCCATTGGGGATATTGGGAGTGGTTCATCTTCATATACATTTAATTCTTTGTTTTCAGGTTGTCCTTCTTTAACAGGAGTTACCCTTGGAGATACTTCCAGAGTTTCTTCAACCACTTCCATGTTTAAAATATGTACTGCTTTGACAAATGTTCCATCATTTAACACCACTTCGGTAGTATCTATGGATAATATGTTTTCTGGTTGTTCTGTTTTAACAGGAGTTTCTTTACCGAATACCGAATCGGTAACGGGCATGTCTTATATATTTTATAATTGTTCTGCCTTAACTAATGTGTTATTAGGAGATTTACCTAAAATAGCCACAAATGGTTTAAGTGGATTATGTGCTGCCAGAGTTAATTTAACCACAGTTACTATTGGAGATATTGGGAGTGGTTCATCTGAATACACATTTTCTTCTTTATTTTCTGGTTGTACCAAATTGAGTTCAGTTACCCTTGGAGATACTTCGAGAGTTAATGACATGACTCAAATGTTTAGAGGTTGTTCTGCTTTAACATCGGTTTCCTTATTCAATACCTCTTCGGTAGTATCTATGGAAAATATGTTTTCGGGTTGTACCAAATTAACATCGGTTCCACAATTTGAAACTTCTTCGGTAACAAATATGTTTCAAATGTTTTCTGGTTGTTCCGCTTTAACAGGGATTTCTCTTCCACATACGCAATCGGTAACAGGTATGAATAATATGTTTGCTTATTGTACTTCTTTGCAAAATATTCAATTGGGAGATTTGCCAAATATATCCGATTACGGTTTAAATGGTTTATGTTCTGGTAAAACAAGTTTAACCACAGTTACTCTTGGGGATATTGGGAGTGGTGCGCTAAAATATACTTTTCAATCTATTTTTTGTGCTTGTACCAATTTAACCACAGTTAGTTTTGGAGATACCTCAAGAGTTTCTGCAACTACTTTCATGTTTCAAAATTGTACTTCCTTAGTCTCTGTTCCAGAATTTGATACCTCTAATGTTGCAGGTATGAATTACATGTTTAGTAATTGTACTTCTTTAACAGGAGTTTCCTTACCAGATACACAAGCTGTATCAACTATTACTGGCACATTTTCGGGTTGTGTAGCTTTAACAAATATTTTATTAGGAAATATTCAAAAAATATATTCGACTGATTTAACTGGTTTATGTTCTGGATTAACCAGTTTAACCACATTTACTATTGGAGATATTGGGAGTGGTTCATCCCAATATTCACTTGCAGGTTTTTTTTATAATTGTTATAAATTAACTTCTGTTACCCTGGGAGATACATCAAGAGTTAGTGCAACTACCAATATGTTTTGTTATTGTTCCTCTTTAACTTCTGTTCCAGAAATTGATACAACAAGGGTTACAAATATGAACCAAATGTTTTTTTATTGTTCCGCTTTAACAGGAGTTTCTCTACCCAATACATCTTCGGTTACAAATATGAACAATATGTTTTGTTATTGTTCCTCTTTAACAGAATTTTCTCTACCCAATACACAATCGGTTACAAATATGGGTAATATGTTTAGTAATTGTTCTGCTTTAACAAATGTTTCTCTACCACATACCGAATCGGTGACAAATATATCTCAATTATTTACTAATTGTAAAATTTTAACAGGAGTTTCTCTGCCACATACCGAATCGGTGACAGGAATGTCTTCCATATTTTTTGGTTGTTCCGCTTTAATTAATATTGAATTTGGTAATTTACCTAAAATAACTACAACTGAATTAAATAATTTATGTTCAAATAGAACCAATTTAACCACAGTTACCATTGGAGATATTGGTAGTGGTTCATCTTTATATTCACTTGATTATTTGTTTTGTGCTTGTACCAATTTAACAGGTGTTACCATTGGAGATACTTCGAGAGTTACTTCCACTACTATCATGTTTTCTGGTTGTTCTGCTTTAACATACTCTCACATAAGTGGTTTAAATACTACTATTTCTTTTTCCAATTCATCTGCTTTAACTCCAGAAAGTGTGGAGTATATGTTTGATAGTTCCATATATGGGACTGGGAAAACCTTTACCATGCACCAGAATACATACAATAACATAATAGATGAAGATATTCAAATATTTGTTAAAGGGATGAATAAAGGCTGGAGTATAGTACCTGCACCACCATCCATTCAAGTACAATGGATTAACCCTGGATTAGCAGTGTGGACGGGAGATTCAACTCAAAATACTTCTTCCATAGATAACGCTTATCATCAAGTTAAATTTAATACAACAGCAACTACTGCTCCAAAAGTATATGACGGTAATATATTATATACTGCCAATAACATGTTTTCAAATTGCTCTTCTTTAACTTCTGTTTCCTTATTTGACACATCCAATGTAACAAATTCTCTTGGCATGTTTGCAGGTTGTAGTGGATTAACAACTGTTCCATTATTTAATACATCCAATGTAACAGATTCTCTTGGTATGTTTATGAATTGTAATGGATTAACCTCTGTTCCATTATTTGATACATCTAAGGTAACGGATATGCGTTTAATGTTTTATGATTGTAATGGATTAACCTCTCTTCCCTTATTGGACACATCTAAGGTAACAAGGATGGATTACATGTTTCAATATTGTCGTGGATTAACCTCTGTTCCCTTATTTAACACCTCTTCGGCAACAGATATGACTTTCATGTTTCTTGATGCGACCAGTTTACGATCTGTTCCCTCATTTGATATGACTAATGTAAAAGTGTCATCTGGTATGTTTCAAAATTGTTATTCTTTAACAGGAGTTCCTAATTTTAATATGTCTGCGGTAACAACTATGGCTGGTATGTTTAGTAATTGTACTTCTTTAACAGGAGTTACCTTATTTTATACTCAATCTGCAACATATATGTTTGGATTGTTTTCGGGTTGTACCAATTTAAGAATGGTTAGTTTAACAAATACATCGTCTTTGGAAACATCACATAATATGTTCGAGAATTGTACTTCTTTAACTGGAGTTACTATGTCAAATGTTAGTAATCTCACAGGTAATTCTTCTATGTTTGAGAATTGTTCTTCTTTAATATATTGCCATTTAGGTGGTTTAAAAACTTCCATTCATATTGATGATTCACCCAATTTAGCAGAAGAAAGTCTTGTCTATATGTTTGACAATTCACTAAATGGCACTGGGAAAACCTTTACCATGCACCAGAATACATACGACAATATAAAAAACGATACTACATTCACAAAAGGAATGGATAAAGGTTGGTCAATCGTACCAGATTATCCCAAATCCATTCAAATAAGTTGGATTGATGCAGGTTTGGCAGATTGGACTGGAGCCTCCACTGAAAATACCTCTTCCATAGATAATGCCTATCATCAAGTCAAATTTAAAACATCAACTATTACAGTACCAAGAGTAATTGACGGTAGTATTTTATATATTACTGAAAATATGTTTTCGGGTTGTACAGCTTTAACAAAGGTTGAATATTTTAACACATCTGCCGTAACAAGCGCAAATTATATGTTTAGGAATTGTTCTAAATTAACATCTGTTCCAGAATTTTATACACAATCCTTAACAAGTGCGACTTATATGTTTTCGGGTTGCGCTGCTTTGACAGGAGTTTCTCTTCCACATACCGAATCTCTTAGAAGTATAAGTTACTTGTTTAGGGATTGTGTTTCTTTAAAAAGTGTTTCTATGCCAAATACACAATCCTTAACAAGTATGACTGGTTTATTTATTGAATGTTATGTAATAGAAAATATTTTATTGGGAAATTTACCAGCTATATCTGTGAGTTCATTAAATAGTTTATGTATTGAATTAGAAAATTTAAAAACATTTACCATTGGTGATATTGGAAGTGGAACAACCAAATATAGCCTTAATCAAATGTTTCAATATTGTTCTGCTTTAACAAGCGTTATATTTGGAGATACCTCAAGAGTTAGTGCAACCACTTACATGTTTTCTGGTTGTTCTGCTTTAACTAATGTTTCTCTACCAAATACATCTGCTGTTGCAAACATGGTTTCCATGTTTAATGGTTGTACTTCTTTAACAGGTGTTTCTCTACTAAATACACAATCGGTTACAGCAACCACTTCTATGTTTTCTGGTTGTTCCGCTTTAACAAATGTTTATCTACCAAATACACAATTGAATACAAGCATGGTTTCCATGTTTAATGGTTGTACTTCTTTAACGGGAGTTTCTCTGCCAAATACACAATCGGTTACATCAATGACTAACATATTTTCTGCATGTACTGCTTTACAAAATGTTGAATTGGGAGATTTACCTAAAATTGATACAAGTGGTTTAACTGGATTTTGCTCTGGTAAAAGTAATTTAACCACATTTACCATAGGAGATATTGGTAGTGGGTCTTCAAGATATTCACTTTCTTCTATGTTTTCTGTTTGTTCAAAGTTGTATGAAGTTGATTTTATAGATACATCAAGAGTTTCTTCAACTACCAATATGTTTTTTATGTGTACTTCTTTAACATGGGTTCCCTACTTTGATACATCTGAGGTTACAAGTATGTCTCAAATGTTTTATGGTTGTTCCAAATTAACATATATTGGAGATTTTGATACATCGAATGTTACAACAATGACTTCCATGTTTACTTCTTGTTCTGCTTTAACATCCATTCAATATTTTGAAACCTCTGCGGTAACAAATACGTCTTCCATGTTTAATAATTGTACTTCTTTAAGGTATCTTCCTCTATTCAATACAACTGTGGTTACAAGTATGTCTCAAATGTTTGCAAGTTGTACTTCTTTAACAGGACTTCCCTTATTCAATACATCTAAGGTTACAAATATGAGTGGAATGTGTCAAGGTTGTACCGCTTTAACAACCGTTCCATTATTTAATACCTCTTCGGTTACAATGATGAATAGTATGTTTAATGGCTGTTCTTCTTTAACATCAGTTTCAGAATTTGATGTATCAAATGTAACCACACTGTATTATATGTTTTCAGGTTGTACTTCTTTAACAGGAGTTACTTTATACAATACAAATAATTTAGTAGATATGGAAAAAATGTTTGCTGGTTGTTCTTCTTTAAGAGAAATTAATATAGAAGATTTACCAAGAATATCATCCATTTATTTTAGTGGTTTATGTTCTGGTTTAACCAGTTTAAGAACTTTTAATATTGGAACCATTGGTAGTGGAACAACCAAATATTCATTTAATTATTTCTTTAACGGTTGTTCTTCTTTAACAGGAGTTAACGTTGAAGACTTTTCGAGAATAAGTGCAATTACTTCCTCATTTTCGGGCTGTTCTTCTTTAACTTTATGCAGTTTAAATAATTTGCCAATATCTATCTCATTTTCAGACTCACCTAATTTGGAAAGAGAAAGTATCATGTATATGGTAAATAATTCAACTACTGACAGTGGAAGAGTTATGAATTTACATCCAACCGCAAGAGCAAGGTTAAGTGGTCAGGATGTAACGGACGCTACCGCAAAAGGATGGACATTTGCATAAAAATTATATAAAAAAAAGTCTATGATTAATTTCATAGGCTTTTTTACCTTCTAAGTAATAATATACTTAATTATATTTCTATAATTGTTCTATTTTGACGCTTCCTCGCTCCGACCTATTCAGGTAACTGCACGTCCTCACTCCCGTTTACTACAGGTGAATATTTAAACTTTTATTCTTGCGACGCATCCCGCAAGTTTAGTTTTACTTATGATTTTACGTTATAATTAGGTGATTTCAATTTGTTAATTGTTCACAGTTTATAACAACCAAATATCATTACATCAAAGAACTATCTATATAACTAAATACTTTTGCAAATATAAAAATAGAAAAAATATGAAACAAATTTATTACATTTTTTTTCTATTTATTGGAAAGACAATTTTATATAAAAATGCCAATTAATGAAGTTAAATTTAAACGTTCCGAAGATAGATCGGAACCATTAAATGAATTAATAAATAGAATAGAAGAAGACGCAAGCATATTAGATAATAACACCATCATTCTAAGTCTGAAAGAGGATGAAGAAGCAATTATCATTAAAAATGATGAAGGAGAAGTAGCTACAATTAATAATTTAAACTGGGGAAGTTTACCACCAGATTATATACAAGACACATGGATTGATACTGGATTGGCAGTATGGACGGGAGCATCAACCGAAAATATATCTTCAATTGACAATGCCTATCATCAAGTAAAATTCAATATAACAGCAACTTCAGCTCCAAGTGTGGATGATGGATATATACTGTATTCTGCTGAAAATATGTTTTCTGGATGTACTTCTTTAACAATGGTTTCAGAATTTGATACATCGAATGTTACAAATATGCTTCAAATGTTTTTTCAATGTTCTGCTTTAACATCGGTTCCTTCATTTAATACCTCTGAAGTTACAACTATGAATTATATGTTTGCTTATTGTCCTTCTTTAACAGAATGTCCATCATTTGATACCTCTAATGTAATAGCAATGAGGGGTGTGTTTATGGTTTGTACTGGTTTAACAGGAATACCATCATTTGATACCTCTAATGTAACAGCAATGACTTCCATGTTTGAAAGTTGTTATGGTTTAACAGAAGTTCCATTAATGGATACATCTAAGGTTAGAGTAATGTCTTCCATGTTTCGGGATTGCACTTCTTTAACAGAAGTATATTTTCCTAATACTCCCTTACTTTCAGCAATAACCAGTATGTTTTTAGGTTGTACTTGTTTAACAGGAGTTTCTTTACCGAACACAGAATCGGTTACAGTTATGAGTACCTTGTTTGATGGTTGTTCTGCTTTAACAAGTGTATTATTTGGTGATTTACCTAAAATTTCATCTACTGGTTGTACTTATTTATGTTATAATTTAACCAATTTAAAAACATTTACAGTTGGAGATATTGGAAGTGGAACGTCAAAATACACAATTAGTTATATGTTTTCTGGTTGTACTTCTTTAACAGGAGTTACCATTGGAGATGCTTCAAGAATTTCCGCAACAACTTTAACGTTTACTAATTGTTCCGCTTTAACATACTCTCACATAAGTGGATTAAACGTTACTATTAGTTTTTCTGGTTCATCTGCTTTAACTCCAGAAAGTGTAGATTATATGTTTGAAAACTCTATATATGGAACTGGTAAAACATTTACCATGCACCAGAATACTTTTGATAATATAACAGATTATAGAATATTTCAAAAAGGATTAGATAAAGGATGGACTATCTCACCATCTCCAACTATTCAAAATAAATGGATTACTCCTGGATTAGCAGTATGGACTGGAGCATCAACTGAAAATACTGTAGATAATGCTTATCATCAAGTTAAATTTAATCCAACAGCAACTACTGTTCCAGGAGTAATTGATGGTAATATATTGTATAGTGCTGAAAATATGTTTTCTGGTTGTACTTCTTTAACAACTATGAATGGATTTGATACAACCAATATTACATCAACTACTGGTATGTTTTCTGGATGTACTTCTTTACAAAATGTTACATTAGGAAATTTTACAAATATATCTGCGAGTGGATTAAGTAGATTATGTTTGGGGTGTACCTCTTTAACAACAGCTTCTATTGGAGATATTGGTAGTGGTTCACCAATATATTCAATGCGATACATGTTTAGTGGTTGTAGTAATTTAAGTTCTATTACCTTCGGAGATATATCTAATGTGTATGACACGTATGGTATGTTTTGGGGTTGTTCTGCTTTAACATCTGTTCCATTATTTGACACTTCTAATGTAACAGAGATGCGTCACATGTTTCGACTTTGTTCTGAATTAACAGGAATCCCCAATTTTAATACTTCTGTGGTAATAAATATGGATGGCATGTTTTATGGTTGTACTTCTTTAACAGGAGTTCCAGAATTAAATATGTCTTCTGTAACGGGTATGAATCAAATGTTTGATAGTTGTTCTTTAACAAATGTTTCATTACCACCTTGCGAATCGGTTACAACTATGCTGTCCATGTTTGCTAATTGTTCTTCTTTAACAGATGTTTTTTTAGAAAATATATCTGCGATGGTAAGTGCGAATAGTATGTTTAGTAATTGTGCTTCTTTAACAGGAGTTTCTATTCCGAATATGCAATCGGTTAAATCTATAAATTATATGTTTAATGGTTGTTCTGCTTTAAGATATTTTTCTTTTCCAGACAATATGAAAGCTGGTTTAAGCATGATTGGTGTATTTACCGATTGCACTTCTTTAACAGGATTTTCTCTACCGAGTGATTATAAAATTACTCAAAGTGTCAGTATGTTTAAAGGATGTACTTCTTTAACGGGTGTTCAAGAACTTAATACATCTTCGTGTACACAAATGACTCAAATGTTTAAAGATTGTACTTCTTTAACGGGTGTTTCCTTAATTGGTGTAAACCCAATGAACTCTTCGCTTGGTATATTTGAAGGTTGTGTATCTTTAGAATATTGTCACATAAGTGGTTTAGGTATATCTATTTCATTTTCAGACTCACCTAATTTGGAACGAGAAAGTATTATGTATATGGTAAACAATTGTGTAAATGGTGGAACCATGACTTTACATGCAACAGCAAGAGCGAGATTAAGTGAACAAGATGTAACGGATGCTGCTACAAAAAGATGGACATTTGCATAAAAATTACAAGATAAAAATCTAATCAATTTTCATCATTTTTTCGGATTATTTTTTCTACATTTGTAGCATAAATAATCCGATTTTTTTTACCAAATGATTCAGGAAATAACTGACGAAAAAATACTAACTTTTTTGGAGGGTAATAATCCAATGGAAAAGGTAGTTTCTGTGGAGTGTGCTTATAATGATGACCAGGTATCGGTTATTTATTACAACGAGAATGATGTAAAGTGTATAAAAAAGGTTAATTTTCATCCTTTTTTATGGGCAAAGATTTCAGCTTGCAAGAAATTATATGGTGGAGATAAGGATAAACTTATTGATGCCATGCGAAAATATGGTGTTAGGTCTAAGGGTTTAATTTATCAAGATAACAATGGTAATACCACCTTTAGGATGGAGAATGGGTATAGGATATTATTTTACTGTACCCGACCACAATCTTGGCAACGTTTTCAACAATTCTTTAAAGACGGTGGTAATACTGTTTATAATAGGGCTACTAAAAATACTTTAGGTTCCACCAATAAAGATTTTCTTTCTTTTTCTCCCATAGAACAATTTATGATTTCTTCTGGGATGAGAATGTTTAAGGGTTTTGAAGACTACGATGATTTACAAAGATTAACCTTTGACTTGGAAACACAGGGTTTAATCCCCGAACAGCATCGCATTGAGCAAATAGGTATTAGAACCAATAAACCTATAAAAGAAACAGGTAAACCCTTAGAAACTATTATTACCATTGAGGGAAAAACAGAAGAAGAACTTAACATCAATGAACTTCAAGCTATTAGATTATTTTTAAAAATACTTTGGATAACAAAACCAGACGTGGTATTGGGTCAAAATAGTGAAAACTTCGACTGGAACTTTATTATTGTCAGGCTTAAAATATTAGGCACATCTTTGGAAGAAGAAACGAAATTATTAGGGTATTATAAAGAGGTTTATAAAAGTAGAAAAAAGAATGTATTGAAATTAGGTGGTGAAGTGGAGTATTACTTTCCGACCGTTATATGGGGTATCAATGTAATAGACTGTCTTCATGGCATTAGAAGAGTACAGGCTCAGGACAGCAACATGAAGAAAGCCGATTTGAAGTACGTTACCAAATACCTTAAATTAAACAAGCCAAACAGAGTTTATATTCCAGGGAATAAAATTTCTACTATATGGCATATTTTAGAAGAAAAATTCGCTCTTAATGAAAAAAATGGAAAGTGGTACGAAAAAAAGGAAGATGAAGAATTAAAAGAAGATTTTCGTTTGGTAAGCGGAAGGTATTTGATTGAAAGATACCTCTTAGATGACCTTTATGAAACGGATAAGGTAGAATTGACCTGCAACCAACCCGACTTCTTAATGAATAAGTTTCTACCGACCACTTTTTCAAAAGCCTGCACAATGGGAACGGCAAGCAGGTGGAAACTATTAATGACCGCATGGAGTTACGAGAATGATTTGGCTATACCTGCTTATGGAACAGCCAAACAGTTCACAGGGGGTCTTTCCAGACTATTGTTATTGGGTCTTATGAAAAGAGTGGTTAAATTAGACTTCAATTCACTTTATCCATCTATCATTCTCACATGGTTAATAAAGAGTGCGGAAGATATATCGGGTGTAATGCTTAAATTCTTAGGGTTTGTCTTGGATAACAGAGAGAAATTCAAAGGACTTATGAAAAAAGCAGGTAAGAAAGCCGATAAAATGGAACAAGAACTTATCGAAGCTGTTTTATCGTTAAGTGAGGAAGAAGTTACAAACTTAAAAAAAGAAGTTCAAGAACTTAGGATAGAACAAAGTAGAAACAGTAGAAAAGAAAAACCGTTTAAAACCTTTGGAAACTCGTTCTTTGGTGGTTTCGGTGCGCCTAATATCTTTAATTGGGGGGATTTGTTATGCTCGGAACAAACCACTTGTACTGGAAGACAATCGTTTCGTTTAATGCTATACTATTTCAATAAAAGAAACTATACGGCAGTCGTGGGAGATAGTGTAACGTATGATACTCCACTTATTATCAAATACAATCATACACAAGAAATAGAGGTTAAAACCTTTGAAGAATTATTTGATGAAAGCAAGTCAATTACCGATCCTTTGGGTAGAGAATACGATAAATCTCAAAAGAACTATAAGGTATGGTGTAGAAGCGGTTGGTCGGATGTATATTACATTTACAGACACAAAACAGATAAACATATCCATAGAGTATCAACCCAATGGAACGGCTATGTAGATGTAACCGAAGACCACTCCATTTTCAATCTTAAAAAGGAAAAACAAAAACCAACTGAATTAAAAATAGGTCAAGTATTGGAAATATCCCATTTTCCATACGAATATAAGAAAATGCCGTATTACAGAGGAAATGTACCTTTAAAAAAACATTACGATAGTAAAAAAGAAGAAGCAATCGACAATTTATTATACCGTAACCTTTCAATAGCAAATATCGTTTCAAATTTAGAAGATTTGGGACCAACGGAAGAATATGTGTATGATATATCATTAGACGGTACGTTTGTCAATGCTTTAGGTTTTCATGTGCTATCCAATACCGATGGAATTAACTTTCAAATGCCACCTCAAGAACAATTAGATAGAACAATTTACATTGGAAAAGGTTTAAACAGAAATACCGAAGAGGGAAAAGAATACAAAGGAGTTAATGCGGACGTGGCAGAGTTTAATGACCTTTACATGCGAGGTAAGATGGGTTTGGGCATTGATGAATATGCACCATCTACCATTAACTTTTCAAGAAAGAACTATGCCGATTTATTAGAAAGCGGTGAAATAAAGATAGTTGGAAACTCTGTCAAGTCAAAGAAAATGCCTATCTTCATAGAGAAATTCATCAATATGGCTATTGAATTACTCTTAAACGACAAAGGAGAACAATTCTTAAAAGAATACTACGATTATATTGATAAAATATACAATTTGCAAATACCCCTTAGAGATATAGCCTCTGTTGGAAAAATAAAGAAGACCTTGCCCGATTATATCAAAGGTTGTGAAGAATATACCTTAGCAGGACAAAAGAAATCAAGACAGGCATGGTATGAATTAGCCATAAAACACGAAATGAACGTCAATATGGGCGATTCAATCTATTATATCAATACGGGTAAGTCAAAATCCCATGCGGATATTAAAAAAATTACCAAGCACTACATTTTAAATGAAGATGGGGAAAAGAAGTATTTGGATAAAATAATTGAAAAGGCTTATAAGTTAGAAAAAGCGGAATTTGACACTAAAAAACAAGAAAAAATCGTAACAAATGATTTATCTAATAAAACCATAAAGAAAATAATTGAAGATAAGTTTGAATCAAGAAGTGAATACATGAAGAAACATTATCCGACCATTCAAGAAGAAGTTGAATTGCAGTTTAATTGCGTTCTATTGGATAACAAGTTCTTTGATACCGATGAAGAAACATTTTGCGATGAGAATTTTGAATACAACGTACCCAAATACATTAGTCAGTTCAATAGCAGAATAAAAGTCTTCTTGGTATGCTTTTCAAAAGAAATTAGAAGTCAAATCCTTATATCCAATCCCAAAGATAGAAAGTCTTTCACCGAAAATGAATCTAAATTGGTTTATGGTGAACCAAACAACGAAATAGATCAAGATTCATACCATGAGATATTGACAATGGAAGATAAGGAAATTGACTTTTGGAAAAGATATATAAAAACACTTCCAGAAGAAGAAAAATCCAAATATCCCCCATTTGTTGAAGACTACGGCATGAAGTGGGAAGATATTGAAAGAGATTACGATGAAAGACAAACCAAATTAAAAGCAGCCTTTATAAAAGACGAGATAAAAATGTATAATAAGTT
>SNRY01000520.1_pt1 | contig 12785 bp, 9 predicted proteins | sample 4693421 | NCBI WGS metagenome assembly SNRY01 (sample SAMN11003215, study PRJNA524138) | termite gut metagenome | isolation source: Bacteroidetes bacterial symbionts from single cell of protist host amplifed... | host: Streblomastix strix ... | reverse complement strand
GCTTTTAGAAAAACTTGCTGTTTCTCTAAAAAGTTGTTCAATCACTTGAAAGCTTTTAGATTAGCCTTCTTTTATATCAATTATGGATATGTATAAACAAAAAGCATACTTTCTGCATCACCACCCAAAATTATTGACGCCACGATCATGAGAGCGTATGCCTGAAGCTCTTTTCGTGGGCAAAATATCGGACAGCAAAAGGGGGCATTAAGGCGCATGTGTCGGTTGTAAAGAGTTATTGAAACGGGTTAAGCCACAAGCTGGCTGTCCACCTACCGAATGGTTGTTCTGTGGAGAACACAGGGGCTTATATAGTATGCTTTTGAGTGAGGTGTTGATAAGAAAGCGGCTGTTTTTATGTGGTTGGAAAATCCCTTACAAATCAAGCAATCAACAGGTATTAAGCGCTTTAAAAACGACAAGACAGACAGTCTCGGCATGGCTTTGTATGCCTATCGCTTTCAAGACAGGTTCAAATGTTTCCACTTGCCTGATAAAGCTTTGAAATCCTTGGAACTATTGCTTTCTTTCAAAGATCGTTTGCTACATAATAAACATTCGCTAATAAAAATTTTATGCAGAAATAGTTGGGGATTAACATAGAATTCGCATCAAATATTTATGGTTCATGAAAGAACAATCTACTAACCGCTAACCTTCCGTTTCAAAACCCTGGAAGAAGAAATCCAAAACCAAACAGCCAACACGACTCCTTTTGCAATACTTGTCCCGCTTATTGCCCACCAGATACTTTCCACCCCCGGCATCCAATATACAAAAAGCAATGCCAAGGGGATACGCATGTAGTTAAACGTAATACTGACAATCGCCGGTGGAAGTGTGCGTCCCATTCCATAGAACAATCCCTGCGTAGTTATCTCGGTCATCATGAACAACTGCGAATACCCCATTATGCGCAAATATACTCCGCCGGCTAAGTATGCCTCCCGTTCGGGAACAAAAAAAGAAAACAGGTTTTCGCCCCAAAACACAAAAAGTAATGTACACAGAAAACCATACACCAATGTTATTTTCAATGTTGCCTTCCATGCTTTTATTACCCGCAGGTTTTTTCCTGCCGCATAGTTCTGACCGACGAAGGTACTCAACGCCGTAGAAAAACTTTGAGAGGCATTCCAGTTAATAGCCTCAAATTGTCCTCCGGTGGTGAGTGTCATCAGGCCGATATGCCCTCCTTGTGAAGAAGCCGTGCGCCCAAGAATCATATTCACAAAGGCAAACAGCATATTGAAGCCGGCAACAGGTACTCCCAACTTTAAGATACGCCGTGTATATCGTTTCCTTAACCGGACAAAGAACGGAAAATGCTCAAACAACCTGTCGCGATGACGCATCTGACAGTAAAAGACCGCAAACACGGAGGCTTGCGCCAGCCACGTAGCATAAGCAGCCCCTTTGGTCCCCAGTTGAAAACCGAAAATAAAAAGCGGGTCGAGGATAATATTCAGCAGTAAGCCGATGCTACTAATAAAGAAAGGCACATTACTCCTTCCCGTCGCATTATAAATTCCTGTGAAAGTAATGGACAGAAAGTAGAAAGGCAGTGCCGTAGCCAGAACACGCAGGTAAGAAACGGCATTTTCGGCAATGGGCGATTCCAACTTATAAATACCGATAATGGGACGGGCAAAGACAAAAAACAAACCTCCCAAACCGAGGGCAATCAACAAGGATATAGTTACATTGTGCGAAGCAAAATTGCGGGCATCTGCATCATTCTTCGCTCCTACGGACTGGGATATGCCAACTTCCGAGCCTATTTTGGTAAGCATGGCAATGCTACCGGAAACCCATATTAAAATACTTACCGAACCGACTGCCGCCACTGCTTCGCTGCTCAACCTCCCCAACCATGCTATATCTGTCAGGCTATACGCCATTTGGATAAAGGAGGTAGCCATAATAGGCAAAGACAGATTTAATAATTGTTTGTGGATACGACCTTGGGTGAGGTTCTTTATCTCCTGCATTTCTACTACACCTTCTCTTTTATCAACCCTGTCCGGTAAGCTGTTATCAATTTGTTCAAATCTTGAATTTGTGCAATAAGAACTTGTCCTTCATCGGTATCTTTCACCATCACCCGTTGCGAATTAAACTCTATCACAAACCGGGTGGATTTAATATCGTGTCCTTCTTCAATCACTTTTTGAGTAGACTGGAACGGTTCATGTTGCACAAGCTCCAATCCGCGGGAATGATACACAAGCGTATATCCGGCAATACCTGTTTCGGACTGGTACGCTTTGGAAAAGCCTCCGTCAATAACCAGCAACTTGCCATTGGCTTTTATCGGATTTTCTCCTTTAATCGTTTTTACCGGTACGTGCCCGTTAATGATATGCGTATGTTCTCCCATCACGCCGAATACTTCCAATATCATGTCGCATGTCTGTTCTTCGTTCCGAAACGTATAATAAATTCCTTTGATTTCTTTATGCAATTCCTTATCGACCACAAAATACCGTTCAAAAGTAGCCATTTTGTCTTTGTCAAAAGGAGGAGCATCTTTACCGCACCACAAATACCACATATAATCCAACGCAAAACTTTTATTTTCCGTACCGTCTTCACCGAAATAAGCTGTGCGCACCAACTGGTCTAATTTATCGAGCAGACTTTTTCCCCAATACTCTTTCCCTTGAATAAAAACATGTTTGAGACTGCCGTCTTCATTCAGAGGAACCGAAGCATGATAAAGCAAATTGGAGTTACATACCAGATACATGCTGCCGTAAGTAAACAAGCAGCGAATATGCTTTCTCAGCTTCTCGCTGTTCACAAACGAAGCACGCAATTTATCCATCAAGTCCTGTTCTTCTTCTGTTAGCCGGTAAGGGTTGGCAGGGTCTATTGTCGGGAAAGAAGCATCACACATCTCATATTCTTTGTTATTATAAACAAACATTCCACGTTCAAAGTCAATCATTTCCAAAAGTTTCCTGTCTTCCATGCCAAACTCCGGGCGACGGTCGATAATTTCTGCTTCAAGCTTAAACTGAATAATCGTGATGGCTTTGTGCATCTGGGAAATCAGGCGTAATGTCTTTTTGCTGTGTGTGTCATCGGCAAGATTTGTTTTAGGTATAAAAACGTCACAGGGATCATCTGCATACGTTTCCATAGCAAAAGTAGCTAACGGAAGTAAATTAATGCTGTAACCGTCTTCCAGCGTTTCCATATTCCCAAACTTCATACATATCCGCACAACATTGGTTATAGATGCGTCGTTGCCCGCCGCCGCTCCCATCCACAATATATCATGGTTACCCCATTGAACGTCAAAATGATGATAATTACACAACAATTCCATGATATGATGTGCTCCCGGACCTCTGTCATATATATCCCCTACAATATGAAGCGTATCTATGGTCAATCGTTGGATAAGGTTACACATCACCGTGATAAACTCGTCAGCGCGTTTGATACTGATAATCGTACTGATAATACCATTAATATAGGCATGTTTATTCGGGTCAACGGTCGATTCATGCAAAAGTTCCTGAATGATGTACGCAAATTCTTCGGGCATAGCCTTGCGCACTTTTGAACGGGTATATTTGGAAGATACGTTTTGGCAGACTTTAATTAGCTGATTTAGCGTTATAAGATACCAATCGTCCAAATCCTTTTCCGTTGCTTTCACTAACCTCAGCTTCTCTTCCGGATAATAAATCAGTGTACAAATCTCTTTCTTTTCATTTTCGCGCAAGGTATGACCGAAAATTTCATTTACTTTTCTTTTTACCGATCCCGATCCGTTTCTGAGCACATGTTGAAAAGCCTCATATTCGCCATGAATATCTGTCAGGAAATGTTCGGTTCCTTTAGGAAGATTAAGAATAGCTTCCAAAACGATAACTTCCCTACTGGCACTGCCTATGGTAGGATATTTTTGTGAAAGCAATTGCAAATAGCGCAAATCATTGACAATGCTTCCGGACGTAATAAGTTCTTGGGTTGGCATAAAATAAATCTAACAATAAGTCTTTTTTTAAGATTAAAAATCAAAGAAATTGGTTATAAAGATAAACAATTATTGAATATCCGGTTTAGTTTTATTTGTCTAATATCTGTTTCCTATGCATACTTTTAGAGGTTATCCCCGTATTTTGTCCGATACATGTCCGATTCCTATCCGATCTATGACCGCTTCCGAAGCGGACATAGATGCCCGAAAAAGCCCTCCGAATACGCTTCAGATGAGTTACGAACTACTATGTTTGGCTGCTTCTATCTTTAATTTTTATTGGCTTGAAAAGATTCATTATATTTGCAAAAGAGTTATTTGAAATGATGGCAAACCGAAGCAGACCGATGCGCTTCGCTCGTTTCTAAATCATTACCTATTGTCCTTTTGCGGCTCATTAAATCTCTATAAATAATGGGATACGCAAAAATCTCATCTTCTAATGTAACGTTTTTAATGGTACTTGCGTCTAAGATAGAGATATCTAAATGAAAGCAAAACAATTAAAAAGGATTTTTGATATGAAGAATTTATTGATTGCGGCAGTAGTTGCTTGGTCTTTTTTATGTTCTCACTCATGTATTAATATTCAAAGAACTGAAGCAAGTAAGAATTACGTTACTCGAGTGGTGAAAACAGATAACTTTAATGCCATAAGATTAACAGGAAGCCCTAATGTGGTTTATACGCAAACTGAAGGCAAGGTGCGCGTTGAAGTTTATGGACCGGATAATATTGTTGATTTGCTGGATGTATATACGGAAAACGGCTTTTTGAATGTAAAGTTTAAGAAGAATACGCCGGTTTTTAATACAGGAAAGCTTGAGGTCAGGGTATTTGCTCCCTCACTTGATAAGATGGAAATCACCGGATCCGGTAATATAAACATAGCTTCCGGAATAAAAACCGATAAGAATTTATACTTGTCTGTTACCGGTTCGGGTGATATTAGCGGTTCGGGTATTCGTTGCGCACGACTTTCTTTGTCTGTTACCGGTTCGGGAGATATAGAGCTGAATCGTATAACGGCGGAAAACACACAAGCTCGTGTTACCGGTTCCGGTGATATTGATTTATCAGGAACAACTCAAAGTGCGGATTATGTGGTTTCCGGTTCGGGTGATATAGATGCCGTGCGATTGGAAGCGGACGCAGTTTCAGCTAATGTAAGCGGTTCCGGCGACATATCTTGCCATGCCGTATCTCTCTTAAAGGCTCAAAGAGCCGGAAGTGGAGAAATCTCTTACAAGGGAAATCCGGAAGTAGATGCTCCGCAAAAAGGGGTACACAGGTTATAAATTCTCTCGTTATAATAATAGTCTTTTTTCTGTTGGAAAAAGGTTAAGGAAGGGGAGCGCCCGCGAGGGTACTTCCCTTTGTTGGTGTGTCGTGCATTACACTTAACCACTTTCGTCTTAATGGCTTCTTTCTTTTTGCAATGCAAATGCACTACGGATTAAACACATATTGGAAACTATTTTGTATCTTTGTGTAATCTTTCTTAATTACATGATAAAGACACAACGCGAATGAAACGTGAGTTTGTACTATATTGTTTGCGGATAATATCTTTGATTTTTATTGCCTGTCCTTTGTATTCTTCGACGGATAATGTTATCACCCATCTGGAATTTAAGCAACTTTCCACACTTAACGGTTTGCCCAGTGCCGAGGTCCAAAAAGTGTTTCAGGATAAAGACGGCTTTATCTGGATTGCTACTCGTTACGGGCTTTGTTTGTATGATGGTTATCAGGTGAGTTCGTATAATTCCAATTTATATACTCCCGGCTTGCTGACGGATAATAATATTCTTTGTTTGGCAGATGATAACAATCACAATCTATGGATTGGAACCCAAGAAGGTATAAATGTTCTAAACAAGGAAACCGGAAAGATAAGGAAAGGAAGCTATCCGGGTATTGGCAACAGTGCCGTGTCATGTTTAATGGTGACCAAAGACAATACCCTTTGGGTAGGGACGGATGTAGGTTTGTTCAGATACGATGCCAAGACGGACTCCATGATTCTTTACGCCGGAAAAGAGACAAACGGCTTAATGGCTATCGACCCCATTAAGTCATTATTAGAAGATTCTGAAGGAGATATCTGGATTGGCACATGGTCGAGTGGGTTATATCGTTATTCTCCTTCCGATGGTCGTTTCTATGCTTATCCTAAGATGAATGAGCGTAATTCCGCCCACGTTATTTATGAAGATTCTTACAAAAGAATCTGGATAGGAGCTTGGGCAAACGGATTGTTTTTATTGGAAAATCCCAAGGATTTAAACCGTATTTCGTGGACACGTTTTACACATCAGCCGAACAATCCTTCTTCCTTGTCGGATGATATTGTATATGATATTTGCGAAGATTTGAATACTCATACCTTATGGGTTGGTACACGCAGCGGATTGAGCATCATGCAGCAAGATGATCCGGAAAATTTCATTAACTACAAATCGCGCAAGTCTCCCTACCGGATAGCTTGTAATGAGATAAATTCTTTTTGTCGCGACCGTTTGGGTAACATGTGGATTGGGGCTGTAGGTGGTGGTGTTTTCATGGTTGATACCCATAAACCCAAGTTCAACCTCTATCGTTTTGATGGCAGACAGGACGATATTCCCACGAATGCTATCCGCTCGCTGTTTGTTGATTCCGACTGTTCTGTCTGGATGGGGATAGGCACTTACGGACTGGCAAGACATGACCGCACAACCGGTCAATTTTTATATTATTCCCGGATACCTGAGTTTTCCGAAGTGGAATCAATGCCCACCGTTTACTCCGTCATTAAGAGAAGGCAGAGCGGAGAATTGTGGTTTGGCACGTATGACGGTGGAATCTATGTGTATAAGAAAGGCAGGAAAGTAGAGCACTACGATACCGAAAATACGGATTTTATAAAAAACCCCTGTGTGTCCTCTCTTTATGAAGACAGTCAGGGTAATTGCTGGGTAGGTACGCGCTATGGGGTAGGAGTAAAGCGTGCCGACGGCAAAGGATACATTTTCAGGAATATGATGATGGAAAACGACAATCTTGAATGGTGCTATGTTAAGGATATGACCGAAGACGTCGACGGGAATATCTGGCTGGCAACCAATAACTGGGGGATAATTCGTATTTCCGGCGACATTTACTGTCCCAATGCACTACAGTATGCCAACTATAACTTGAAAAACGGCACACTACCCACAAAAACAGTCTTGTGCATATTTTGCGACAGCAAAGGGCGCTTATGGGCAGGTGCAGAAGGGCATGGACTTTTCTTATACGACAGGCAAACGGACACGTTTCAGGAGAAAAGCCGCCGGTTTAATATACCGGGTAATATGGTGGGAAGCATGGAGGAAGACAAACACGGCAATCTCTGGTTGGGAACGAACAATGGGCTGGTACGAATGACTATAAACGATGATGTTGATCAAGAAAGCTCTATTAAGGTCTATACATCCGCCGACGGTCTTCAGGATAACTTTTTTATTCCCAATTCCTCTTTTGTTAAAAAAGGAGAATTATTTTTCGGCGGATACGGAGGCTATAATAGTTTTTTCCCCGAAGACATAAACGATACTTCGGAAGAAGTACCTTTTTATGTTACGAACATCAAATTCTTTAACCATTCATTTGGCTCATTAGATGAAGACGTGCGAAATCGTATTTCCCCTAAAATGCCGGCATATACCGAAGAGATGGAACTACCTCATAGTTACAACAATTTTACGATAGAGTTTGCCTCCCTCTCCTACAAAACTCCGGAGCTTAACAAATACGCCTATAAACTCGAAGGATTTGACAAAGAATGGCAATATACGGATGCTGCGCGCCATTTTGCTTATTACAGCAATCTGAAAAGCGGCACATATACCTTTCTATTACGGGCAACCAATGAAAATGGAGTGTGGAATGAACAAGTACGGAAAATCTTTATCACTATCCTTCCTCCTTTTTGGGATACTTGGTGGGCATACCTTATTTATATACTTTTGATTATTGCCGGCATTTATACAACATACCGTACCGCAAGAAACCGGATGAGGTTGAAAAATCAATTGCATTTGCGTGAAATGGAGCAAGCCAAATCGGAAGAGTTAAACTATGCCAAACTTCAGTTTTTTACTAATATTACCCATGAATTCCTGACTCCTCTTACTATTATCTCCGCTGCGATTGACGAACTGAAGACACTAATCCCTCACCATAAAGAGCTTTATGCGGTGGCAACCGGAAATATCGACAGATTGATACGTTTGTTTCGACAAATATTGGAGTTCCGCAAAGCCGAAACGGGTAATCTGAAATTGCGCGTCTCTTTGGGAGATATTGCAGCCTTTGTGAAGAATGAAACGGAAATCTTCCAACCTTTGGTAAAGAAACACAAACTTCATTTTTCCGTAATTTGTGATCCTGACTCTATCCTTGGTTATTTTGATACGGACAAATTGGACAAGATACTTTACAATCTACTTTCCAACGCCGCCAAATATAATAAGGAAGGAGGTTTTATCCAGGTAAACCTTTCGTATGCAAATGACAATAAAGAATTTGTCCTTTTGACGGTAAAAGATAACGGTTGCGGCATATCGCCTCAAAAACAAGAAGACCTTTTCCGAAGATTTTATGAAGGAGATTACCGTCGTTTCAATACTACCGGAACCGGAATCGGTTTGTCGCTGACCAAAGACCTGGTAGAACTGCACGGAGGTGCAATCAAAGTAGAAAGTGAACCGGGCAAGGGAACTACCTTTTATGTTACTTTCCCTGTTGAATGTTCTTTTTTCGACAATGCAGAAATAGATGATACGGAAATACCTATACAATCCATTATTTCGAAATCGGAGACCGGTGAAGAGGAAATAGGAGCAGAGAAAGAACCTCCCCATACCGTCCTGGTGCTCGAAGACAATGAAGACTTGTTGCATCTGATGGTTAAACTTTTGGAAAAAGAATATCATATACTTACTGCCGGAAATGGAAAAGACGGAATAACAAGCATCGAAAATGAAGATGTGGATTTAATAGTTTCCGATATTATGATGCCCGAAATGGACGGGATAGAATTTTGCAAATACATAAAAAACAAACTTGAATACAGCCACATCCCCGTCATCTTACTGACAGCCAAAAACAAAGAGGAGGACAGGGCAATGGCTTACGAATCCGGCGCAGACGGATTTATCAGCAAACCTTTCAACCTAACCGTGCTACATGCCCGCATAAGAAATCTTTTGAAATCGAAAGAACGTACAGCGCGCGATTTTAAGAATCAATTGACTTTTGAGATAAAAGAGTTGAACTACACCAGTATTGATGAAGAATTTATAAGCCAGGCTGTTGATTGCGTAAACCGTCATTTAAGTGATCCCGATTTTGACCAGCCCCAATTTATTGAAGAGATGAGTACAAGCAAATCTACTCTATATAAAAAATTGAAATCATTGACGGGACTCAACACCAGTGCATTTATCCGCAATATCCGTTTAAAAACCGCCTGCAAAATAATGGAGGAGACACAGAGCATCCGTATATCGGACTTGGCATACGCCGTAGGGTTTAATGACCCGAAGTATTTCAGTTTATGCTTCAAGAAAGAGTTTAACATGTTGCCGAGCGAATATATGGACAGGTTCATTCTACATAAGGTCGAATTATAGTTCAAAAAACACGAATAACCAATTGTCTCCTTAATATAAGAATATACGGAGTGTATTAAAAAATCTTATCTGTACTTTTGTTTCCACACGACAAGGCGTGCCGCATGAATATCAACTTGTTAAATAGTTTGTTACCAGTGCGATTTATTTTCTTATTTATTAATTGTTAAATTGTGCGAATGAAAAACACAAAACATTTCCAGGGCTGGTAAGCAATCCGTTTACCTTAATATTTTATATTGTATTATTTCTTTGAAAAAGTATGGAATAACTCAAACCAAATAATAATTTAGATTATGGCGAAATTTTTTCTGATTTGTATGTGTTGTTTTGTCATGTTCGCAGGTTGTAATGACAATGACAATAAAACAGGAGGTAGCAATATTGTATACAATCCCGACCTTCCTGTAGAAGTGATTACCTTTATGCCGGATTCGGGTCGTATAAGGGAAAAAGTGATGATAAAAGGATCTAATTTTGGAAACGATAAATCGAAAGTAAAAGTCGTTTTTGAAGATGAACTTACGGAGAGGATAGCTACTGTTATCGGGGTAGACAATAATACCGTTTATTGTTTAGCTCCCCGACAAATTGCCGGGAGAAATAAGATTAAGGTAATAGCCTATGAACAAGAAGCTACATGCGATGAAACATTTCTTTATTCAGCTGCAGAGAATGTGTCATCAATAAGTGGAAATTCAGCGAATACCGGAAGTGAAGATGGTAGTCTGGCAGACGCTAAATTCAGTTACATGCACGGTATTGGAGCTCTTGGTAATGATGCAGTGCTTGTTTTCCAGCGGGACAATCCCGCCGTGCGATATGTGTCTGTTCCAGATAATGCCGTAATTACAGTACATAAAGGATTTCAAGCAGGCAAACCTGCTGTCACCAAAGATAAGACAAAAGTATATGCTACGGGGTGGGATTCACCACATGTAGTTTATATGTATACCAAAGAAACCGGTTGGAGTCCGATGCGAATTGGACAAATAGGAACAGCTTATACCCGTATCAGGGCTTTGGCGTTGGACGAAACTGAGGAATGGCTGTATTTCTGTGATAGACTTGGTGCTTTCGGTCGATTTGAAATAAAAACGCAACAGGTAGAAATTTTAAATGAGACTACAGGGGTTCTGACAACTGGCGATGGTGGCTATTTGGTGTATAGTTCCCAAGCCGATTGTTTCTATTTGTCTGTACAAGGAGCATTTGGTGTTTATAAGATAAGTAAAGACGGGAAAGAGGTGACTAACTTTGCCGGATTTGCAGGGAGCAGTGTGCGGGATGGTTATTTGTTGGAATGTAGTTTTGCCCAACCCAATGGGATGACTCTGGACGAAGACGGAAATATCTATATTGTTGAAGGACAAAATGGTTATATAATCAGAAAAATATCGATCATCGACGGCTATGTTTCCACGGTTGCCGGAGCTGTTAATTCGGCAAGCCAAATAGATGGAGATCCCTTTAATGCGAGATTTAACTATCCTTATGATATTGCAAATGATGGAGAAGGTAACTATTGGATTGTCGAAGGATGGGGATGTGCTGTCCGGAAATATGCTATTGAATAATCGAATACAATAAGAAATATGAAAAAAATATATATTATATTAGTAGCACTTTGTTTATCTATAAATCTGTTGGCGCAAAATACTGTTAATGTTGTCGGGACAGTAATAGACGAAACAGGGATAGAACTCATAGGAGTATCAATTGTTATCAAGGGAAATGAGAAAGTAGGTACAGTAAGTGATTTTGACGGGAAATTCAGGTTGACTGCCATTCCTGTCAATTCTACGTTGGTGTTTACTTATATAGGTTATAAAAAGCAGGAAATACGCTACACATCTACCCGTGAAAGAGAAAAAATTGTACTCAAACAAGATGTAAATGAATTTGACGAGGTTATTGTTACCGGTCGCGGTACTCAACGTAAGATTTCCGTAGTAGGAGCCATAACCAATATTGAGCCGAAAGAGTTGCAAGTACCTTCTGTTTCTGTCAGTAATATGCTGGGCGGCCGTGTTCCCGGAATTATTTCCGTAACCAGAAGTGGAGAGCCCGGTAATAATTTTTCGGAATTTTGGATACGCGGTATCAGTACATTTGGAGCCAGTCAAAGTGCGTTGGTATTGGTGGATGGAGTAGAAGGGAATATTAACGATTTGGACCCTGCCGATATCGAAAGTTTTACAGTGCTTAAAGATGCATCTGCGACAGCAGTTTACGGTGTACGCGGTTCAAACGGAGTTGTTGTTGTTACCACCAAACGAGGAAAAGCAGGGAAACTGAAAATAAATTTCAAAACCAATGCAACGTATTCGTATTCACCCCGTATGCCTGAATATGCCGACGCCTATACGTATGCTTCATTAGCTAATGAAGCTCAGATGGTAAGGGGTAATAGTGCTATATACTCGAACGCAGAATTAGAGCTTTTCAAAACTAATCTTGACCCGGATTTATATCCGAATGTGAGTTGGAGAGATGTCATACTGAAAGACCATGTGTGGAACACACAGCATCATTTGAGCGTGTCAGGGGGAGGTCAAAATGCTCGTTATTATTTAAGTTTAGGAATACTGAATAATGAGGCAATATTCAAACAGGATCATGCGGAAACGAAAAACAATACGAATGTAAATTACCATAAATACAATTTTAGAGCAAATATTGATGCAAATCTGACACGGACTACCGAATTATCTCTAAATCTTGAAACTGTATTCGTAGCACAGAATGCTCCGGGAGATGGATCCAATAATACAGCATGATGGAGTGCCCAAGCCAATATGCCCCCTACATTGGTTCCTGTAAGATATTCGAACGGACAACTTCCTTCGTATGGACGAAATGCAGATGAAATGTCACCATACGTCCAATTGAATTATACAGGTTATACGGCATCGGAAAGATACTCTACAAAATCAAATGTAAGTGTAAAACAAAGTTTGGATATGTTAACAAAAGGTTTATCAGTGGCAGCCATGTTTTCATTATCTACAAACGGAAATCATGCCATTGTTAAGATAATGAATCCTGACTTGTATTATGCCAACCTCTCCGTAAGACGCTCTGAATTTCAAATAATCAATAAATGAAAGATTGGTTTTAAATACTTCATA
>SNRY01000519.1_pt1 | contig 12786 bp, 7 predicted proteins | sample 4693421 | NCBI WGS metagenome assembly SNRY01 (sample SAMN11003215, study PRJNA524138) | termite gut metagenome | isolation source: Bacteroidetes bacterial symbionts from single cell of protist host amplifed... | host: Streblomastix strix ... | reverse complement strand
TATCGTCAGGCTGTTGTACTTCTTCTCCATATTATATTTCTTTATTACCGCAAAGGTATCAATTTTGACTATCGTAGCAAAACGCCTACTTCAATTGATTTATTCAAATTTTAATGCGTTAACCCTGGCTACCTCCCCCTTTCCATTCAAGATGCCAATACGGAAGTAATGTTCCTGATTACCGGAGAAATGAACGTTGAAAAAACCGCTTTTCTGCGCAGGTGCAAATGCCAGTTGATACCCCGATTCGCCCAAAATAGCGGAGTAATAATAGGGTGTTGTTATTTCCTTTTCGTATTCCAACCGTTTGCTCCAGCTATCGGGCGTGATGGCGCCGTCTAAGGGCAGGAAAGCGAAAACGGAATAATGCCGGTGCGAGGTATTGGTGAGCGGGAAATTACTGATTTGGTCGTCCAACTGGTCTTTGCGCAGGGGGAACACCCGTATCATCTGGTTGGGCAGGTGAATCGTGGGGCGTGTCGGTTCGAGAATCACGCCCACGCCTCCGATGGTTGGGTCAACATAATTCAGCACAGATTCTTGTGCCATTAAAACATAGGCTGACCCAATCAATAGAGAAAACAAAATACGTTTATAATTCTTCATAGTAATGAGTTCTGAATTAAAAAATTAAAGCGCAAGAATAAAAAAAACGTCCAGAAAGCCTCCGGCAAACAGAACTATTTTTGTAAAAGTTGTATATGTATTATCATGTCCGAATATACCGTTTGGTTCGACTCTTACAACTTGAGTTCGGAATTATGCTACCGTCCTAAATCAAGAAAGTTGCTTTGCTGTGTTAGTAGCGAAGTCCGCATGGGCGTTAGGGATTTTAGCGAAAATGCTTTTTGTGAGTGTACGAACTCAAAAGCATTGCAGCGGAAAGCCCGCCCCCGCCGAGGGAACGCCCTATGAGTTGAAAGTTGACAGAGGAGAGTTGAAAGTGGTAAGTTTTTTGAGTGTATCTGAATGCACTATGGGGTAATTAAGCGCGATGGAAGAGTATAAATCCGTTACTTCTCTTTGATAATTAATAAGAAGTAAGGTATCTTTCCATATTCTTTGTGTACCAATCCTTACACTCCCCTTGCTCATCACTGTAAATAAAGTAAGCAACGATGTCCGGGTGAGCATTGGCAAAGACTTTTGCCTTATCAAACCCCATGACCATAAAAGCGGTGGCAAGCGCGTCGGCAGTCATGCAATCCGGTGCTAATACCGTTGCCGAAAGCAGATTGTGTGCTACCGGATAGCCGGTATGCGGGTCAATGGTATGAGCATATTTCTTTCCGTTCTTATAATAATAATTGCGATAGTTTCCCGAAGTAGCTATGCTAATATCGACAACTTGGAGTATGTTTTGTATTTCTTGTTTGATAGACAGAGAATCGTTCACCGGCTTATTAATGCCGATGTGCCAAGGTTCTTTTTTAGCGTTTTTTCCTTTGACCACTATTTCTCCACCAATGTTTATCATATAATTTTGAATGCCTTTCCCGTCTAAAAGCCATCCGATAACGTCACATGCGTATCCTTTGGCAACAGCGCTGCAAGTAATCATCACGCGCGGGTCTTGTTTGATCACCGAATCGTTTCGCATCGTTATCTTTGAGTAGCCGGTAAATTGCAGCAAACTATCTATTGTTTCTTTAGTCGGTAACCTCGTTTCTTTCTTGAAACCAAAATTCCACGCATTGACCAGTGGCGCTACCGTAATATCGAAAGCTCCGTCCGTTTCTGCTGATATTTCCATGGAACGGCGAAATACTGCTTGAAAAAAAGCGTCAGTTTGTACCGCTTCATTGTTATTGACCTTTGTAATAATGGATTTTTTGTTGAAAGGAGACAACGAAGCGTCCACTCGCCCCAATTCCTGTTCGATGTCCGGTTTCAAATCATCATCATGTTGGTATGTGATGTTGTACAGCGTACCAAATATTCTTCCATCGATACTGTTGTAAGCCGGTTGCGTATGTTTATGGCTAAGGATATACACCGTTGCCACTATAAGTGCAAGCAACCACACGAGCCGGAATCCGCTAAATTTCTTTATTTCTGTCATGATTAATGCGTATTATATTTCAGTTGATTTGATTTGGGTGCAAAACAAACAAAATTATTTTCTATCATAAAACCTGCTATAAAACATTTTTTTAATGAATCTTATAACTCTTTTCATTTTATCAATATATTTGCCACTTGTCTAGAGTAAAAATGTTTTATGAGAAGTTAAATTTTATGAGAGAATTTATGAAAAAGAAATTAATCATGTTGTTATCGCTATGCCTGTTTGCAGGTATAGGTTTGATAACTGCCCAGACGCAGACGGTAACAGGCGTTGTTATTTCTGAAGAGGATGGGCAGCCGGTTGTGGGAGCATCGGTAGTGGTTACAGGTACTTCGCTAGGGACAGTCACCGACGTGAATGGTAAATTCAGTTTGTACGGTGTACCCAATTCCGCGAAAACGTTACGGTTCTCGTATATCGGGATGATAACACAAGAAGTGGCTATAAAAACTAATCTACGAATCATTTTACATGCTGATACCGAGCTGTTGGATGAAGTTGTTGTTACTGCCATGGGAATTTCACGTGAAAAGAAAGCATTAGGATATGCCGTTCAAGATGTTAAGGGTGAAGATTTAACAAGAGCTGCAAATACCAATATAGCGAATGCTCTGCAAGGTAAGGTAGCAGGAATTGAAATCGAACCATCTTCGGGTATGCCGGGTGCGTCTTCAAAGATAACAATTCGTGGATCACGCTCATTTACGGGCGATAATACACCGTTGTACGTTGTGGATGGAATGCCTATAGCATCAACTCCGGATATTGACACTTCATATTCTGTTACAGGAACGGACTATGCTGGTCGGTCTGTAGATATAGACCCCAACGACATAGAAAGTATCAATGTGTTAAAAGGTCAAGCAGCCTCGGCGCTATATGGCTTGCGTGCTTCAAACGGAGTTATAATCATCACGACTAAAACCGGAAAAGGAATAAAAAAGGGGAAACCGGAGATAGCTATTAATTCTAATCTCACTTTTGATATTATTTCCGTTGCTCCGGACCTTCAAAAAGAATTTGCACAAGGCGACAAGGGTAACTTTGTTCCAAATACTTCTTTCTCTTGGGGACCGAAAATATCGGAACTAGTTAATGACCCTGTTTATGGTGGTCATACCGACAACAAATATACTCAACAAAATGGAAAACATGCAGGGCAATATTATGTACCTCAACGCAATGCAGCCGGATTAGACCCATGGGTTGATTCGGGCATATATGACAACGTAGGAGACTTCTTTAAAACAGGAATAGTATGGAGTAATTCCATAAACGTGGCACAAGGTTTGGATAAAGGTCATTATTCTTTTTCTCTAGGAAATACTACTTCTGGAGGTATTATACCGTCAACGGGTTTCGATCGTTATAATGCAAGACTGGCTGCAGAAACTCAATTGAACGAAAACTTCCGAACCGGCTTCTCCGGTAATCTTGTTACTTCAAAGATAACCAAACAATCTTCTGCCAATAATGGTATTATGGCTACTGTCTATCCGGCTCCTCCGAGTTATGATTTGGCAGGTATTCCTTCTCACGTTGACGGCGATAAATATACCCAAAACACGTATCGAGGAACTACTGGTTTTGACGGTGCGTATTGGGCAATAGAGAACAATAAATTTACAGAACGGTCTCAACGTTTCTTCGGTAATGTCTTTGCTGCATATCGAACAAATTTCAATACCGAAAGCCATAAAATGGATATTAAATATCAGCTGGGAACAGATGCTTATACCACCAACTATACAGATTTGTGGGGTTATGGGCATGCAAATGGCAAAGGAGAAATAGAGCATTACGGGTTTACCATAAATGAGGTAAATTCTTTGTTTACCATAAATTATGATCGGATAATAAATGAGGATTGGAATTTGAATGTGTTGTTAGGTAATGAAATAGTTAACCAGTCACGCAAATATTATTCGGCTTACGGGAAAGATTTCAACTATTCCGGTTGGAACCATATCGACAATGCTTCCGTGTATCAAGCATCGGAATCTTATAGAAAAAGTCGTACAGTAGGTAATTTTGCAAATTTGTCGTTGGCGTACAATAATCTGTTATTTATAAGTGCAACCGGTCGCGATGATATTGTATCGTCCATGCCACGCAATAATCGTTCGTTTTTTTATCCGTCGGTATCTGTAGGTTTCATCTTTACAGAATTGGAACCCATGCAAAATAGTGTTCTTACTCACGGTAAAATACGTGCTTCTTATGCAGAAGTGGGACAAGCCGGCACGTATTACGATTCGTATTATTCAACTCCCGTTTATGGAGGTGGATTTTCTTCGGGAACTCCAATTCTTTATCCTATTGGTTCTGTGGTTGCTTATACCCCTTATTCCAGGGTTTATGATCCGAATTTAAAACCTCAGAACACTAAATCTTATGAACTGGGAGCAGATTTGGTATTCTTCAACGGGTTATTTTCAGTGGAATATACTTTTTCGAGACAAAATGTAAAAGACCAGATTTTCAGCGTTCCTTTGGCTGGTTCCACAGGTTCAAGTGAATTGGTTACCAATGGTGGTTCCATACATACCAATGCTCACGAAATAACTTTGGGTATAAATCCCATTAAAAACAAGAATTTCAATTGGGATTTAGCTTTTAATTTCTCCAAGATAGACAATTTTGTAGATGAACTGGCACCAGGTGTCAACAGCATTATGCTCGGTGGTTTTGTTGAACCGCAAGTTCGTGCCGGAATAAGTGAAAAGTTTCCTGTAATTTATGGGGTAGGTTATTTACGCAATGAAGCAGGTCAAATTGTTGTTGACAAAAACGGTCTTCCACAGACTGGAGAAGAAAAAGTAATTGGTACCGTTTCACCCGATTTCAGAGTAGGTTTTAATACTACTCTCGAGTTCTACAAATTCCGTCTCTCTGCGGTATTGGATTGGAAACAAGGTGGACAAATGTATTCCGGCACTTGCGGTTTGTTAAATTATTACGGAATAAGCCAGCTATCTTCGGATATGCGTAAATTAGATCATTTCTATTTTGAATTGCCTGCCGTGAAAGTTACTGGAGTTGATGCTAACAATAATCCCACATACGCACCTAACGATATTAAAATTAGCGGTGAAAATGCTCAATCTTATTTTAATGCATTAAATAATATTTCCGAATCTATGATATATGACAATTCATTTATTAAGTTGCGTGAGATTGCGTTAAGTTATCCGGTATGGAATAAGAAAGGGCTGGCTGTTACTGCAAATATTTTTATGAGGAATGTTTTGTTATGGTCAGAACTGAAAGGACTTGACCCGGAAGCTACACAAGGAAATAATAATATGGCAGGAGCTTTTGAACGCTTTTCACTTCCGGGAACTTCCAGTTACGGATTTGGATTAAATTTTAAATTTTAAAAAGATGATCGCAATGAAATCAATAATAAAATTATCCGGGAGACTATTGTCGGTAGCTGTTTTGTCTGCTGCTTTAGCCGCTTGTTCCGAAGATATAATGGATGATATAAACAAAGACATAAATCATTCCAAAGATGCTCAAGCTAAATATTTACTGGCTGATGTTCTCACTTCCACTGCTTTTTATAATGTAGGAGGTGATTTCAATACCTACTGTTCTTCTTATGTAGAACACGAAGTAGGTGTTCATAATCAATTGTACAGAGCCGAGTATCGCGCAGGAGAACCTTCGGTAGCCTCTACATTCAATAATGTATGGGGAAATTGTTATGGGACATTGAAAGATGCAAAAATTATAATAAGTAAATGTTCTGAAGGAGGCAGTCAGGAAGGTAATAATATAACCAAGGGTATTGGAGAAGTAATGGCAGCTTACAATTTGGCACTCATCACGGATATGTATGGAGATACTCCGTGGAAAGAAGCTTGTGATTATGCCACATATATGAATCCTAAAATAGATAAACAAGAAGATATCTATAAAGACGTCATAGCTTATTTGGATGCTGCAATTAAAGATTTGCAGGAATCCGACTCTCATTCGTCAGGCTCTGTCGGTGCATACGATTTTATTTATAACGGAAACGCTTCCAAATGGTTGAAATTTGCTTATGGATTAAAGGCTCGTTATACCATGCGTTTGATGAAACGTTCTGCGAATGCAAACACGGACATGGAAAATGTTATAGAATATGTATCCAAATCCCTTACATCAGCCGATGAGCAAGCAGCATTTGCTATATATGATGCCTCCAATTTGAATCCATTGTTCGATTTTCAGTGGAGTCGCGACGGATTAGGAGCCAGTCAAAGCATAGCAAACAAGCTGATTGAACGCAATGACCCACGTATTACGCGCGTCTTTGCAAGCGCAGGTTGGATGCAAATTACAGGTCCGGAGGATGAAGAATATTACATGGCTCCCAACGGTGCAAATGATCAAGCACAATATTATTATAATACTTCCATCTTTGTCTATTCGCAAACGGCTCCCACTTTATTGTTAAGTTACCATGAAATTTTATTTCTGAAAGCAGAGGCTCTTTGCCGTTTAAACAGAATAACTGAAGCGGAAAAGGTATTGAAAGATGCAGTTGTGGCTGGTATTGCTAATACGGAAGTAAATGTCAATGCAGCATTTGAAGCACCTACGGTTAATTCTTACGGAGGGATTGAAGAAACGACTTCTGCCATTACAGAGGCTGATGCTAAAGCTTATTTTGATAATGAAGTAAAAGTACTGTTTGATAAAAATCCTCTAAAAGAGACTATGAATCAAAAATATATTGCATTCTTTGGTGCCTCTGGAGAATCAACGGAGTGTTATCATGATATTCGTAGGCTGAAAGCGTTAGAAGAAAACTGGATAACATTAGAAAATGAAAATCCATTTCCTTTGCGTTGCCCTTATGGAGCAGATGATACTACGGCAAACCCCAATGTACAAGCTGCATACGGGGACGGCTTGTACGTATTTTCCGAACCTGTATGGTGGGCTGGCGGAATAAGATGATAATTTGAAAAGAAAAAGAATTGCTTAATAAGCAACAGAAATTAACTAAAGACACAGGGTTATGATTAAAAATATCTCTGTGTCTTTATGTTCGGCTTTGTATTATAGTCGCTTTCTTTTAACAGTTTTACTTACTTACCACCGCCTCTAGCGGATACCTATTCCCTTTTACATTGTTCAAAAACGCTTTCGCTGAGCCGAAGTTCAAAAATAAATCCAATCGGACAGGAAGATGGTTATTGTCATCAGTAACATAAAAGGTAATAATGTCTTGCTCTTTTCCATTTCGTTTTTTCACCAATGACAACACTATACATCTGTAAGTTACATCCTCGTCGGTAGTAAAGTTTTCTTTACCGCGATAAACCAACGTTTGTTCTTCTATCTTCTTACCGGTGGCTACGGGAAAATTGATACGTTGCCCCTTTTCATAGCTCTTAAAATCACAAGAACGTGCCCATGCCAAAATACTTAACATATCATATACGCAACGGCTATCATTTTGTTCCGTTTGCATGTTTCTTCCATCACGATAAGTGCGTTTCTGTTTGACGTAGTGTATGCCTTCCTTATGGAAGAAAGAAGCTTCGTCTGCCGTATAACGGTTGCCTTCCTCTGCTCCTTTACGGAAATAAAGCGGTTGCAACCTCGTGCTGACTATGCTTGTGAGTGTGTCACGTAATTTAAAAAAACCATCGGTCTTCTTGTTTCCTGTTACCAAAAGGTTGAGGCGGTACGCCGGCACAGAATCGTAATAGATAGGCTTGATGGTAAACCTTGCTTCGCCGGCTTTTGTCCATATAAATTTCCAATTAAAATATAAATCATAAGTAACCGTCTCTCCGGACTTAAATGCTTTGTTTACCGTTTCACATTGAGCACCGACATGCGAAAGCACGCAAAACAGCAACATACCGGTAAAAAATAGCTGAACAAATACTCGTTCCCGCCATTTGTCATCAACGATTCCGGCTTTGGTTTCTGTTTTGGTTTTGGTTGCTTCGCTTCTTCTTTTTATCCTCATCAGGTTTTTGTTTTTTGAGACTGTCAGGCTTTTGTACACTTGGTGCAATGGCTTTTATATTCCAATCTTGTTCCAATTCGAACATAGTTTTTAGCTCTAATATCCGATCATAGTAATATACCTTTTCGGGCTGTCGTTGCGCTTCATAATTGCCTGTGTCCCATACCCCATTCCCATTCGTATCTTCAATCAAGCGAGCACCGTACTTTCCGGGATTTAGAAAAGGAAAATCGGCTTTACCGTCAGTTACTTGCGCTTTTCGCACCACATTGTCTTTTTCGTCCAACAGTTCTGCAAAAGCCGGTGTTTTTATTTCCTTCACATTGAAATAAATAGCCCCATAATCGTCTAAAGATTTGACTTTAAAGGAGTTTTCCATTTTATTGGTTTGCAAACCATAAATGCTGACGAATGCCGCCGAATCTATTCGTAGCTTATATTCTCCTTTAGGTTCCCAATCGCAATAGATGCGAAATACTCTCGATTTGATGGAGTCTTGCTCATACTCAAAAGGGAGATCTTTCCACAATGTGTCTACTTTTTGCTGGATGTGAACCGCAAAAAAATCATACGATTGCAAGGGTTCATCAAATGTCAAGTCAATATAATCATATACGTCCATGGTTGAGGAAACGCGTGCATTTATCGTCAAATACGTTATTGGTGATTCTTTTTTTTCTTCTTTATTATCGTTTTTCTTCTTTGGGTTAGCTTTGCTATCGCTGTTCTCTTTTACCTTTTTTGTTATCAAAGCCAATGTATCAGCACGGGGTGTCAAGTTATTTAAGGTGTCCGTATAGAAATAATTCACAGCGAATCTCAACGTATCTTGTTTGTAAACAAGGGAATCTTTCAACCAATAATGAATCGTGTCATTCTGGAGTGTTGTTTCAATTACGAAAGCATCTTTTTCATCAAAACTCAATCCTTTTAGTGTCGGCACTGTGTCGGACTTTCCGGCAAAATAAAGAGTGAATTTATTCGGAGCTTTCCGTTCACTGCTTATTAGGTATCGTTGGGAATAATCTTCCGTAAATGAACGCAACAATAATTGGTCGGGTAAGAAATGGGTATATTTCCGTTCCATGATGGTGTCAATCGTTAACGAATCTTTCCATATTGTATCTTGCCGCCATCTTTCTTCGGACCGAGGAATAACTAGAGAATCCAGAAAAGCTATTGCTTCACTTTTTTGGTTAAATATAAAGTTCTGGTCGGAGTCTATTAAACCAAACAAACGATATGTGCCCGGAGCTACTCCCTTAATGGAGAAGCGTCCGCGGCTGTCGGTCCGCGACACCCTTTCGAACGGTAAAGAGGTAAAAGCCGAATCTGCCAAATCAACATGCAATCCTACTAACATTCCTTTGATCGGTTCCAAATTGGAAGCTTCAACCAATGTGCCTGATATAACCATCGTATCAATGGCATCACCTGTGGAAAAAGAAAAAACGAAGTTACCTAACGGATTTCCTTCGTTATTGTCTGAAATAGCATCGGAAAAGTCAATGATATAGGTTGTGTTTGACTTTAACGAATCGAGTAGATTCACATTGATTTTCTTTCCGAAAGGTTTTATTTCAGGTCGTTGCACTTGCGGGGGCGAGATAATCACTTTCTCGTTCGTACCTTCCAACTTGATGTATTCGTCAAATTGCAACGTAATTTTTGTTCGCGTATTGTTTAGGGTACCCATACCCGGCGTGCTACCGATAAAACGCGGCGGAGTCTCATCAAACAATCCACCTTCAGGGCGACCGATACTGGCGCACGAATATACGAGAATTAATATTACAGCAGCTCTCAAAACTATTCCGAGCTGCTTGTTTATATATATTTTACTCATGTGAGTTTTTTATCACCCATCTATTTATCGTTTTATAAACTCATCTATCAATTCTTTTTTAATGTTGATTTCTTCCGGACGGAAATACTTGCCGAATAAGCTCCACGCCGCATCAAGCATTTCAGTGGTATCGAGATTCACATCAATAGCCAATAATTGATTGGAATAATCCTTTGCAAAAGCAAGAGTACGTTCGTCGTAATTAGTGAGGTCGAAACCATTTTCCAACTTTGTTTTTGCATTGGCTGCATCAGCATACAAACGCACGGCAGCATTCATCACTTGCGGATGATCTTTGCGGGTTTTCTGTCCAATAACCAATTGCTTCAAACGAGAAAGTGAGCGAAACGGGTCAATAATAACTTTACCTATATCACTGTCTCGGCGCAAGAACAACTGCCCTTCGGTGATGTAACCGGTATTATCGGGCACGGCATGAGTGATGTCTCCGCCGGAAAGTGTCGTTACGGCAATGATAGTAATAGAGCCGCCATCGGGGAATTGCACCGCCTTTTCGTATATCTTTGCCAAATCCGAATATATAGAACCCGGCATAGAATCTTTCGAGGGAATTTGATCCATACGATTGGATACGATAGCTAAAGCATCGGCATACGAAGTCATATCTGTAAGCAGCACCAACACTTTTTCGTGGTTCTTTACGGCGAAATATTCGGCAGCAGTCAACGCCATATCAGGAATTAACAAGCGTTCCACCGGAGGGTTTTCCGTCGTATTTACGAAACTGATGATGCGATCGAGTGCACCGGCATTGGAGAAAACATTTTTGAAATACAGGTAATCATCATTTGTCATACCCATACCTCCCAATATAATTTTATCCGTTTCGGCACGCAATGCCACGTTTGCCATCACTTGATTATAAGGTTGGTCGGGGTCGGCAAAAAACGGAATCTTTTGTCCTGTCACCAATGTATTGTTCAAATCAATACCCGCAATACCCGTAGCAATGAGTTCAGAGGGTTGCTTCCGTCGAACAGGATTTACCGAGGGACCGCCAATTTCTATTTCTTCGCCCTCTACTTCGGGACCACCGTCAATAGGGTTACCCAACGCATTGAAAAATCGTCCTGCCAGTTGTTCGCTAACTTTTAACGTCGGTGCTTTGCCTAAAAAGACTACTTCGGAATTAGTTGGAATACCCTCTGTACCTTCAAATACTTGCAAGGTTACATCATCGCCAAGAATCTTTACCACTTGAGCTAACTTACCGTCAACGGTTGCCAATTCGTCATACCCTACTCCTGAAGCTTTGAGCGAACATGTGGCTTTGGTGATACGGGTAATCTTAGTATATATTTTTTGAAATGCTTTTGCCATAGTTATGCTTTAACTCATTAATTTATTACTGACTCAAAATTAGCTTTTTCTTTCCCCAACCAACTGTTCCAATTGTTTTTGAAATTCGTTGTATTTGTCAGACTTGAACTTTGAATAATTCATTTGTTTGCAAATATTAATCAGGTTCGTGAAAAAATCCATTACCTCGTTGAAATTATCAAACTTAAAGTTTGTGCGGCATATATCAATCACCATATTCAAAATAGCTTCCTGACGTTCCATAGGGGTAACGGAGTCTATTTCATCAAAAGCATCTTGCTGCAAAATCACAAAGTCAATCAGTTCCGATTTACGGAAAGTAACATGATATTCTACCGATACGCCGTCATCACCCAAAATATTAATTTGTTCGGCAATTTCTTTACCGCGTTGCAGATACGTTCTTGCTTCGTTCACTTTAACCAACCAATCGCTATTAATACGTTTGTCAATATAATCAATAAATTCCGGATACTCAATATATTTGGAATAAGAATCTATCGGATTCACCGCCGGATAACGTTTCTTGTCGGCGCGTTCTTGTTCCAATGCATAGAAACAGCGGGCAACCTTTTTAGTGTTTTCCGTTACGGGTTCTTTTAAGTTACCACCCGCAGGAGATACCGTACCGATAAAGGTGATAGAACCGGTTTGCTCATTATGCAAACGTACATATCCCGCACGCCCGTAAAAATTGGAAATAATGGAGGATAAATCCATAGGAAAAGCATCGGGACCCGGAAGTTCTTCCAATCGGTTGGACATTTCACGTAATGCTTGTGCCCAACGTGAAGTAGAGTCCGCCATCAACAAAACTTTCAATCCCATGGAACGATAATATTCTCCTATCGTCATAGCTGTATAAACAGATGCCTCACGCGCTGCCACAGGCATGTTAGAGGTATTGGCAATAATAATGGTACGCTCCATCAATTTGCGTCCCGTATGCGGGTCAACCAATTTGGGAAATTCGGTAAAGACTTCCACAACCTCGTTGGCACGTTCGCCACAAGCAGCAATGATTACAATATCAGCCTCCGCTTGTTTGGAAATAGCGTGCTGGAGCACCGTTTTACCTGTACCAAAAGGACCGGGAATAAAACCTGTTCCTCCCTCTACTATCGGATTCAGCGTATCAATGATACGCACCCCTGTTTCAAGCAGTTTGAAAGGACGCAATTTCTCTCTATAATTTGTCATCGCTTTCTTCACCGGCCATTTCTGAATCATATTTACTTTCACTTCCTTACCGGACTCATCTATCAAAACCGCTATTGTGTCGTTAATGGTATAATCGCCCTCAACGGCAATAGATTTTACTTTGCAAACATTCTTTTGAGTAAATGGAACCATGATTTTGAGCGGTTGGAAGTTTTCGTCCACTTGTCCCAACCAAGCGGAAGCCTCTACCTTGTCACCAACTTTTGCAATCGGTACGAAGTGCCATTTCTTTTCATTATCAAGCGGATATGTATATTGTCCGCGCTTCAGAAACACACCATCCATTTTGTCGAGGTCATTTTGCAAACCATCGTAATTTCTCGATAACATGCC
>SNRY01000518.1_pt1 | contig 12825 bp, 9 predicted proteins | sample 4693421 | NCBI WGS metagenome assembly SNRY01 (sample SAMN11003215, study PRJNA524138) | termite gut metagenome | isolation source: Bacteroidetes bacterial symbionts from single cell of protist host amplifed... | host: Streblomastix strix ... | reverse complement strand
AGAATTCCCAATGGCGCGGACAGAACCGCGATGGTGTGTATAACGAAAAAGGCTTGCTGAAGCAATGGCCGGAAGCAGGTCCCGAATTACTCTGGAGCTTCGAGGGTCTGGGCGAAGGGCATACCTCGGTAGCTATCGCCGGTGACAAAATCTACGTCACGGGTATGACCGACAGCATCGGCAACCTCTACGTCTTCGACCTCCAAGGTAAGCTTCTGCAAAAGAAAACGTATGGATTAGAGTGGAACACCAATTTCAACGGCTCCCGCTCTACGGTAAACGTGAACAACGGCAAACTGTACATCTTCTCAGGCCGCGGCGTATTGTCGTGCTTGGATGAGGCAACGTTGGAAACGGTTTGGGTGAAAGACCTCCTGAATGAGTTCGATGGCTTGAACCTCATGTTCGGCATGTGCGAATCGCCCCTGATTGTCGGCGATGTCATCTATGCCACACCGGGAGGCCAGACGAACAATTTCATAGCCCTTAATAAACTGACGGGCGAATTGCTCTGGTCGTCGAAGGGCGTTGGTATGCCTACCACATATTGCTCGCCCCAATACATTAGCGACCTCGAAATCCCGATTGTCGTTAGCGCCATAGATAGCAGCATCGTGGCCTTTCATGCCCAAACAGGCGAAGTGCTTTGGACGGTGGAGCAAAAGAATCTCTACGGAATCAACCCCAATACCCCGCTTTACGAAAAGGGACTGCTATTCAGCACCTCCGGCGGAGGCACGGGTTCCCAACAGCTCCGCCTCATCAATGGCGGTCGCAGTGTGGAAAAGGTATGGACGAACGAGTTGGATAACAAAATGGGCGGCATCGTAAAAATAGGCAATTACGTTTACGGTTCCGGAGAGAAAAACCGCTACTGGTATTGCGTTGACTGGAAGACAGGCGAGACCAAATACAAGAGCAATGAGGTAGGCGTAGGCAACGTAATCGCAGCCGACGGCATGCTCTATTGCTACAGCGATAAAGGCGAGATGGCGCTGGTGAAGCCTACCCCCGAAAAATTTGATTTAGTAAGCAAGTTCCCTATCACGCTGGGCACCGACCAACATTGGGCGCATCCCGTCATCCACAAAGGCGCCCTTTACGTCCGTCACGGAGACGCCTTGATGGCCTATAATATAGAGTGGAAACAAAAAAGAAAGTAAGTATAGCAACGATAGCAACGGTTGTAGTTTATGTAGCTATAATCGCAGGCTGGCATATCTATACTCCGGATAGAGAATTTACCCTTCAGGCTCCGGGCGCGGATAATCGTCCGCCCGGAATGGCTCGTGCGGCGAATGACGTGCGCATCGGCGAGTTCTTTATGCGGTATGGAGAAGAGGTCTCTTTACTTACAGGTAAATGGACTTGCTTTCGGGGAAAGCTTTCAACTAATATCGTTCGTGCGCCTGAGAATATTACGCCCGGAGAGGGAGAATATCCCGTGCAATGGAGCGTAGAGACGGGCGAAGGACATGCGGCTCCTGTTATCTACAACGGTCTGGTTTATTTCTTGGATTATGATGAGGGGCTGAGTTCGGATATGCTCCGCTGCTTCTCCTTGGAAACAGGGAGGGAAATTTGGCGGCGCTGGTACCGTGTGCCGATGAAGCGCAACCACGGATTCTCTCGCACCGCCCCCGTTATTTCGGATACCTATATTATTACGCTGGGACCGCAGGGACATCTGATGTGCTGCGACCCGACGACAGGAGACCTCAAATGGTCAATAGACCTGCAAAAAGAATATAAGAGCGAAATACCCTTCTGGTACGCCGGTCAATGTCCGCGTGTAGATGAGGGGACAGCGATTATTGCACCCGCAGGTGATGAAGTTTTGCTGACCGGTATAGACTGTGCCACGGGCGAGAAACTTTGGGAAACGCCTAACACCCTTGGCTATAAAATGTCCCACTCTTCCGTAATGCCTATGACGCTGGGCGGGAAGAAGACATACGTGTATGCCGGTGTAGGAGGCGTATGCGGCATATCGGGAGAGAAAGAAGATAAAGGCGCCCTGTTATGGAGTGCTGCCAAATGGCAACCTAACGTAATAGCCCCCTCTCCCCTGCAATTATCCTCCAACTCTATTTTCTTAGTAGCAGGCTATGGAGCCGGAGCGGCTTTGCTGAAAGTGGACAGAGCAGGTGCAGGCTGGAATGCCTCCATCTCCGAACAATACAAGCCCAACGAAGGCCTCTCAAGCGAACAACAAACACCTATCTTCTACAAGGATATGATTATAAGTATCATGCCCAAAGACGGCGGAAGCCTGCGCGATAAGCTGGTCGCCTTCTCTCCTGCCGACCTCCACAACCCGCTCTGGTCGTCGGGAGCCGACGAGCGTTTCGGCCTCGGTCCTTATATGGTGATAAACGACCATTTATTCGCTTTTAAAGAAGACGGCGAACTCTATGTATATGCCATCCAAAACAAACGGATGAGCCTGCTAAAAAAACAACGTATCATGGACGGAGCAGACGCTTGGGGACCGATGGCTTATGCCGACGGTCGCCTGATTGTTCGCGACGCCCATACCGTATCATGTCTGAAAATAAACTAAGATAAGGATAAGATGAAAGAGATATCACGTAAAAAATTCCTGCGCGTCTGCGGCACCCTTGTTGCCGGAGGAGCAGTGGCTGGAGTTTCCGGTGTATTGATAGACCGAAACCGTAAGGCTTCAAGTCCTTCAGGTAAGAGCCTGCGCTTAGTGGAGGAGAATACTTTTGTGCCCCCCTACCGCTTGGTATCATCCTTTACCTCCACAGAATCCATCAGCGGCTTAGCCCAATTAGATGATGAACTCTTCGTTGCTGCCTCCAATACGGTGTCGGTATTTGATGCGAAAGGTGGATTGCTTCATCAGTTTCAGGCGGTAGAGGATATCATCCGTGATATTGCTGTTGATGCAAAGTCTATCTACCTGCTGCATCCGGCAAAGATAAGCGTCTATTCACACGAAGGCGAACCTATCCGCGCGTGGGAGGCTTGCAGTGAACTTTCTAACTACTGCACCTTCGCCCTGACGCCCGGCTTTGTATTCGTAACGGATATGGACAATAAGAATATCTGTAAATATACAGACGAAGGCAGCTTCGTGATGTTTATCCATAGCCCCAATAAGTTTATCATCCCCAGCCTTACGTTTGGGATTGAATATATCGACAATAAACTTTACTGCTCTAACTCAGGGCGGCATCAGGTGGAGATGTACACCCTCGAGGGTGAATACCTCGGTTCCTTTGGCAAACCCGGAGGCGCTCCCGGATTATTCACGGGATGCTGCAACCCCGTCTATATATCCCAAACTTCCAACGGCGATGTTATCACCTCCGAAAAGGGAGACCCCCGTATCAGTTGCTACGGCAGCGACGGCTCTTTCCGCAGCCTCCTGCTCGACAGCAAATCGCTGGGAGGCGGGAATACGGCGTATGACGTAAAAGTATGGAAAGATAAATTATTTGTAGCCGGGAAGAACAAGGTTTCGATATACCGGTACGACACAGCATTGGCTGCTCATGCAGGCGCCTGTGGAGGATGTGGCATAGATTGCCCGCTACGTACAGGAATAACGGTTTAAGAACGACACGATGGAAGAGGAGAAAACGAATAACAACCCCATCTCGCGCAAGAAGTTCTTGCGGATGTGTGGAACAGCGGTTGCAGGTACGGCATTGTTCGCCGTATCCGGTGCGGTCATAAAGAAGAGTGTATCCGGGGAACCCGACTACTTCTGGCAGATAGACCCGAAGAAGTGTACCTTTTGCGGACGCTGCGAGACCGATTGTGTACTCCCCATCTCGGCCGTCAAGTGTATCCATGCCAACCGCGTCTGCGGCTACTGCGACCTATGCGGAGGCTATTACCGCACCAATGTAAAAGACCTGAATACGGCAGCCGAAAACATGCGTTGCCCTACCGGCGCCATCAAACGCGAATACGTGGAAGACCCTTATTTTGAATATACAATAGACGAGCGTATGTGTAACGGTTGCGGCAAATGTGCCAAAGGATGTAACTCCTTCGGCAACGGCTCCCTTTACCTGCAAGTGAAACAAGATTTGTGTACGAATTGCAACGAGTGTAAGATTTCTCGCGTATGTCCTTCGGGGGCTATCCAACGGGTTCCTATTGCTCTGGCTTATATGTTGAAAGATGAATGAACTGATGATGATAGCGCAAAGCAGGTTTCCCAAGCCGGACTTTGAATCAGGGTATCAATACCCCTTCTTCTCGTATCAGGTGCCAAAGGAGACGGTTTGGGTGGCGCTCGATTTGGTGTTGCTCGTGCTGCTGATGAGTATCGTTGCCTGGGCGGTTATCAAGCAGCGGAAACGGAAGCCTGTATTCTGGGTGTCGATTATATCCGTCGCTTACTTTGGGTTCTTCCGTACCGGATGTGTGTGTAGTATCGGGGCTATCCAGAATGTAGCCTTGGCTTTGGTTGACTCTTCGTATGCGATACCGTTGGTGGTTGTACTCTTCTTTGTACTCCCTATTCTGTTCACGCTTTTGTTCGGGAGAGTATTTTGTGCCGGGGTTTGTCCTTTTGGGGCGCTTCAGGAATTAGTGAATATCCGGAACTACCGCTTGCCGAGATCGCTGACGGCAGTGTTGGGGATTCTTCCGTGGCTCTATCTTATCTTCGCCATTCTGTTTGCTGTTACGCGCAGTTCCTTTATCATCTGTCGTTTCGACCCCTTTGTCGGTATCTTCCGTTTGGGAGGAGATATGGGGATGATAACGATTGGCGCCCTTCTGCTGATTGTCGCCGTCTTTACGGGGAGGCCGTTTTGCCGCTTCCTTTGTCCGTATGGCGCCTTGCTCTCTCTCTTCTCGCGGGTCTCTATCTGGAAGATGAAGATGACGCCTATCTGTATCAACTGCGAGCTTTGCCACCGCGCCTGTCCGCTCGATGCTATCCGCCCGCCTTATGAGAATAAGGTGAAAGAAAACCGGGTGCAGGGGGTGAAACGTATCATTATGTATATGGTCTTCCTACCCCTGATGGTAGTGATTGACGCTTTCCTATTGCAACAGATGAGTGGCTCGCTTAGTCGCGTCAACAAGAATGTTCACTTATACGATATGGTAGTCCAATACGAACAGACGCCGGATGAAGTACAGCCATTAGAAGTAGAAGTCTTCTACGCACAAGGAGGAACCTTGGAGGAATTGACCGGTCGCGCAGAAAAGATATTCGCAGAGTTTAAGATAGCCTCCACTATTGCCGGAGTGCTGATAGGTTTGATTATCGGATGTACCCTCATCGGCTTATCCCTCAAACGCACACGCAAAACGTATGAAATAGATGACACCGCCTGTGTGAACTGCGGCAGATGCTTTAGTTATTGTCCGCAAAGACATATTATACCATGAGAAAATCTATTTTAAAAAATATAGCTCTTGTATCAGCCGTAGGTATGCTTACCTTCTCCATGATGCTGATCACAAATTATTTTCAGGTAAGAGGATTCAATCCTTTACAGACCGAAGTCGTCGAAACCCTGAAGCAGATAAACGATGAGAATGCTAATAATACCGAACTTCAGGAGCAGATTCGCCAATTAGATTTGTTGGCTCGCCGCGCCTATTTCGTGAACTTAGACCATCTGAAGACGGGCGTCTATATCCTGATAGGCATGTTGGTCGTCTTTGTCCTCTCCCTCCGTTTCTACTTTGCCGAGGACAAGCAACTACCCGGTAAGCAGGTAGACCCGGTGGACGATTGGATTATCAAAACCAATGCCCGAAAATACATCGGTTGGGTAGCCGGTGGCTTAGTTGCCGCCGCCTTAGTCTTCGTCTTCCTATCCTCCCCCCACCTCAGCAGCGGAACCTCTGATAAGAATACAGAAGCGATAGCCGAAGCAACATCCGATTCCGACCAACTACCTGAAGCAACCGAAGACAGTATAATTGTCCCCCCCTCAGATTCCTTAGATTCCGTAAACCCCTCAAACTCTTCAAACCTCTCAAACTCTGAACCCTCCCAAGTAACCCATAACAGCTTCCGGGGCAATAACTCCAATGCTGTATCCCTCGCCCGCAGCATCCCCGTAATATGGAACTTAGGCACGGGCGAGAACATCGCCTGGAAGAGCGACATACCCAAACACGGCTTCAATTCCCCCGTCATAACCGGAAATAAAGTCTTTATAACCGGAGCCGACGATCAGGCGCGCGAACTCTATTGTTACGACCTCAACACCGGTGAACGCCTTTGGACGTTGGCTGCCGCCAATATCCCCGGCTCGCCGACACAAATACCCAAGACAACCAACGACACCGGCTTGGCTGCCTCCACCGTAGCCACCAACGGCAAACAAGTATGCGCCATCTTTGCCACCGGTGACCTGATTTGTGCCGATATGGACGGCAAACGCCTTTGGGCAAAGAACCTCGGTGTCCCCCAGAACCACTACGGATACGCCTCTTCATTGCTCGTATTCGGCAACTCCCTCCTCGTACAGTACGACAATAACAACACCCCCCGCATCTTAGCTTTCGATATGATTACCGGAGCCGAGCGCTGGACAAAGACGCGGACAGACAAAATAACCTGGAGTTCGCCCATCATCGCTTATGTAAACAACCAGCCTCAATTAGTCCTGATGGGTAGCCTTGGCATCACCGCCTACAATCCCAACAACGGCGAACAACTCTGGCGGGTAGAAGGCATGAGCGGAGAAGTGGCCTCCAGCCCCTGTAGCGCCGCCGGTATAGTTTTTGGAGCCAGCGAATACGCCGCCCTGATAGCAGTTGACGCCACCACCGGTCAGCAGTTATGGAAGGCTGACGACTACCTCCCCGAAGTATCCTCCCCCGTAGCCACCAAAGACAACGTCTACTTAGCCACCAGCTACGGCGTTCTCGCCTGCTACGACGCCAAGACCGGCGAATTGAAGCAATCCCACGAACTTAATACGGAGTTTTACTCCTCTCCGGTAATTACGGAGGGTAAACTCTACGTCTTCAGCAATGACGGAAAGATGTTCATCTATACCGCCAATAATGATTTCAAGCCTGTCAGCTCATTCGATACCGGCGAGAAAACATTCGCCACTCCCGCCTTTACCAATGGGAAGATTGTAGTCAGAACGGAGCAGAGTATTTATTGTGTAGCTACTAAAGGATAAGCTATGAGTACTTGCAACTGTACAAATACCCCGGCAGAAACCGCTCACTCCCTGATTGAGCAGACAGATGCCATCATCGACCGGATAGGCAAAGGGCGGGAAACGATTATTCCCTTGCTGCAAGCCCTGCAAGCGGAGTTCAGCTACTTGCCGCATGAGGCGCTTGAGCGGGTTTATGAACGTACTGACATTGACCGGGCGCAACTTATCAGCGTTTCTACGTTCTACTCCCAGTTCAGGCATATCCCCTTAGGGAAATACCTAATTAAGGTATGTACCGGCACCGCTTGTCACGTAAAAGGGGCGAGTAATGTGTACGACGCCTTTATCCGTGAACTGAGGATCGAAGAGGGGGAGACTACTACCGGCGACCGCTTGTTTTCCGTAGAGAAGATCGCCTGCTTGGGATGCTGTACCCTGGCTCCCGTTGTTCAGATAGACGAAAAGATATATGGGCATGTTATGCCCGGAAGGGTAGATGAAGTCATTACCGACTTCCTGAAACTTCAGGAAAGCAAGCAGAAAGAAGAACTGAAGCAAACCAAGCTTCAGGTGGCAGGAGAGGTGCGCCTCGGCATGGGTTCCTGCTGCATGGCCAGCGGATCGGCGGATATTTACCGCGAACTGAAGATGACTTCTTCCCAGTTAGGCATTGAGGTAACAATTAAACCTGTCGGATGTGTAGGCGTCTGCAATAAAGTTCCCTTGATAGACGTGGTAAGTCCCGATGGTTCCATCACCCGCTATCCCAATGTAAAGGCGATTGAGATAAAGGAAATCCTTCATCACCACTTCAAACCCTCCGGATATCTTAAGCGGATGCGGAATATTATATGGGGACATATCGACACCTTCCATACCGACCTCACCTGGGATAACGTTGTTTGGAAGTCAGAGAGCGAACGTACCGGCATCATCAATAACTTCCTGTACAACCAAAAACATATATCCACCGAAGGCTACGGCGTACTGACTCCACTGAATATCGAAGAATATTGCGCTCAAGGCGGCTTCGAGGCGCTGACGAGCGCCTTGCGCTACCACACCCCGCAAAGTATCGTAGAAACAGTTCTGCAAAGCGGCCTGCGCGGACGGGGAGGCGCAGGATTCCCCACCGGCAAGAAATGGGAAATCGTATCTTCTTCTCCCGGCCCCCATAAATATATGATATGTAATGGAGACGAAGGAGACCCCGGAGCATTTATGGATCGCATGATGTTGGAGTCATACCCCTTCCGCATTATAGAGGGAATGCTGATTGCTGCCTACGCCGTAGGAGCCGATAAAGGCATCTTCTATATTCGCGCCGAATACCCTTTAGCCGTCACCCGCATTAAGACAGCAATCGACTTAGCCCGCGAAAAGGGTTTTACAGGAAAAGAGATTGCCGGAAGTACATTCACCTTTGACATCTCTGTCTTTGAAGGAGCCGGCGCCTTTGTCTGCGGAGAAGAAACCGCCCTCATCGCCTCTATCGAAGGAGAGCGGGGATTCCCCAAACAACGCCCTCCTTATCCGGCCATCAGCGGATTGCATGGTTTGCCTACCTTGGTAAATAATGTAGAAACGCTTAGCCAAGTCTCCTATATTGTAAAACATGGAGCCGGGCATTATGCCGTGGTGGGAACGGAAAAGAGTAAAGGCACCAAGGTATTCGCCCTGGCCGGAAAGATTAATCGTGGCGGATTGATAGAAGTGCCGATGGGTATTACCCTCAACCAAATCATCCACGATATAGGCGGCGGGGTAGAAGGAGGGCAAAAACTCAAAGCCGTTCAGATAGGCGGTCCCTCTGGGGGATGTATCCCTGCCGGGCTTTGCGATACGCAAGTCGATTTCGATGCACTGAACAGGATGGGAGCTATGATGGGTTCGGGCGGTTTGGTAGTCTTGAGCGAAAGTAATTGCATGGTGGATGTAGCACGCTATTTCCTTAGCTTCACCTGTGACCAGTCCTGCGGCAAATGTACTTCCTGCCGCATAGGTACCCGCCGGATGCTCGACCTACTGAATAAGATATGCAGCGGAAAAGGTACCATGACCGATATAGACCTATTGGAAGAACTGGCTTTGCACATCAAAAACTCCTCCCTCTGCGGTCTGGGGAAGACAGCCCCCAACCCGGTGCTGACGACCTTAAAGTACTTCCGCCACGAATACGAGGAGCATGTGAAGGGCGTCTGCTCGACAGGCACCTGCAAGGATATGATAAAGTACGAAGTAAGCTCGAAGTGCATCGGTTGCACCAAATGCGCCAAAGCCTGTCCGGTTGAAGCCATCCCCTATATGCCTTACGAGGTGCATGTGATAGATATAGAGAAGTGCGTTTTATGTGGATTATGTGCCGACGAATGTAATTTCGACGCCATCCAAAAGGTATCGCTATATGAAAATACAAATCAATAACAAAGAGGTAGAGACGCTGCCGGGTGAAACCCTCTTAGAGACCGCCCGCAGGGAAGGATACAACATCCCCTCCCTCTGTTATGCCAAAGAGGCGAAGCATAAATCATCGTGCATGGTCTGTGCCGTACGGAATGTGGTAACGGGACAAATCTTCCCCTCCTGCACCACCCTCCCTGTTGAGAGCATGCAGATAGATACCGAAAGCCCGGAAGTCATCCATACCCGCACGCTTTCCCTCGAACTCCTGTTAAGCGACCACCGCGCCGACTGCGAAGCTCCCTGCAAGACAGCCTGCCCCGGCAATATGGATGTAGCCGCCATGAACCGCCTCTACGACCAGAACCGAACAGACGAAGCCCTCACCCTCCTTCGCGACACCCTCGTCATCCCCGCCACCCTCTGCTATATCTGCAATGCCCCCTGCGAGAAGATATGTCGCAAAGGCGATGTAAATACCTCCGTTTCCATCCGGGAGATAAAGAAGAAGCTGGTAGCCGCTACCGACTTAAACAAGATACTTCCTCCCGTACCCAATGGCAAGAAGGCAGCCGTCAACGGATCCGGTCCCGCTTCCCTCTCCACCGCCTACCACCTCTGCCAACAAGGCTATGCCGTCACAATATATGAGCAGTTTGAAAGCATCCTCTCCCCTTACATCCCGGCTGACCAGGTACCGCCGGAGATTCTCCGGTTAGAAATAGAGGTACTCATACGAATGGGCATCCAATTTAAACACACCCCGGAAGCCCCTTCCCCCACAGGCTACGATACCATCATCACCCCCCAGCCCAAGACGAAGCAGCCCGCCCGCTTAGTCCTCGAAGGTCATCGATTGGCAGTGCAACAGCCCCCGGTCCCTTTCAATTCCACCTATAACCGCTTTACAGAAGCAGAAAAAGCGCACATTCGGCAATCGTACAACAGCAGCAGATGCCTCTACTGCGACTGCGATGCGAAAGCCGGTTGCCGCCTCCGCCTTCATGCCACCGAATACGGCATTAAGACCACCCGCTACCCCAAAAGCAGCGCCTCCGAAGCCCTCCACCGCCAGGAAATAGGTCGCGGCATGTATTTCGAGCCTGCCAAATGTATCAAATGCGGCCTCTGCGTTTACAACAGCGCCAACGGCTTCACCTTCAAAGACCGCGGCTTCATCATGCAAGTAGTCCTCCCCGAAGAAAATGCCGAGAATATTAACGAACAACTTATAGCCCTATGCCCTACCGGAGCCTTGAATCAAAGATAAGATCATTAAAATTCTTAAGAAGTCTAGGAATCTTAAGTGTCTTAATAACCTTATTCTCCTGCTCTTCCGCACCGGAGAGGCCGGGAGGGGCTACTTCCTGGTCCTTATTCCGCGGAGACCCCGGCTTAAGCGGCTGCACCTCTATCGCTTTACCGGACAAGCCTGCCCTGCTCTGGAGCTATAAGAGCGAGGCAAGAACCTCTTCCTCTCCGTTGGTCTATAATCAAACAGCTTACTGGAGCGATAAGCGGGGAAGGATTTATGGTATAGACAGTAAGGGCAAACTCTGCTTCGACTACCGCTTTGAAACAGCGGTGGAAGCAACCCCCATGATTCAGGATTCCGTCCTCTATATCGGACGCATCGATGGCTTCATGACTGCGCTCTCACTAACAACCGCCGATACGCTTTGGAACTTTGAGACTTTCGGGCAAATATCCGCTTCTCCTAATATGGGGTTGTTTGAGGGAAAGCAAGCCGTAGTCTTCGGCAGCTACGACAACTATCTCTACTGTCTTGATAAGGAAAACGGCAGCGAGTTGAACCGCTTCGAATCGGGCTACTATATCAACGGAGCCGTAGCGCTCCGGCAAGACTATTTCATCTCCGGAGGCTGCGACGCCTGGTTGCGCATTATCAACGGAACAACAGGACAACCCTCAGACTCCTTGGAGCTGGGCAACTACATCCCCGCATCGCCCGCCATTGATGGTGAATACTGCTACATTGCCGACCACTCGGGGAATGTCTACGAGATAGTAATCAGGGAAGGAAAGATAGCCAATTCAAGGAAGATGCTTGAGGCCACCGATGATAGCGGAAGCTTAGTCTCCGTACCTGCCCTTTCCGACAAAACGCTTTTCGTCCTTTCCGACAACCGCTACCTCTACGCCATCGACCGTAAGACCTCCGCTATCCGCTGGAAGTATCTGCAAAAAGGAGCTTCAGGCGAAAGCTCGCCGGTAGTCTGTGACAAAAAGGTACTCTCGTGCTCGAAGAGCGGAATCGTATCCATCCTTGATGCCGACAACGGCAACTTGCTCTGGGAGTACGACACAGGTGAACCTATCACCGCCTGCCCCGCCGTTATTGATGGCCGCTTCTACATCCTAACCACCAAAGGCACCCTCTTTTGCTTTACCTGAAAAAGAATGTTTACTTATGGCATTAATACAACTATCACAGATTACTAAGAGCTACCCGGACGGCGAGAACAAAAGGAACTTTGTCCTCAACGGCTTGAATATGGAGGTGGCGACAGGAGAGTTCGTGGCCATTACCGGGGCTTCGGGATCGGGGAAAACAACCTTGCTCTCGGTGCTGGGATTGCTGCTACCGCCCGACGAAGGGAGCTATTGCTTCGACGGGGGTGAGATGCTTGTAATGGATACGGATCAGGCTTCGATTCGCAACCGTAAGATTGGCTTTGTCTTTCAGGAACATCGCCTGCTGCCTCAGTTTACCGTGCTTGACAATATCCTGTTGCCAACGCTGGCCTCGCAATCGCAAGCGGATGATTTGCAGACTGCGTACGCCTGCCAATTGATGGAGCTAACAGGCATTGCCGATTTAGCGGATAAGTATCCGTCAACTTTGTCAGGAGGCGAATCGAGCCGGACGGCTCTCTGCCGCGCCTTGGTTATGGCGCCCGCCTTATTGCTTGCCGACGAGCCGACGGGACAATTGGATGTCGCTAACTCGCGCAATATCGTATCCCTGCTGAAGCAACTCAATAAGGAATTGGGCACAACCATCCTCATGGTGACCCACTCTGCCGAAGTAGCTGCTGCCGCTCAACGTATACTAACCCTCGAAAACGGAGCAATCCAATGAATCGAACCAGTGTAATACGAGAGAACATCCGGTTCTACCGCCGTTACTACAAGCTGATAGCCTTTGCCACAATGATTACGGTGGCGGTAATTACCGGTAGCCTGATGGTAGGCGAATCAGTACGCGCTACCTTGGTACAACGGGTGGAGGAACGGTTGGGCGATACCGAAACCATCCTCTTCTCGCGCTATGCTTTCT
>SNRY01000517.1_pt1 | contig 12827 bp, 10 predicted proteins | sample 4693421 | NCBI WGS metagenome assembly SNRY01 (sample SAMN11003215, study PRJNA524138) | termite gut metagenome | isolation source: Bacteroidetes bacterial symbionts from single cell of protist host amplifed... | host: Streblomastix strix ... | reverse complement strand
AATTCATCACGTTTGCCCATGATGCCTCTAAGTTTATGAAGCATCAACCAAATTGGTTCATAACGTTTATGTCCTAATTGCCGTTGCAATTCTGCTGCTGAAAAACTTTTCTTCGTACTTGTTAATAAATCCTTTTGGGCTGATAAGCCTCAAAAGGATTGTAGCGGATAGCCCGACCCCGACAGGGGGAACGCCCTAATTAGTGGAAAGTGGAGAGTTGAAAGTTGAGAATGGGGAGTTATTTTGTTTATTCTAACGTTTTCATGCTTTTTACAAATGCACTACGGGTTAATTAATTTTAATCAATCAATTATTTGATATATAATATATCTGTTATATTTGTGCGTTAGACATACCTGGTTTTGGCTTTTATTTCATACCTCGGACTTAGTATTATGAAAAAAGATTTTTTTTTAATGAGAGTATTCCATTTCTATCTGGAAGGATTCAAAGGAATGACATGGGGTAAAACGCTTTGGCTGATAATATTAGTTAAGCTGTTCATCATGTTTTTTATCCTTAAACTTTTCTTTTTTCCCAACTATTTGGAGAAATTCGGTAATGAATCTGAAAAAGAACAATATGTCTCTGAAGAATTAATTCAACGGGCTATCAAGCCTTAAAAACTAAATAAATATGGAAATTACCGACACTACATTGATTGATTGGTCAAGGGCGCAATTTGCACTGACAGCCATGTACCACTGGCTGTTTGTTCCACTTACATTAGGCTTGGGTGTTATTCAAGCCATAATGGAAACTATTTACTATAAAACCGGAAATACTTTTTGGAAAAACACGGCTCAGTTCTGGATGAAATTGTTTGGAGTCAATTTTGCTATTGGCGTAGCTACGGGGTTGATTCTGGAATTTGAGTTTGGCACTAATTGGTCGAACTACAGCTGGTTTGTAGGTGATATTTTCGGTGCACCACTTGCCATTGAAGGCGTTTTGGCATTCTTTATGGAAGCAACGTTCATTGCTGTTATGTTCTTTGGATGGAATAAAGTGAGTAAAGGTTTCCATCTGACTTCTACTTGGCTCACTGCCATAGGAGCAACATTGTCTGCCTTATGGATACTGATAGCTAACGCATGGATGCAATATCCGACCGGTATGCAATTTAATCCAGATACGGTGCGCAACGAAATGTTTGATTTCTGGGCAGTGGCACTGTCTCCGGTTGCCATCAACAAATTCTTCCATACCGTGCTTTCCGGATGGGTATTGGGGGGAGTATTCGTAATAGGGGTGAGCAGTTGGTATCTGTTGAAAAAACGTGAAAAAAAATTTGCATTAGAAAGTATCAAGATTGGAGCTTTGTTCGGGTTGATTGCTTCTTTGCTGATTGCGTGGACAGGCGACGGTTCGGCTTACCAGGTAGCTCACAAACAACCGATGAAATTGGCAGCCATGGAAGGGCTTTATGAAGGTAGCAATGGGGTTGGATTGTCGGCTGTAGGGCTTCTGAATCCGAAAAAGAATCGCTATGATGACGGTATAGAACCATTCATTTTTAATGTGCAGTTTCCCAAAATGCTATCCTTCTTTGCCGAACGCGACCTTGATGCGTACGTGCCTGGAATCAATAACCTAATTGAAGGCGGATATACAACCAATCAAGGAACCGTTGCCATATCGGCAAAAGAGAAGATTACCAAAGGTCAATTGGCTATTAAAGCATTAGTCGATTATCGAACTGCCGTTAAGAATAAAGACACAACAGCAGCATTACAACATCGGGCTGTATTGGATGAAAATTTCCCATACTTCGGATATGGTTATATCAAAGATTCAACAGAGCTGATACCCAAAGTAAGCCTTGTTTATTACTCTTTCCGGATTATGGTTATACTGGGCGGATATTTTATCCTGTTTTTCATTATTACTTTGATATGGAAGAAGAAAGAAAAGCTTGCCGATTCTCGGTGGCTGCAATATGTTTGTCTATGGTCGATTCCGTTGGCTTATATCGCTGGACAAGCGGGGTGGATTGTAGCTGAGGTCGGACGTCAACCGTGGGCCATACAGGATATTCTGCCTACACAGGCTTCTATCTCAAAGCTAGATGCTTCTTCAGTACAACTCACCTTTTTTATATTTCTGCTCCTTTTCACCGTCTTGCTGATTGCAGAAATAAGAATTCTGGTAAAAGCAATTAAAAAAGGACCTGAACAAATAACGATTAATGATTAATACTATGGATACAACATACGTACTATTACAGCATTATTGGTGGTTTCTTGTCTCTCTGCTGGGGGCATTACTCGTATTCCTGCTTTTCGTTCAGGGAGGTCAATCATTATTGTTTACCATAGGAAAAACGGAACTGCAACGGAAAATGTTATTGAACTCTACTGGACGTAAACATGACATTACATTTACGACATTAGTAACTTTCGGTGGAGCTTTCTTTGCTTCGTTTCCTCTTTTTTACTCTACCAGCTTTGGCGGAGCCTATTGGGTATGGATGCTGATTTTGCTTTGTTTCGTGATACAAGCCGTATCGTATGAATATCAGGCAAAAAAAGGAAATCTACTGGGAAAGAAAACCTATCAGATGTTTTTGATTATCAACGGTGTGGCTTCTCCCATTCTACTGGGAACAGCCGTAGGAACATTTTTTACCGGAGCGGAGTTTGTAGTGAATAAAGAACAGCTTACAGAGATTGCCATGCCGGTTATCTCTTCATGGGTCAATCCTTGGCACGGATTGGAAGCCGTATTAGTGGTTTGGAATGTATGCCTTGGGCTGGCAATTTTCTTTTTGGCACGTGTATTGGCATTACTCTATTTTATCAATAATATTGATGATAGGGATATTGTTGCCGGAAGTCGCAAGCGTCTAATTCCTGAGACCATTCTTTTCTTAGTTTTTTTCCTCGCGTTTCTTATCTATTTATTGGTAATAAAAGGATTTGCGGTAAATCTGGATACGGGCGAAGTTTATATGCAGCCCTATAAATACTTTGTAAATTTGATAGAGATGCCGGCTGTATTTGTTGTTTTGTTAATAGGAATTGTAGGAGTCCTTTTCGGCATTGGGAAGTCTCTTCTGACGAGAAGCGAATGGAAAAAAGGCATTTGGTTTGCCGGAGCGGGCACTGTACTAACTGTATTAGCATTATTACTGTGTGCCGGATGGAATAACACGGCATACTATCCCTCGGTGATAGACCTGCAAAGTTCGCTAACCATACAAAACAGTTCGTCCAGCCCTTTTACACTAAAAGTAATGAGTTATGTTTCCATACTGATTCCTTTTGTATTAGCTTACATCTTTTACGCATGGAGAGCATTGGATATTCAGAAGATAAATAGCAAAGAAATGAATGAAAACGAACATACGTATTAATCGGACGGAATATCAATAAGAATATTAAGTGGCAAGTGATAACCAAGCTGTCGTTTTCTGTTTTCCCCACTACGACCGGAATGCTTTCCGGTGGTAGTGGGGTATTTTTACCGGAATTTTACGGGCAAGCAATCGATTTCTGCTAAGAAAGCATTATCCTGGCTGCTCATTTATCATTAAAAAAGTCTTATTATTGGAGGTGATCTAAAAAGTATTCTCTACCTTACACATACCCGAAATTAATATAAAAGAAAGCTAAATTAAAAGCTTTCAAATGATTGAATAGCTTTTTAGAGAAACAGCAAGTTTTTCTAAAAGCCCTTCCGATACGGTGCCTAAGACGGCAATTATTCCCTTCTATTCCTACCGTATGGGCTTTGCCAACTATATGATTGTCCTCTTTAAAGGCAGTAATAAAACTCTGCCAATCATCCCCTGCAGATACATCCAAAAGAGACACCCGGTTTGATTAGCTTCTCTCTTAGACGTTTAGCTGTTTTTAAATCCCGCTTACCCCAAACATAAGCCACTATTTCACTCCCTTTACGTTCGTAGGCATATATTAACCGATACTTCTTACTTTTATTGCCCACATACGTCCAAAATTCATCCACTTCCAGGGTTTCATAATACGACTTACGGGGAGTAATTGCATAGTGGGAATTTACCGGTACGGATAATACCTTCCGGATACTGACTTCTTGTATGGCGGATATATCGCGGATACCTATTCCGCGAACCAACATGAGTAAGATGCGTTTAATTAATCCCGAATGACAACCTTTATAAGTGAGTGCATGATCGCCGATAAATTGGCGAAAACAATTTTTGCAAAGATAATTCTGTTTGCCGGAGGATTTCCTACCGTTTTTCTTTATTTTTGTGCTTTGGCAATTGGGGCAATGGAGGGCTATGGTGATGTTCATATGCAAAAATAATCACTTATAACCTGATTGCCAAAAACTTACAGCAGCATACTTTTTAAATCAACACCTTATTATGAAACAAGTATCATTATTACTATTGATTATATATAGCAGCGGGTTCTGTTTTGCCCAATCGCCTACACATCTGTCCACCGATTTATTGGAACATACCGACCGGGTATTTCTCGACGGCTACCCTTCCGGTATTGCTTTGACAGAGTTGGGTAGCACAGTGGAACGTTATCAAACCGCAGCTATTCGCAATTCCAAACCATGTCTGGGGTGGGTTGTCAACAGCAACCAACCTAATACATTGCAAACCGCCTACCATATTCTGGTGGCCTCCTCGCCAACAATACTGGACAAGGATGAAGCCGACCTCTGGGACAGCGGACGCACGGACAGCGATCAATCCGTTGCCGTGTCTTACGACGGAAAACCTTTGCAACCCTCCACCGTCTATTACTGGAAAGTAAAGACATGGGACAACCACGGCGTGGAAAGTCCTTTTTCCTACGTGCGCAGTTTCATTACTGCCGACCGTTTGGACGGCGTGACGGCTCGCTATCCACTCCAGGTTAACGACGAATATCCCGCCGCGATACACCCCATTGACGAAAGCCATGCGTTTATCGACTTCGGCAAAGACGCTTTCGGGCGACTCAAGCTGACGCTTTCCTCCACTAAAGAAACCGACATTATCGCCATACATCTGGGCGAAGCAGTCAAAAACGGACACATCGACCGCACGCCCGGCGGCACTATCCGCTATGCCGTATATCGTCTGCCGCTCATGACCGGCACGCATACCTACACCGTCAAGATTCATCCCGACAAACGGAATACGAATACTGTTGCAAACGACATAGGGGTCAAACCGATACTGATGCCAGGTTATACGGGCGAGGTGCTGCCTTTCCGTTACGTCGAGATAGATAATTATCACTCCCCGTTGACGGCTGCGCAGGTTGTCAGGCAGACCGTACATTACCCGTTTGATGAGACTGCAGCGTTGTTTCACTCTTCCGACACCGTGTTGAATCAGGTATGGGAACTTTGCAAGTATTCGGTCAAAGCCACGTCCTTCACCGGCGTATATATTGACGGCGACCGCGAACGCATCCCTTACGAAGCGGATGCACTGATCAACCAACTGTGCCATTATGCCGTTGACCGCGAATTCTCTATCGCCCGCTACAGCCACGAATACCTTATCGAGCATCCTACATGGCCTACCGAGTGGATCATGCAATCGGTGATCATGGCTTGGACCGATTATATGTACACCGGCAATCAGGCTTCGTTGCAACGGTTTTATGGCGATCTGAAGGAGAAAACTCTCTTGAGCCTCAAAGAAAACAATGGGCTTATCAGTACGAAGACCGGTAAACTCACGCCCGAAGTAAAGAAAGCTATCCATTTCAAAGGAGAAAGAATAAACGATATTGTCGACTGGCCGCAAAGCGGGATTCTCGGCTTGGGGAAAAACGAGCCGGGTGAATCGGACGGGTTTGTGTTTACTGACTACAACACGGTCGTTAATGCTTATCATTACGAAGCTCTGCGGTTGGCCGGACTGATTGCCGGTGCGACAAGTAACCCGGCAGACCAGATGTTGTATGCCGACGAAGCTCGCCGCGTGAAGGAGCGCATGAACAGTTTGCTGTTTGATACCAAAAAAGGCCGTTACAACGACGGCATCGGTACGGATCACAGTTCGCTTCACGCCAATATGTTTCCGGTAGCTTTCGGCATTACGCCGGAAAAGTATAAGAAGCAAATCGGCGACTTCATGCATACCCGCGGACTGGCCTGTAGCGTTTACGCATCGCAATTTCTCCTCGATGCCGCTTATAATTCTAACGATGCCGCCTACGGACTGCATCTGCTGACCTCGACCGACGAGCGCAGCTGGTACAACATGATCCGCAAAGGCTCCACCATCTCCCTGGAAGCATGGGACAACAAATACAAGCCCAACCAGGACTGGAACCACATTTGGGGTGCTGCTGCCGGAAACATCATCCCGCGTAAGCTGATGGGCATCGAACCCATTGAGCCGGGATTCCGCAAGATACGTATCAAACCCCAACCGGCCTCCCTGCACCGGGCCGAAATACTTACGCCAACCGTTCGCGGAGACATCCGGGTGGCTTTCGACAACCTGCCCGCGGAAAGGTTTTCGCTGCAAGTAGACATCCCGGCTAATACAACGGCGGAAGTATGGTTGCCACGTCCGAATAAGAAGTATCGCCTTACAGTGGACGGCACGGTTCAAAAAGGTACTCTCGAAGGCAATTTTGTGATTACTCAGACCGGCTCCGGAAAACATTTGTTCGTAATAGAAAAAAACAACTGAGAAATGAACTATTTACCGCTTATTTTATGCCTATTATTGGCAGGTTGTACCGGCCACCATCCGGTGGCTGGTCCTATTCCCGAAGGGGTGACAAAGATTGATTTGGAAACCGGTTTCCGGACGCCGCCCGATGAGGTCAAGCCCCGCGTATTCTGGTGGTGGCTTCAAGGAAACATCTCCCGCGAAGGGATACTTTCCGACCTGACCGAGATGAAAAAAGCAGGTATCAAAGGCGCTATTGTCTTCGATGCCGGCTCATCATCTTTCTACACCGGCGGGAAAGTGACCTACTCTAAGGCCGTTTTGCTCAACCCGCCAGGTCCCGGATTCATGTCCGATGAATGGCGTAAACTGTTTGCATACGCATGTCAGATAGCCGACAGCTTAGACCTTGAACTAAGCATGAACATCACCAGCGGATGGAACGACGGTGGTCCTTGGGTCACACCCGAATATACCTCCAAGAAACTGGTATGGAGCGAGCTTCGGGTCAAAGGGCCTGCGCACTTATCGGAGAAACTCTCCCTGCCGCAAGGATTGCTGAAGACCGGCGACTATCAAGAACCGTTTTACCGTAACGTCGCTACCCTGGCCGTCAAACAAACGCCCAACAGCGAAATGGTATCTCCCTTGGAAAACATCCACATCAAAGCCGTGCATTCCATTGGCATTCCAATGATCACTAACGGTCTAGGATATGACTGGGGAATTTTCATGAAAGAAGAGCCCCTGGTCGAAGGTGATTACAACACCCGGCTAAGTGACGTGATAGATATTTCAGACCATGTAGATGCCGGCGGAAACATTATATGGGACATTCCCGAAGGCGATTATCTCATCCTTCGCTTCGGATATACAGGGACGGGCATCCGCGTTTCTACCCACAGCCCCGGCGGAGGCGGACTGGCCATCGACTACATGAGCCTTGCCGCTACGAAACTGCAATATGAACATACGGCCGCCATCATCTTCAAAGACCTGTCCGAAATGGGCGTCCACAGCCTGAAATATCTCCACGACGACAGCTGGGAATTGGGCGCCGCCAACTGGACGGAAGGGATGGAAGAAGAATTTAACGAAGCTAACGGATACGACATACGCCGGTATCTGCCGGTGATAGCCGGACAGATCATCTAGAACCGCGACGTTTCCAACCGTTTCCTTTACGATTTTCGCCGGACGATAGCCGACTTAATCTGGGAGAATCATTACGTATGCCTGCATACGATGGCTCATGCCGATGGCGTGCAAATACACCCCGAAGGCGGCGGTCCGCACCCGGCGCCCATTGATGCACTCAAAAACGTCGGCGTGAACGACGTGCCGATGGGAGAGTTCTGGTTGCGCGCCACCACTCACCGCGTCACCCCCGCCAGCCGCCTCTACGTCAAACAGTCTGCATCGGCTGCCCACACCTACGGCAAGCGCTACGTTCAAGCCGAAGGTCCTACCAGCATCGGACCACACTGGGAAGAGGATTTTGCCTACATGAAACCCACGCTCGACAGGGTATATTGCGAAGGTCTGAACCGGCTCGTCATACACACATTCACCCATTCACCCCGTGAGGCCGGCATACCCGGAAACGAATACTTCGCCGGGACGCATTTCAACCCAAACGTCACGTGGTGGCACCAAGCTCCGGCGTTCCTGACCTGGAACAGCCGCGTTTCCTTCCTGCTTGCACAAGGCTTGTTCGTCGCTGACGTTTGTTACTACTACGGCGATAATGTCCCGAACCAGGTACCGCTCAAGCATGTTGACGAAAACCTGGGCGAAGGATATGATTACGACGTATGTAACACGGACGTCCTGCTGAACCGGATGACCGTCCACAATGGTCGGCTCTGCCTTCCGGACGGGATGAGTTACGAAGTCCTGGTGCTGCCCGAACGTGTGGGAATGAAGCCCGAAGTAGCTGCTAAAATAGAACAATTGGTCAACGAAGGCGCAACGGTTATCGGGCCTAAGCCGCAGACCTCCGTAGGCTTACGCGAAGGAGAAAAGGCGAAGACAAAGGTAGGGGAAATAGCCGACCGCCTTTGGGGGAGCAAGCCGACTGCCGGAAGTCACAGCCACGGCAAAGGCGCAATATACAGTGGGATACCCGTGCGCCAGGTGCTTCAGACCAAGGATATACAACCGGATTTCACCTACGAAAGCCGTAAACCGGAGGTGCTGATAGATTACATTCACCGACAAACGACCGAGGCGGACATCTATTACGTGGCGAACCGGAACGATCGTCGGAGTATATTGCTGCCACGTTCCGGACGGAGGGGAAAACGCCGGAGCTATGGCACCCTGAAACCGGTGCTATTACCGACCTTTCCGTCTACAAAACGGAAGTCGGCCGTACCCGCCTGCCGCTTATGCTCGAACCGTTCGGGTCTGTCTTTGTGGTCTTCCGAAAACCGGCTGTCGAGCACTATGAAAGCCTTGCTTTGAACGGCGTCGGCTACTTCCCCAAATTGCCGCAAGATACGGCTTTGCCGGCACCGTACACCCCTTATCCGGAGGGAAAACTCTTGTTTACCTCAGTGGGAGAATATACTTTGACGACCTCAAACGGCAAAATCAGGCAACTCCCAATATCCGCTTTGCAGACCCTCAAAATCACGCCTCCCTGGGAGGTAAGCTTCGACCCGGAGCGGGGCGGACCGGCACATATCCGGTTCGACAGCCTGATGTTCTGGAATACGCACCCCTACCCTGCCATCCGCTACTATTCGGGCACTGCCGAATACGCGAATACGTTCATTCTAAACGAAGCATACAGCCGGCAACGTGTTTACCTCAGCTTAGGGCAAGTGTACAACATGGTTGAAGTTTACATCAACGAAAAGCCGGCCGGCGTCTGGTGGCACCCACCCTTCGAGCGCGATATTACCGCACTGCTCAAGCCGGGGGAAAACAAGTTGAGGATTAACGTCATAAACCTGTGGCCGAACCGCCTGATAGGTGACGCCGGCTTGCCCGAAAACGAACGGTTGACGCACACCAATGTGATCAAATTCACGCCGGAGATGCCCCTGCTTCCCTCCGGACTAATCGGTCCGGTGGAACTGAAGATATACCCTTTTGAATAGACGAGGAAGCCGTCCGTACAATCAACAAGTTGACTTACGGACGGCTTCGATTGTGGTGATGAAAACGGTTAGTTCTCCTTTTCGGGGCTAATCATATCCACTTCAATTCTATTTCCTTGCCCAAGCAATTTGGAAACAAATTCTTTGAGGTCGGCAGCGGTAAGATTGTTAACGATTGATTTGTAATCCTTCGTCCGGTCAACACCTGTATAGTAGTATTCGTCTAACGTTGCCAGCCAATAGCCATTTTCTTTTAAATCTTCATCATGCTTTTTGAGCATATACTCTTTTACTTTGTTTAGATTCACTTCGGAGGGACCGTTCTTTATGAAGTCATCCAATTCGGCATAAACAATCTCCATCAGTTTATCTTTCTTGGCAGGGTCTGTATCGAAATAGATTTGAAACACGAACTCTTCTCTTGGGAACTTGTCAATGCTTCCGGATACGGACACACCGTAAGTACCGCCTTCTTCTTCGCGGATTTTTTCGGTATATACAATATTCATTATTTGATTGAAGGCACTTATTAGGATACTATTCTTCGAATTGTAGGCATAACTACCCGTGTAGAGTATCAGGTTGGAGGCTTTGGCTGTCTCCTGTTCTTTGATAAATTCGTTCTTGTAGATACCTTTACGAGGCAATATGTTCAAGTCTTTGAAAGTTTCTACGCGATGATTGGTCGGGAGCGAAGCCAAGTAAAGTTCAAGGTAGGGTTTGGCTTCTTGCACATCAATGTTTCCGACGAAAATAAAGGTAAAGTCCCCCGCATCTTTATAACGATCGTTGTACAAAGACAGGATTTTATCATAGTTTGCTGCGTCAAGCATATCCGCTTTCATTCGTTTTGTTCTCGGATGGTTCATGTAAACGGCAGAAGTAATTGAGTCGGAGAATGCAACCGTCGGCTGTAGTTCTTGATTTTGCAGAGATGCTTTCGTGCGATTAATATATGAGGTAAACGCATCTTCGTCCCTGCGCGGAGCGGTAAAGGCAAGATACGTCAGTTGCATCATGGTTTCAAAGTCTTTGGGTGAACAATTTCCGTTTACCGTTTCGGTATTCCGACCTATGGAAGCCGATGCGGAGGCTTTTTTGCCTGCCAATACCTTATTCAAATCCGTTGCGCTGAAATTACCCAAACCGCCTGCCGAAACCACGGAATTAATTATTTGCAGGTTGACGTATTCCGAATCGGGGAATAGGGAATTGCCACCCAAACTGACACCTCTCATCAGTATCGCATCCGCTTTGAAGTCCGTCTTTTTAATGACTACTTTGATACCATTGGATAAGGTAAGCGTAGTTGTTCCGAATATATCATCGTGCTTTTCGGACACTATCTTACCGGCTTTAGGCAGCCCGGAGATTAGAGGCTCGTCGGAAACATTATCCACATAAGCGGTAAGTTCTTCTGCCTTTACTTGTTTGAGGATATTCTGCACGGCTTCTTTGTCAGGATACGTTAATCCTTCTTTGTCGGGGAGGAAGAGGGTGATAACTTGGTTGGTTTCCGTTATCAATTGGTCTAAAACTCCGTTCAAGGCTTCCACCGGAATGTTGGGAGCTATTTGGTTGAAAATGGAATATTCGTTTTCAATACCCGGAGCCGGTTCATTATCTAGGAAAAGGCGGACATATTCCCCCACGTAACTATCGTTCTTTCCTTTATCACGTTCATTGTATGCCGATTCTAAGTAACGGAGGAATTCGGCACGGGCGCGGGCATATTCCGATTCGGTAAATCCAAAACGGCAAGCGCGTTCTATCTCACGCAGCAAAGCGGCTATCCCGTCTTCTATCTCTCCCTCCTTGCAAACAGCCGTCCCCGTAAAAGCATCTTTGGTTTTTGAAACGTAGAAGTCACCATCGAAAACATAAGCGTTTATAAAAGGCGGATGAGGCAACTGGCGCAATTCGTTCAAGCGGATGTTGAGCATACTGCACAGGATTTGTTTCACATAGGCTTCAACCAAATAGCCTAAATTACCTTTTTCGCTATCGGGGGTAGTTTCATGCTTGCTATATATACGGACTTGGATGTTGGATTGTTCCTTGTCTTTTTCAATAACGATAATCGGCTCCTGATTATCGCTTACGGGATAATAAATGCGTTCGGCTGCATTCGGTTGGGCCGGAATGTCGGCAAACAATTGTTTGATTTTCCTTTCCACGGCATCCGGCTCTATATCTCCCACCACGATAATTCCTTGCAAGTCGGGGCGATACCATTTTTCATAGTAATCTCTCAGCAATTGGTATTTGAAATTATCTACCACGTCCATGCTGCCGATAGGGTGGCAATCTTCATATTTCGTTCCTGCATACATTTGCGGAAGGGATTTCTCCAAAAAACGTTGACCGGCACCCATGCGTGTGCGCCATTCTTCGTGAATCACGCCGCGCTCTTTGTCTATTTCCTGTTCTTCCAAAAGCAAATCATTAGACCAATCATGCAAAATCAACAGGCACGAATCAATAACACCCTCGCGCACTACAGGCACATTGGAGATATTATATACCGTTTCGTCAATAGAAGTATAAGCATTGAGATTGGTTCCAAACTTTACGCCGATGGTTTCCAAATACTCAATTAAGGATTTTCCGGGGAAATGCGTTGTCCCATTAAAGCACATGTGTTCCAAGAAATGTGCCAACCCTCGCTGTTCCGGTTCTTCCAATATAGAGCCTACTTTCTGGGCGATGTAAAAATCCGCCCTGTTTTCAGGCAATTTATTTTTCCTGATGTAATAGGTAAGCCCGTTCTCTAACTTCCCGATGCGGAGATTCGGGTCGGCAGGAATGGGAGGTAATTGCTGCTGGGCAAAAGTAAAACCAATGTTGCAACACATCAAAAGTGCAACAAACAAATTGTAAAAAAGGTGTTTCATATTTAATATACAATTAAAAATTTATCAAAAGAAATAAAAAATCTTATTACCGGAACATGAAAAGTAAATATTAATGTTTTATGCCTATCCGCAATTACACCTAAAACGATTTTTGTACGTCACCGAAGCGACCATCAGCCTATCAAAAAGATTTTCTCCAAAATATCTGCGATTAAATTTGTAGCAAAACTCACTGAGATAATT
>SNRY01000516.1_pt1 | contig 12841 bp, 12 predicted proteins | sample 4693421 | NCBI WGS metagenome assembly SNRY01 (sample SAMN11003215, study PRJNA524138) | termite gut metagenome | isolation source: Bacteroidetes bacterial symbionts from single cell of protist host amplifed... | host: Streblomastix strix ... | reverse complement strand
TCGTCCGCAATACAGAATATTTCAGTAAGTTTATCCGGGGTAAGCATAGGATTTGAGTGTTTGTTATATAATTGATAATCAACTATAAAAATAACATATTCAAACTATATTTACCCTGTTTTTATTCCCTTTTTTTCGTCGAACTCAGACTATTAATAGCCGCAGTTACTTACAAAAATCAATTTAGGTGCAACAACGGATAATCTGAAATATAAAAAGTAAAACCGCTATAATATACTCTATTATAGCAGTTCACAATGATTGTTGCAGATTTACTTTTGCCGGTTACTTGCCGATACAAAACCTTCCGAATATATTCTCCAGTACCATCTCATTCGTAACTTTTCCCACAATTTCTCCTAAATAGAAGATACATTCCCGGATGTCTTGCGAAAGTAAATCACCAGAAAGGTCTGTTTGCAAGCCTGCTTGCACTCTGCGGATGGATTGGTGTGCATGGGTGAGGGCTTCGTAATGCCGCAGGTTAGTAACGATTACGTCGTTTTGTGTTACGGTGGGGAGGTGGGTGAAATTGATGAGCATTTGTTGGAGTTCGTCCGTGCCGGTGTGTTGTTTGGCAGAGATGAATATGTAGTTGGGGTTCTTGTCCGTATGGTAGTGGGAGAGGAGGGATATTAACTCTTCCTTTTGATGCTCATGGAGTAAGTCGGTTTTGTTGAATACTAAAATGAATTGTTTCCCTTCCCTGTGCGAAAATATCTTGCCGGACAATTCTTCCAATTGTTTGCAAGCGGTAGTGGCATCTATTATCCAGAGTACAATCTGAGCTTTAGCAAGTTTTTGGAAGGTGCGTTCGATGCCGAAGCGCTCTATTTCATCATTGGTTTTGCGAATGCCGGCAGTATCAATGAAACGGAAATTGACGCCACCCAAATTAACCGTATCTTCTATGGCATCGCGTGTGGTGCCGTGAATATTGCTAACAATGGCTTTCTCTTCATTAAGAAGCACGTTGAGTAAGGTGGATTTACCTGCATTGGTCTCCCCGATGAGGACAACAGGGATTCCGTTCTTAATAGCGTTGCCCACGCTAAATGAATGAACCAGACGGGAGATGGCGCTTTCTATCCGGGCGGCTAAAAGGGAGAGTTCGTTCCGGTTGGCAAATTCAACGTCTTCCCCGCTAAAGTCTAATTCTAATTCTATCATGGAAGTAAAGTCTATCAGGCGGGAACGGAGGTCGTCCAATTCTTTGCTAAAACCGCCACGCATCTGGTTCATGGCAAGGCGATGAGTGGCGGCAGAGGAAGAAGCGATGAGGTCCGCCACGGCTTCGGCTTGACTTAAATCCATCTTTCCGTTTAGGAAAGCGCGTTGGGTATATTCACCCGGACGTGCCATGCGGCAACCATTTGCAATGAGGAGTTGCATGATTTGCTGCATGATATAGGGAGAGCCATGACAGGTTATCTCCGTAGAGTTTTCGCCCGTATAAGAATGAGGGGAGCGGAAGAGGCTGACGAGCACCTCGTCTATTATTTCGTCTCCATTATGTATCCGCCCCAAAGTAAGCGTATAGGGGCTTTTCTCTTTGAGCTTTCCGTTTTCTTGAACGGATGTAAACAGGATGTCGGTGATGGTAATGGCATCAGGACCGGAAACACGAATCATCCCTACAGCTCCCCCTTGCGCGGTGGCTATGGCGCAAATAGTATCTGGATTCATTTATGCAGCTATTTGATTTGACTTTGTAGAAGTGGCAAAAATACAATATAATGCCTAACTTCGCGGCGATTTTGTTTACGAATTATGTGGATACTTGGTATTAGTCTGGTCGTGCTGGCTGTTGTGGCGCGGATTTTGGGGATTCTTCGCGATAAAGGACCTGATAAAAATAAGACAGACGGCGAGCTAACCGTCCGTACGGAGGCAACGAAAATAGACCCTGAATGTTGCGGGCTGCATGAAGTTTGCGAACGAAACAGCCTTTTGACTGACATCAGAAAATCAATAGCGTATTACGATGATGAGGAGTTAGACCAATACATTGGCAACCCTCCCCACGCATACACCCCCATAGAGGTGGAGCAGTTTCGCGATGTGCTTTATACCATGAAGGATGCAGAAGTGGCGGGATGGGTACGAAGCTTGCAATTACGAGGCATCAACCTGCCCGATGAAATGAAAGACGAAACCTTTTTGATTATTGGAGAACAGAAGGGGAAAGGTGTATGACGAATGAATTATTCTCATTATTGGGATATACTTTCTTCCGGCACGCCCTGTTAGGAAGCCTGTTGGCGAGTATTGCCTGCGGTATCATCGGGACTTATATCGTTACACGGCGATTGGTATTTATCAGTGGAGGAATTACCCATTCCTCGTTCGGAGGCATTGGGCTGGGGCTATATACAGGGATTGAGCCATTGTTGTCGGCAGCCCTGTTCTCCGTCTTATCGGCTTTCGGCATCGAATGGCTGGGTAAACGGAAAGATATGCGGGAGGATTCCGCCATTGCAGTGTTCTGGACGTTCGGGATGGCTGTCGGAATCATGTTCAGCTTCCTCTCACCGGGGTTCACCCCCGACCTTTCAGCCTATTTATTCGGCAATATATTGACTATCACCCAAACGGATTTGTGGATGCAAGGAGCAGTTTGCGTACTTCTGATAATATTCTTTGCGTTGTATATCAATCCGATTATCTACCTTGCCTTCGACCGTGAATTTGCCCGTTCCCAACACCTCCCCGTAGTTCTTCTCGAATACCTGCTGATGGCTTTTATCGCCTTAGTCATTGTCTCTTGCCTGCGAATGGTAGGCATCGTACTGGTCATCTCATTGCTCACGGTTCCGCAAATGACGGCAAACCTCTTTACTCACAGCTTCAAACGGATTATCTGGTATTCCATTGCCATCGGCTATCTGAGCTGTCTGGGAGGACTGTTCATATCCTATTATAGAAACATACCCTCAGGAGCCTCCATTATATTCCTCTCAATCATTATCTATGCAGTATGCAGGCTTATTAAATCAATACGCCCATGAATATACAAGTCATAAACATGGAACAACTTCCTGCCGCCGCCCGCCAATTTATCCGTGAAATGGGCGATAACACCATCTTCGCCTTTTACGGGAAAATGGGAGCCGGGAAAACTACCTTTATCAAAGCGATATGCAAAGAATTGGGAGTAACGGACGTTATCAACTCCCCCACATTCGCCATCGTAAACGAGTATCGTTCCGAAAAAACAGACGAACCCATCTATCATTTCGACTTTTATCGCATTAAGAAGCTGGAAGAAATATACGATATGGGGTATGAAGACTATTTCTACAGCGGTGCACGCTGCCTTATCGAATGGCCGGAGTTGGTGGAAGAACTCCTGCCGGCAGGTACAATAAAGATTTCCATTGAAGCGCAAAGTGATGGAACAAGGTTAATTTGCTCCCAACCAATTAAAAGAAGTCAAGACTAACGAAACAATCAATCCCTCGTAAGTACGCTCCATACCTCCCGTAACGAGCGTGCATATTCCCGTAATGAGCGTGCATAATCACCGTAATGAGCGTGCATAATTCCCGTAAGTACGCTCTATAATTCCCATTGAGCTTATTTGTTTTCTGCTGATTTCTTTTGTTTCTGTCTCAACCAATAATCTATACCCAAAAGCCCAAGCGTCAGAAGCCCGATAAAGCTGTAAAAATCCATCAGTTGTGAAGAAGGAAGAGAGACTTTAAAAAGTGAGATGTAATCCGGCAAGTCAAGTTCCATGTAGAACACAAGAACATATACGGCTAAACCTATCAGCAACAGGCAAGCAGTGAGCAGCGAGAGCAAGCCGGTTACTTTTTTACGATGTTGTTGTTTTTTCGCTTCCAGTTGGATGTGTTGCATCATGCGGTATGTGAAGTTTGAGGGCAATTCACTCCCCTTCATTCTTTTCTTCAACACCTGTTTGAATGTCCGGTTTGTATTCCTTTCTGTATCCATAATTATCTGTTGCTTATCAAAATATATAGTTTTTTACGAATACGGTGCAACTTTACTTTCACATTTGCCGGGGAGAGTTTCAGTATTTCCGCAATTTCCGCTACCGGTTTTTCTTCGTAATAGAAAAGAGTGATAATCGCTTTTTCTTCTGTTTCCAATAAATCGACAACCTGAACAAGTTTCTCTAACCGCTCTTCATCGTCCGTAGGATAAAGCAGTTCATAGGCTTTATCATCGGGAACGTTGTTAATGGCATTCTCTTCTATGTAAAGAACCTCCCGCTTCCTCTTTCTAACAGCAGATATTGCCGTGTTGTAAGCAATGCGATAGAGCCATGTGGAAAAGCTGCATTCCCACCGGTATCCGCTTAGGTTACGGAAGGCTTTCATAAAAACATCTTGCACCAACTCCTCTGCATCCAATGGAGAAGAAACTATTTGCACCACGAGTGAATGTATGGAACGGCTGTAGCGGTCGAGGAAATGAGCAAAAAGCTCCGTTTCTCCGGCTAATATTCGTTTTATATACAGAGTTTCTTCTTGAGGATTCATTATGCCCTGTTAGACGCACGGGGGGAATAAAGATTACACGCGCAAACTCTACCCTCGTGTATTATGGAAAACTCAAATGTAACCTTTCCTTTCTTTGTGCGTCAAACAGTGCAAAGAATCAAATTTATTCACTTAAAAACATTACAATTATGATGGATTTTATCACGGCTCCCCTTATTGTGGGCATTGTTACTTTAGGTACCTATAAATTGTTTGAATTGTTCGTGTGCAAACGGGAACGCCTCTCTATTATTGAGAAGTTGGGCGATAAGCTTACTCTACCCGTTGAGCTAAACAAGCTCTCATTGCCGAACTATAGCTTTTCCCGTTCTTTCTCCTTCGGTGCGTTAAAAGCCGGTTGTTTACTAATGGGTATCGGATTGGGGTTGTTTGTTGGTCTTTCCTTCTGCACCTTGAATATTCCCAACTATTTTTTAAGCTCTAATAATTGGGAAGTCCGGGAAATGTCCGGTGTGGTGTACGGCTCATTCGTATTGTTCTTTGGCGGTGCAGGACTCATTACCGCTTTTATTATTGAAACAAAAAAGAAAAAGGAAGGGAAAAAGAAGCAAGGTGAAGAATAAGAAAAGCAGAGTGAAGAGTGGCGCTCCCATTCCTCACTCTTTATTCAACTATTTCTTTTCTTTCAATTTCTCAAAGATAAGCGTTTCCAATTCCTCCGCCAGTTCGGGATTATCATTGATGCAGACTTTGGAGGCGTCGCGCCCTTGTCCCAACTTCGTGTCGTTATAGCTGTACCATGAACCGCTCTTTTTGATAATGCCCAATTCAGTACCCAAATCAATAATCTCTCCGGAATGAGAGATGCCCTCACCGAACATAATATCAAATTCCGCCCTGCGGAAAGGAGGCGCCAACTTATTCTTTACCACTTTTACCTTCGTCTGTTTACCTATTATCTCTTCACCGTCTTTAAGTTGTTGGGTTCCGCGAATATCCACGCGTATCGAAGCATAGAATTTTAGAGCGTTACCCCCTGTAGTAACTTCGGGGCTGCCGAACATAACACCTATCTTTTCACGTAATTGATTGATAAAGACGCAAGTAGTCCTTGTTTTACTGACGGCGGCAGTAAGTTTACGCAATGCTTGAGACATCAAACGGGCTTGCAAACCCATTTTATTGTCTCCCATCTCTCCCTCTATTTCCGCCTTGGGGGTTAGCGCGGCTACAGAATCAATAACAATAATATCAATAGCCGATGAGCGGATAAGTTGCTCGGCTATTTCTAATGCTTCCTCTCCATTGTCCGGTTGGGAAATCCATAAATTATCAATGTCCACTCCTAATTTAGCCGCATAAAAGCGGTCGAAAGCATGTTCGGCATCAATAAAAGCAGCTATGCCGCCCGCCTTTTGCGCTTCGGCAATGGCGTGAATCGCCAAAGTTGTTTTACCGGAAGATTCGGGTCCATATATTTCAATGATTCTTCCGCGGGGATACCCCCCGATACCTAATGCAACGTTCAACCCGATGGAGCCGGTGGGAATCACCTCTATTTCTTCTATCCGGCTATCACCCATTTTCATGATAGAACCTTTGCCGAAGCTCTTTTCTATCGAATCCCGTGTAGCTTGCAAGGCTCTTTGTTTCTCGGAAGATGTCGCGTTATTCCCCGAATCAAAAATCAGTTCTTCTTTCTTACTCATATTATATTACTTTAATTCCTCCGGCTTATACTTCCAGGTCTCCGTCAAAGATTTCGCGCCAGGGAAGTCCTTGTTTATTCAGTTCCTCCATAAACAGATCAGGGTTTAATTCCTCTACATTATTAACTCCCGCACGCTTCCATTCTCCCTTGAAAAACATCAGTGCGCCAATCATAGCAGGCACTCCGGTGGTATAACTCACCCCTTGCATGCCGGTTTCTTTGTAAGCGGCTTGGTGGCTGCAATTATTATATACATAGTAAGTACGTTCCTTACCCTCTTTGATTCCGCGTATGCGGCAACCGATGGACGTTTCACCCGTATAGTTTTCGCCCAAATCTTGGGGATTGGGGAGGACGGCTTTCAAAAATTGAATGGGAACAATCTTTTGTCCGTTGTAATCTATCTCGTCGATACGCGCCATGCCGATATTTTGGATAACCCGTAAATGGGTAAGGTATTCTTGACCAAATGTCATCCAGAAGCGTGCCCGTTTTATCGTGGGATAATGCTTAACCAATGATTCCAATTCTTCGTGATACAATAAATAGGATTCTTTGGGACCAATGTTGGGGTAAGTAATGGGTTGATGTATCTCCAGCGAACCGGTTTCTACCCACTTTCCATTTTCGTAGTAACGTCCCTTTTGGGTAATTTCACGGATGTTGATTTCCGGATTAAAATTGGTGGCGAATGCTTTGTGATGGTCGCCCGCATTGCAATCCACAATATCCAGGTAATGAATTTCGTCAAAGTAATGCTTGGCAGCGTAAGCCGTGTATACACCGCTCACTCCGGGGTCAAACCCACAACCAAGAATAGCAGTCAATCCCGCATCTTTAAATCTGTCGTGATACGCCCATTGCCAACCGTATTCAAACTTTGCTTCGTCTTTCGGTTCGTAATTAGCAGTATCTAGGTAGTTCACTCCGGTTTTTAGGCAGGCTTCCATAATAGTCAAATCCTGATAAGGAAGCGCTACGTTGATAACTATTTCCGGTTTAAAATCAGTAAACAGAGTAACCAATTCGTCCACATTATCCGCATCCACTTGCGCCGTTTTTATCGAAGGATTGCCGATAGCCCTAACAATGGCGTCGCACTTCGCCCGTGTGCGACTTGCAATCATAATGTCGGTAAATACATCGGCATTTTGCGTCGCTTTATGCGCTACAACAGTTCCTACACCACCCGCACCAATGATTAAAACCCTACCCATGTATGTAATGTATTTTAATTGATTAAATCTTGACAACGAGGCAAAGATATAGATAAGTTTTGAGTTTCTTTTCCATACCGGTATAAAACAATTCACCCCAATCTTCTCCGTAGAGAGGCTTGGGGTGATAGTATGATGGTATATCTTCTTATTGCTTAGGCTAACTTTCGGGAACCATCGGATATGACCACATCGTAAACTTTGGGAGAGTTGTTGAATTTGGCTTTGAATGCTTCTTTGGCTTTGGCTATGAAGTTGTCGTACAATTCATCTTTCACCAAGTTGATGGTACAACCACCAAAACCGCCACCCATTACGCGCGAACCCGTTACACCGGATTCTTTCGCTATGTCGTTTAAGAGGTCAAGTTCTTCGCAACTTACTTCGTAGAGTTTACTCATTCCGTAATGGGTTTCGTACATCTTTTGACCTACGGTTTCATAATCTCCCTTTTGGAGAGCATCACATACATCAAGTACGCGTTGGTTTTCAGCGATAACGTATTCGGCGCGTTTGTAATCTTCGGCGCTGACGCTGTTCTTCACTTCTTTGAGCATATCAAGGGTGGCATCGCGAAGGTATTTTACTTCCGGGTATTTCTTCTGTAAAACGGCTACAACGGCTTCGCATGATTGGCGGCGTGCGTTGTAGGCAGATGATGCCAACTCATGTTTCACTGCCGAATCAATCAATACCAAACGATACCCTTGAGGATTGAACGGGAAGTATTCATATTCCAATGAACGACAATCAAGGCGTATCAAACTGCCGGCTTTTCCGAATACGGACGCAAACTGATCCATGATACCACAATTTACGCCCACATAATTATGCTCTGTCGCCTGTCCTGCTCTTGCCAATTCAAACTTATCAACATTGCCCTCAAAGAGATCGTTCAAAGCAAAAGCGTAAGTACTTTCCAAAGCAGCAGACGAAGACATTCCCGCTCCCAAAGGCACATCACCGGCAAATGCAGTATCAAACCCTTTGACCTTTACGCCACGTTTAATCAATTCACGGCACACACCGAAAATATACTTTGCCCAACTTGTACGAGGTCTGTCTTCTTCGTTCAATCCAAATTCTACCAAATCTTTTTTATCAATAGAATAAGCACGCACATTGTTCGTTCCGTTAAGTTTTATTTCAGCGATGATGCCTTTATCCACTGCTCCGGGAAAAACAAATCCACCATTGTAATCAGTGTGTTCGCCAATCAAGTTGATACGACCAGGTGAAGCATATACAGAGCCGACTGCTCCGTTGAAGTGTTTCGCAAAACGACTTCTTACTTGTTCTATATCCATGTTAAATCCTTTTTAGTTTATATATATAATAAATAAGTTCCTTATCCTGCCTTGTTAATCAACGGGAATATCTTTATTTACATTCTTACTTCCGATTAAAGCATAGTATAACAAATAAACAAGTCCGGCAAATACTACCCAGTAACTTGTCAGATAGCCTGCCGAGTCGGCAATGGCATTCTGAATAAACGGCATGATACCGCCACCGCACACTAACATCATGAAGATACCGGATGCCATAGCAATGTATTTTCCTAAACCTTCCACAGCAAGATTGAAAATACCACCCCACATAATTGAAGTACATAAACCGGCTAATACAAGGAACATAGCGCTAACAGGAACCAACGTCAGCCCGAAAGAGATACCCGAATAATCGGATTGAAGTACGGGAATGGAAACTTTTACAGCTACCGGAGACAAGATAGCGGCAATAACCAATATAAGCCCGGCACTTGACACTACTGCAAGCATTAACCTTGAAGAAACTTTTGATGCAATGCCCGAACCGATAAAACGACCGACAAGCATCAGGAACCAATACGTTCCCACAACAAACCCGGCAGTAGTGGCAACCAAACCGCCTGCATCCGGATCGGCAAGGAATAAATTCATAGTTCCCGGAATGCCCACTTCTACACCTACATACACGAAAATACCAATGACGCCTAACACAAAATGACGGAAAGACCACGCACTGTATTTGTCTTTTTGGTTGGAAGAAGCCTTTTTGGTTGTGGTTGCATGCGGTTCAGGAATCTGAACGATAGCCAAGACAACGAAAATAAGAGCAAAAGCGCCCATAGCAATGTACATAACAGGGAATACATCGGTAATTCTTGCCTTCGTTGCATCTCCAATCAATGCTCCAACTAACATGGGAACGATAGTACCGGCTAAAGAATTAAAAGTAGCGCCTACTTGAATCAATTGATTCCCTTTGTTACCGCCGCCGCCAAGAGTATTCAACATCGGATTGACCACCGTGTTCAACATACACATGGAAAAACCTGCGATGAAAGCCCCCAATAAATATATCGAAAAACTTGCGGAATGCCCGGAAAGGTATTGAACAGCCAACCCCACAAAACCGATAGCTACCGCAATCAAAGCCGTTCTCTTATAACCCACCTTTTGCAGAAGTAAACCGGCAGGAATACCCATACAAGCGTAAGCTGCAAAGTTGGCAAGATTTCCTAACATACCTAAAGCATTGGAAACGCCGAACTGGTTCTTCAAAACCACTCCCATCGGTGCAGCTAAATTTGTAACGAAAGAGATCATCCCGAACAGGATAACCATCATCACAATGGGCAACGTATAATTCTTCTTTTGTTCTGTCATAATGTTTTCAAATTAGTAGTAAGTTCTCAAAAGTCTTTTTTAATCTTGCACATCGAATTTATAGATAGTTACCTGTTGGTATTCATCTTCGGGAGTTAAAGCAGCCGTAAGAAAATACGGTCTGTTCGGCGTATCGGGAAAGCATTGCGCCTCAAAGCAGATTCCGCTGCGAGTGGGATAGGTAGCTCCGTGCGCTCCTGCAAATCCGCTTAACCAATTACCCGTATATAATTGCAGCCCCGGTTCGGTGGTATAAACCTCCAGTATTCTACCCGAATTGCGGTCTGTACAAGAGGCTGCCCAGGAAAGTTCTCCTTGTTCGTCCTTATCGAGCACATAGCAATGGTCGTATCCGTTCCCATTAATGAGTTGTGGAAACATATCATTAATTCGTTCGCCAATGGCATGAGGTGTACGGAAATCTATAGGAGTATCTTCTACTTTCAATATTTCGCCTGTCGGTATGCAAACTTCGTTGATAGGAATGTAGAACTCTGCGTTTATAGTAACAATGTGGGATTCTATGGAGGGGGTGGGATTGGCTATTCCTGCCAGATTGAAAAAAGCGTGATTGGTAAGGTTTATAACGGTAGTTTGGTCTGTTGTCGCTTTATAATCTATTATCAATGCGTTTTCATCTTCTTCGAGACTGTACGTTAGAGTAATATCTAAGTTTCCGGGAAAACCCTCTTCGCCGTCTGCCGAAAAATACCGTAACTGCAAGGTCTTTTCGTCTATTTGTTCGGCATTCCATACTTTGGTATGGAATCCTTTGGGACCGCCGTGCAACGAATTGGGACCGTTGTTTATGTTCAAATTGTATTCCGTATCTTCCAGAATAAATTTTCCTTCGGATATCCGGTTACCGTAACGTCCGATGACGGTATTCAGAAACGGTTCGGGACTGTTAATTACACCATCAATGCTATCATGCCCTAATATGACATTTGTATAGTTGCCTTCTTTATCGGGAACCATTATTGAGAGTAGAGTGCACCCATAATTGGTTACGGCGACTTCCATCCCTGAAAGGTTTTTGAGAATAAATAAGTCTGTCTGCTTATTATCTACTGTTTTTTGAAACTTGCTGCGCACTAAACGTGAGCGGTTTCCTTCGGTAGAAAACGTGTTTATCATGTGAGATAAATTTAATTTATTATTGATGCAAATAAAAAGATTTTCTTTTGTTTTCCCAAATGTACGATAATTTATGTCGAAAGCAACTGTTTTATTTCCTATTTACAGGGGAGTTGGCAGTAAATGGCATTATTCAAATTAGTTTCAATTCTTTTAGCAAATCCCCCGCTCCTCCGTATTTCTCAATAATAAAAAGCATATACCTCACGTCCACACCAATACAACGCTGCACATCCGGTTCAAAAACAAGGTCACTGCCCATGGCTTCCCAATTGCCATCGAAGGCAAGCCCCATCAGTTCTCCTTTATTATTAAACATGGCGCTGCCCGAATTGCCTCCAGTAATATCGTTGTTTGAGATAAAACACACCTTCATTTCACCGTTGGAATCGGCATAATGCCCATAGTCCCCGGAAGTGAGCAAGGCTATCAATTCAGGTTCAACGGCAAAGTCAGGGTCGTTTTCATGCATTCCGGTTTTCTCCAAAATGCCTTTCACCGTAGTGCTGTATCTGTATTCTACTCCATCAAAAGGTGAATAACTTCCTATCGTACCGAAACTGAGGCGCATAGTAGAATTGGCATCGGGGTAAAAATTCCTGCCGGCGTACATACGGCGCATGATTGCATTGAGTTCTCGCTCGCCACGATTTATTTCCGTAGAATATTCTGAGCATAGTTGCTCCATTTCGTAATACTTCACGATCAAATCTATAGCAACAGCAATGGAAGGGTCTGCATATATATTATAGGTGGAATCTCTCTCAAAAAAGCGTTTCAGCCCACTCGGAGTAATTATATCGGTTTGTGCATAAAGCGAATCAACAAATGTCTTGTCGTCTCCTCGAAATTCTTTGGCAATAGACTGATATATTTCGGGCAAAAAAACGGAATCTACTTTTGAACGGTATTCTTTCAATACAGCCGTGAACACCTCTTTATCCATATCTGGATCAAGATGGGCATATTTATCTACCATCTTCTCAATCTTCGCAATATTCAATTTCTCCTCAGCATTCATATCAAGATTGAGTATCTCCAAAGCCAATTGTATCAGTTCGGGACTATTAAGAAAGGATTCAACGAAATAAGCCTGTGCTTTGTTCGCTGCCCGTCGATTTTTGTAATTGAGTTCAAGGGAGGAAAATAAATGAAGGTTTTGAGTATCTTTGCCTGATTTTTGGATACGGCGAAGCAATTCGATTTCACTCGCCCGTTTTTTCTCGAGCACCTTCTGTTTGCGAATAGCGTTGTTCATGCCGATACTATTTTTCCAATAGTTTGAACTTTCGGCATATTTTGCGGCGTACTTGAGTTGAATGTCAACACGCTTATCCATTTCACGCTTCCAAACAGCTTGTTTCACGCTTCGCACATCAATCATGGCTTGGTTTCTATTGTGTATCATTTCCTCAATGCCAAACGAAGATAAGTAACGTTCAGTGCTTCCGGGATAGCCCAACGTCATGCAAAACGACCCCTCCTCATAGCCTTTCAGTGAGATAGGAGCAACGTACGGCGGGTGGTAGGGAATATTGCCGGGATTATAATCGGCAGGGTGGTTATCCGTATCAGCATAAATGCGAAATATGCAGAAATCTCCCGTATGCCGTGGCCACATCCAATTATCAGTATCCCATCCGAATTTTCCAACAG
>SNRY01000515.1_pt1 | contig 12846 bp, 10 predicted proteins | sample 4693421 | NCBI WGS metagenome assembly SNRY01 (sample SAMN11003215, study PRJNA524138) | termite gut metagenome | isolation source: Bacteroidetes bacterial symbionts from single cell of protist host amplifed... | host: Streblomastix strix ... | reverse complement strand
TTTTAATGTTATAATCGTTATCGCTGCCAATACAATACTTGCAATCCAAAAGCGGACAGTAATCTTTGATTCGTGAAATACATTCCCCTTGCCTTTGAATATGTACGAACAATTTGGGTCGAGTTGCTACAAAGTAGTACGAAAATGGTCATGGATAGGTGTTCGTTTGAACATACGCCGACATATTCCTTTTTTCTTGCCTTGTTTAAAATAGTGTACTTGCAATATCACGGAAAGATTTTCTACTAAAACCCTATGATAGCGGAGTTTCCCGCTGCCATTCCGTCCATTCCGTCATTCAAGTTGGCACCGTTGGATACTGCCGTTACCACAAGGATGGTAACGAGAACAAAAAGTATCCATCCTGCCTTTTGGGAATGTTCGCCGAAGAAACTTACCATATCGGCGTAATCCAAATTATTGTTTTTAAAAAACGGTATGGTCGTTTTGGTCGATTTTATGTCTTTGAGAGTATGTACTACTTCAACATTTTCTGCCGTTTTTTTCACTTTAACATTTTCTCGAATACCCATGTCCGGACTCAAATAAAGTGTCAGCCCTACGATTAATCCCAAACCCACTTGACCGATTATCTTGAATTTACCGTGCAATCCCTTTTTGTCTTTTTTGAATATTTTGATATAATCGTCCAAAAATCCAAGAGTTCCCAGCCATATTGTCGTAACAAGCATTAGAATCATGTAGATATTGAACTTCCCTAACAATAGACAAGGAACCAGAATCGCTACAATAATGATAATACCTCCCATGCTCGGTACTCCGGTTTTAGTTATCCCAAACGGATCTATTTCGGCGTTTCGTTGCGTTTCGAGAATCTGCTTGCGTTTCAACAGATTGATAAAATACTTACCGAAAATGGCAGATATCAACAACGATAAAATAATGACTGTCAATGCACGGAAAGAGATATATGTGAAAACTCTGATACCGGGTATTTCAAATCTTTGTAACCACTGGGAAAGATAATACAACATAGTATAGATAATATTCAATTAAAAAAAATCTCTTGTATCACTTCTTTATCGTCAAAATGGTGTTTCACTCCCTTTATGTCCTGATAATTTTCATGTCCTTTGCCTGCTATCAATATCACATCTCCGGGTTTGGCAAACATACAGGCTGTGCGGATGGCTTCTTTACGGTCAACAAGACTGATTGTTTTTTTCTTATCCTCAGCATCAAGACCTGCCAGCATATCGTTAATTATATCTTGAGGTTCTTCAAACCGGGGATTGTCGGAAGTGATAATAACCCGGTTACTGCCACGTGTAATTTCTTTTGCCATGAGAGGACGTTTGCCCTTGTCTCGGTTTCCACCGGATCCAGCAACGGTAATTATTTCTCCCTTGCCTTTCAAAACCTCGCGTATGGCATTCAGCACATTGACCAAAGCATCCGGAGTGTGGGCATAATCCACAACGGCAACAACTCCCTGCAGAGAACGTATGAACTCAAAACGTCCTGCCACAGGATGGAGAGTGCTAAGAGCTACCAACACCTCTTCTTCTTCTCTACCCAATAGCACAGCAGCCCCGAACACCGCCAGAAGATTGGAAGCATTGAACTTTCCGATGAATTGCACAGCGAATTCTTTGTTGTTAAACTCAAGCATCATGCCTTCAAAATGTGATTCTAGTATCTTCCCTTTGAAATCGCACAAGGTACGCAAAGAGTAGGTATGTATGTGAGAGCGTGTGTTTTGTGTCATTACCAACCCGTTTTTATCATCCAGATTAACCAAACTGAAAGCCCCTTTAGGCAACTCATCAAAGAACTTTTTCTTCGCATTCAGGTAATTCTCCACAGTTTTGTGATAATCCAAATGGTCGCGTGTCAGATTGGTAAAGATTCCTCCGGCAAACTTCAATCCGCTGATACGTTTCTGGACAATAGCATGAGAACTAACCTCCATAAAAACATACTTACACCCATCGTATGCCATACGACTCAAAAGCTTGTTCAATGTAATAGGGTCGGGTGTAGTGTGCTCGGTAGGCACAGGTTCGTCGTTTATATAATTGCATACGGTAGAAATAAGTCCTACTTTATAATTGAAATAGCGAAACGTATCATACAATAAAGTGGCAACGGTAGTCTTTCCGTTTGTGCCGGTTACTCCTACTAATTTCAATTTGGAGGTCGGATCGCCGTAGAATACGGTAGAGAGTCTTCCCACAGCATCTTCACTGTCCGTTACGTGAACGTAAGTAATACCGGCAACCGGATTATCCGGCAAATCTTCGCACACAACGGCAATAGCTCCTTTTTCGATAGCAGCAGGTATGTAAGTATGCCCGTCGGCTTGCGTTCCTTTTACGGCAATAAACAAATGACTCCTTTCTATCAGGCGGGAGTCAATGTTTATCCCTGTTATTTCTATTTCCCTGTTGCCTGTAATCCGTATAGGTCGAATGGCACTTAGTAGTTTTTCAAGCTCCATCTTTCTTTAATTATTTCAATTGAATTGTAACCGATTGTCCTGTTTTTATCAATGTCCCTTCGGGAATGGATTGTGCGTATGCTTTGCCTACACCCGTAATCAATACTTTCAACCCTTTGCCTTCCAACAGATAGACAATATCTTTGGCTCCCATACCCGTTACGTTAGGCATAAAATCACGCAAGAACTCTTGCTTTTCCAATATAATACCTTTCGAATTACTACTGGTTCGTGTTTGTCCCCAAACAGGGATCTTTTCTTCTGTGGAAAATCTGGCGTAGGACTCTATTTCCAAACCCTTTAGCGCAGTCTGGGCTTCCACCATTTCACCGCGTTTCACTTTTGGGATAGCTGTGCCGTTGATATCAATAGCGTCTGTTATATCAAGTACCAGTTTTTTAGCATATACTTTTTCGGCTATTCTTCCAAAAACACTTCCTGCCATTAATCCGCCCGAAGCTATTTCGGACTTTTGAATTACGACAATACCACTGTATTCCGGAGCCTCGGAAGGAAAATATCCGCAGAAACTAACCAAATAATCCACAGTACCACTTTTGTACCCTATCATTCCTTTGGAAACTTGTGCCGTTCCCGTTTTCCCCGAAATAGTAAACTGTCCGGATTTCGCAGGTTTTCCCAGTCCGTCGCTAACCACCAATTGAAGCACTTCCCGGATTTTATTCAAAGTTTCCTGAGAACAGATAGCGGGATTAATCACTTCTACGGGATATTCTTTTACTACGTCTCCGCCACGCATAATCTTTGTTACAAATCTGGGTTTTACCATTGTTCCATTGTTGGCTATGGCATTGTAAAAAGTAAGCATGTTTATCGGGGGAATCTGTGTTTCATACCCGATGCTCATCCATGGTAAGGTTGTCTTTGACCAGGGACCATTTTTGGGATGACGGATATTGGGTTCTCCTTCACCGGGTATTTGCAAATGGAGAGGCTGATTTAAATTCATGCGATACAATCCTTCTACATACTTATCCGGATGAATCCCGTAATGTTCGTCTATCAAAGTGGATACACCTACATTGGAAGACATCATCATGATTTCCCTGACTGTTAAAACCTGATAGCCGCCTTTCCGCCAATTATGGTCTTTCATCTCATGCCCGTACATCATCTTTATACCGTTGCCCGTGTTCACTTTATCATCCAGCGTTATTTTGCCGTCCTCAAGGGCTACCATAATGGAGGCTGTTTTGAAAGTGGAACCCGGTTCCATCATGTTGCTGATAGCGCCGTTGCGCAATTCCCTGTATTGACCGTTACCATCTCGGGTCATATTTACGATGGCTTTCACTTCTCCTGTTTTTACTTCCATTAATATTGCAATGCCTTCGGCAGCATCCAATTCTTGCAACTTATCAAGCAATGCCTTCTCACAAATATCCTGTATGCCCACATCTATGGAAGTTACCACATCATAACCGTCCGTAGCGGGTATGAGATCTTTGGTACGAGTTCCGGTTCTTGTTTTTTGCTGTTGTGCAATCCCCTGTTTGCCCCGTAGAATAGAATCGAAAGACAATTCTATACCGCTTTTTGCTCCGTTGCTCGTATTGCCGTACACTTCGCCTAAGGTACGGGCAGCCAAAGACCCGAACGGCTTTTTACGTTGATTGTATTCCTCTGCAATAAAGCCGCTTTTTAGCCAATGCATGGCGAAAAAAGGTATTTGTCGTACCTCTTTGTATTTCTTATAGGAAATTCGATAAGGATAGATAGGGTATCTGCGACTTTTTTCTTTTCGCCCTTTCAGTAAATGTTGTTTAAATGTTGCTGTAGTTTTATCGGGAAATATTTTATGAAGTCGTTCACATATTTCGTTCATTTTATTTATCAACGTGGTATCCTGGGCGATACCCCCGGCTTCAAAATCCATGTAAATACGATATTCCGGCAGGGAGCTGGACATTAGCTTTCCGTCCGATGAGATAATATTTCCACGTGTTGGCGGTATGTCCACATTTTCTTTGACGAAATAGGTGGTATCTACTTCTTTCCAATAGTCCCGTTTGACAAACATGATAAAGCATACCTTAACAATGATTGCTATTCCTATGAGTCCCATTGTTAGGGTGACAAAGAAATAACGTAACATGACGTCTTTTTTGCTAACAGCCATTTTAACTTGAATATAAACAACTTTTCATTTACCGCATTTTAATGCAAAAAAATGATCAATTTACAAACTTACATAAAAATATCCGATTTATACTTTGCGCAGTATAGATTTGTGCATTAGAAAAAGAAAAAGCATATTTGCAAAACCCATCACAGTCATGCAGTATGCTTATTCAAAAAAGATTACATACCGTATATTTAAAATCACAGATGCTAAAATTATCTATTCTCCTACTAATGCACCATCCTAATGGAACCTTATATATACTTAATTAGCAATTCCTTAATGATTACTGATTACTTTCTTTTTTGAGAGTGTAAGAGTAATCTAATTGGATTAATTCTTTTCTTTCATTCTTTCACATATTTCAAATAACTCTTAGAAAAGACAAATCTAAGGTCTCTCACGGCTCTTGACGTTTACGAATAAAATGAGCGAAAAACACAGTTAATTATGTTTTCCGCTCATACCATCATAATAAATCTCTATGTAAAGGGTTAGTCTTGCAGTTTAGCGTTGATAAAATCACGATTCAATTTGGCGATATGGCTGATGGATATGCTCTTCGGACATTCCGCTTCGCAGGCACGGGTATTGGTACAGTTACCGAAACCGAGTTCATCCATTTTCGAAAGCATGGCTTTAGCACGGCGGGAAGCTTCTGCCTTTCCTTGCGGAAGACGATTTAACTGGCTCACCTTTGCCGAAACGAACAACATAGCCGACCCGTTTTTACAAGCTGCCACACAAGCGCCGCAACCTATACATGCGGCAGCATCCATGGCTTCGTCTGCCACTTCTTTCGGTATGAGGATAGCATTCGCATCCTGGGGTGCGCCCGTATTAATGCTGACGTAACCACCTGCCTGCATGATTTTGTCATAAGCGCGACGGTCAACCATTAAATCGCGAATTACGGGAAAACCCGCCGAACGCCACGGCTCTACCGTAATGGTGTCTCCGTCGTTGAAACGGCGCATATACATTTGACAAGTAGTGGCTCCCGTTGCCGGACCATGCGGATGTCCGTTGATATAAAGCGAACACATGCCGCAAATACCTTCGCGGCAATCGTGGTCAAATACTACGGGTTCTTTTCCTTCGTTGATGAGCTGTTCATTCAAGATGTCCAACATTTCAAGGAATGAGGTATCACCCGTAATGTCTTTCATCCGATAGGCTTCAAAAGCGCCTTTTGCCTTAGGTTCTTTTTGCCTCCACACTCTTAGTGTGAAACTTATAGTCTTTTCCATTGATTCTTTATTGTTATGCCTTATAGTTACGGGTTTGCACTTTAACGAATTGGTAGTCCAAATCTTCTTTGATTAGTTCCGGTTCTGAATTCTCACCGGTATATTTCCAGCAAGCCACATAAGAGAATGTGTCATCATTGCGTTTTGCTTCACCTTCAGGGGTTTGGTATTCTTCGCGAAAATGACCACCGCAAGATTCCTCACGGCTCAAAGCATCGCGAGCCATCAACATACCTATTTCGATAAAGTCACTCAAACGAATGGCTTTTTCCAATTCAATGTTCAATTCGTTAGTATCACCCGGAATACGGACATCATTCCAAAATTCGTTCTTTACTTCTTGAATTTCTTTCAACGCCTTTTGCAAAAACTCTTTGGTACGAGCCATGCCTACGAAATCCCACATGATACGTCCCAGTTTTTTATGGATAAAGTCAACGGATTGCTTACCGTTAACGGCTTTAATCTTATTGATTTTATCCTTAATCGCTTTCTCGGTTTCGGCAAATTCGGGTAAATCGGTAGAGAAACGCGATACTTGAATTTGATCTGCCAAGTAATTCTGAATGGTATAAGGCAATACAAAATATCCGTCTGCCAGTCCCTGCATCAATGCGGAAGCCCCCAAGCGGTTAGCTCCGTGGTCGGAGAAGTTGGCTTCACCTATGGCAAACAATCCCGGAATGGAGGTCATCAATTCGTAATCCACCCAGATACCACCCATCGTATAGTGGATAGCCGGATAAATCATCATCGGAGTCTTATAGGGGTTTTCATCCGTGATTTCTTCGTACATATCGAATAAATTACCATAACGGGCACGAACAACATCTTCACCTAAACGTTCGATAGCGTATTTGAAATCAAGAAATACAGCCAACCCCGTATTATTTACACCGAAACCCGCATCGCAACGTTCTTTGGCGGCACGTGAAGCCACATCGCGGGGCACAAGGTTGCCAAAGGCCGGATAACGGCGTTCCAAATAGAAGTCGCGGTTTTCGTCGGGTATATCATTCGGTTTCTTTGTTCCGGCTTGCAAGGCTTTGGCATCTTCTATCTTCTTGGGAACCCAGATACGTCCGTCATTACGAAGAGATTCGGACATCAACGTTAGTTTGGACTGTTGTGTACCGTGCACCGGAACGCAGGTAGGGTGAATCTGCGCATAACACGGGTTGGCAAAATACGCCCCCTTCTTGTAACACTGAATGAGAGCGGAACCGTTAGAACCCATGGCATTGGTGGACAAAAAGAAAGTATTTCCGTACCCACCCGTACCTATTACTACGGCATGGGCAGAGAAGCGTTCGATTTCTCCGGTCACCAAGTTACGGGCAATAATACCGCGGGTACGACCGTTTATAATCACCAAATCCAACATTTCGTAGCGAGTGTACAACTTTACGTTTCCCTGATGTACTTGACGGCTTAATGCCGAATAAGCGCCCAACAAAAGCTGTTGTCCCGTCTGACCGCGGGCGTAGAATGTACGCGATACCTGAGCGCCGCCAAACGAACGGTTGTCGAGCGTGCCGCCGTAATCACGGGCAAAAGGAACGCCTTGCGCCACGCATTGGTCAATAATAGCATTCGACACTTCCGCCAAACGATATACATTGGATTCGCGGGCACGGTAGTCGCCTCCTTTGATTGTATCATAGAAAAGACGATATACGGAGTCGCCGTCATTTTGATAATTCTTTGCCGCATTGATACCTCCCTGTGCCGCAATGGAATGGGCGCGGCGCGGAGAATCCTGAATACAGAAGTTGAGTACTCTGAACCCCATTTCGCCCAAAGATGCTGCTGCAGATGCTCCCGCCAGACCGGTTCCTACCACAATAACATCCAAACGACGCTTGTTTGCCGGATTCACAAGTTTCTGATGTGCTTTATAATTACTCCACTTTTCAGCCAACTGACCTTCGGGGATTTTTGAATTTATCTTAGCCATGATGATATTTACGATATTATGAGTTACAATTTACGAATCATAGAGAGCAGCAAGCATTTCCGCATAGTAACGATTTTGCAAAATACCAGACAACTACTGAAGCAAAACCAAGTATAATGAGTGTTGAGTAAATGTTGCTTATAAGTTTCAAACGGTTAAACCAAATTTTATTGTTCTGCCCCAACGTTTGCAATGCACTCCAAAAACCGTGAGTGAGGTGAAGCCAGATAGCTGCCAGCCATACCAGATAAAGTGCTGAATATATCGGATTGCTGAATGTTCTGCCGATAAAACCGGCTCCATCGGTAGGAGAAAGACCTTCCGTTTCATGAATCTCCCGAAGTTCGGCAAACTGCATATTATACCAGAAGTTAAGCAAGTGTAATCCCAAACCGAGAATAACGATAAGACCCAATACAAACATGTTCTGAGAAGCCCACTCCACATTTTTAGGTTTTGCGGTAACGGCATAACGTTCACTTCCACGTGCTCTGCGGTTTTGGAGAGTCAGCCAAAGGGCATAAAAGATATGAATGACAAACAGAGCAGCCAACCCCATTGTTCCTACCAGAGCATACCAGTTTGTGCCTAAAAAGGCGCAAATTGCATTATAGGAGTCTGCGCTGATAATTGCGACAAGATTCATCACCATGTGAAATGTCAAAAACAGGATAAGTGCAAGCCCCGTGACGCTCATAACCACTTTCCTTCCCACAGAAGAACTAATAAGCCACATACATGAACGATTTTAAAATTTAGTTAATAAAACGATATGGTTTCATTTGGAAACTGATGTTACATACTGCGATTCAATCGGTTACATGTTGTCAATCCGTAGCTCGCGTACTATCGTTTCTGTTGTTGCAAAAATAAGCGTATTTACTCAATTAAGCAAATGATTACAGAACAAATTCTTTCCTCCCTAAGATTTGTTCTGTAATCATAGCACTTGTGTAAAAAGCTTTTTTTGGGGCGTGCTCCGACCTGAGGTCTGCACGTAAAGATTCTAAATGCAAATCTCTTGAGTGTTGATTCTATGACTTAATCATCACCGTTAACTTTTCTTTTTAACTTGTCTGTTAATTCTATTAAAAAATGTTTTTTCTCTTTACCCAATGTGGCTTTATCTGCATTATAGAATACTCCTTGATTATTTTCACCCCAATAGATAGGTTTCCATGTGAATAGTTCTGTTAAACTCTCCTTATTTTCTGTATATTTAATTCCTTTCAATTTTTCTTTGAAACTATGTACACCTCCAAAATTTAATTCTACTTCTCCCTCTGCAGTAGCAAGTTGTGAAACAACAGAATGAACTTTAATTTTATTATATAAAGAATACACAATAGGAGACACTATTGCTAAGCTCAGATTAAAGACAATAAAGACATAAACTATTCGCCTTAACCACATTATCCAATGGCTTACATCAACGACAAGTTCGCTATATAAAAGCATAACGAGCGGCATAGCCCAGAAAAAAGGTACATACCTTGCCCACCAACCACTTGGTAAAATAAAAAGCCCTCCTAATAATGCGGAAATTATAATACCAAAAAAAATTCGTTGTTGTTTATCTTTTATTTTCGTGAAGAGATAGATGATTACAGATAAGATTAGAATACTACTAAAAAATGCCCCAAAACCTGATATTCGAGTACTTGTTGGTGTAGATGTTTTCATAATGCTGTATAAAAACTCTTTTATGTCAAAGAAAAATATATATTTTGTTTGTTTTTCAGTATCATTTGCAGGATATGAAAACAATGAAATGAATACTTGAGCTATGTGATTTTTTTCTCTTAAACTAGGAGAGAGCTGGGATATCATTATATCTACTTTATCATTTCCTGTTAATGGATAAAACGGGGTAGAATGGTCGATAACATTGGTAATATATGAATTGAATCCGGCTAAACCAACTCCAAGTATTAACGATATTATACCAGTAAAGAACATTTTGCGAAAAATCAAATATTGTTTTTTCGCAAGTAGTATTGTCATATAGATAATTACGGCAAAACCAATCCAAAACAGAAAGTTCCATTTAATGGCAGATGCTAAGAAAATAATCATTCCTATCAATAAGTAGCGATAGTTAGAATTTTGAACCATAGGAAGAAGTAAAACCGATACAAAGGATAACAACAATACATACATACTCCAGTCGATGTAATAAGTAAGCCATTGAGCAGCTACTACGGGACAGAAATTAAAAAATAAACACATATAAGTTCGTTTTTTAGATGCTATGGATGGAAATCTTTCACATATCATTGCATAGAAGAGGCAAAATGAAGCTTCTGCCATCAGAAAATTAATACTTTTCCCACTTTCAATATTACCGGTCATACAAAATATAGATGCCCATATTGTTTCAAGCCCTTTGAGATAATGATCTACCCATATTGCAGCAGAAACGTTTGTCGTCATCGAATGATGTTGATATATTGGATTCCAGCCATTAGATAACGTTATAATTATTTCTTGGTGATACCATTGCCCATCAAACGAATAATCATATAAAATCATTCCTAAAAATAGGGAGATGATTATTGAAGCCATCGCTACTAAAAAAGATTTTTTTAGTATCTGCGATATTTGAGATCTCTGATAAAGAGATTTCGCAAAAAAATAACTTAATCCAAACGAAGAGAGTATTCCCATTGGAAAGATAAATCCATTTAATGTTCCACCAAACACAAAGAGCAATGATGCAAAAAATAAGGTGAAAAATGGTATGGTTAACAAAATAACCCCGACTTGTAATATACTCTTATTGCTCATAACTATTTTTCTTTTTGTTATTTAGCTTCTTGATATTAAATAAACTCCCACACAAATCACCATGATGCCTGCAATACGTGTCATATTTAAGGATTCATGAAAATAATAATATCCAACTATTGTTGTCACGACGTATCCAATACTCAAAAACGGATACGCAAAACTCACTTCTACCCTTGATAATACTGCCGCCCACATTAAAAAGCTAATGCCATAAAGCAACAAAGCTATCCATAAATAAACATTAGAAAGCATCGGTATTATCGTCTGAATAATAGACTCAATACTTACTTCCCCTATTTGTATCATCCCTTTTCTGATAAATAACTGTGCCGAACAATTCAACAGCACACTCACGATAATTAGTAATAAATTCATTTTGTTACTCAAATTTATTATACCAACCTTTGTCTGCAAACTCAATTAATTCTTTATCCCCACGACTGTCGCCATACGCATAAAGAAGATAGGTTTGCCGGTCAGGCTCTTTTTCTATTAAACGATTAATTTTTTCCTCCCCGTAACAGTTTTTCGTCAAAAATCGCCCTGTGAGTAACCCTTGATTATCTGTTTCTATTTTTGTACCCAGTACGGATTCTATTCCCACGCTTCTGCACCACGGAGCAACCCAATTGCAGATGCTCGCACTAATGACATAGATTGCAACTTTCTGTTGTTGATACCTTTTTATTGTTTCCAGTGCTTTGGGGCGAACTATTTTAGAGATTCTTTCCATAAAAGATTCCCCCAATCTTGAGAATTCGGAAATAGACATACCTTTAAAAAAATAACCAAATATTTTTTCTTTGACTTTCCAATTAGGATATAACTTCATTTTATAAGCCACCAAAAAAGGGCTGTAGAGTAATAAACCGATATAAAACAGCTTTTTCCCTTTCGTAAATTTAATAAACTCAAGAAAAGTATCTCTATTTGTTATTGTCCCGTCAAAATCAAAAGCTACTATAATCTTTTTTTGTTCCATTTAAAGATAGATTATAATCAGAAATGCAATTATCCACCCCATCACACATATTTGAATAAATCTATCTTTAACTAATACTTTTGTCGGACTTCCACTTTTCACATCTACTATAGTTAATTGTAAGTAACGAATAATCCCGGCTAAAACAAAAACAGAAGTAACATATAGGTAAGGTGTTTCCAAACGCTTAATCACTTCGTCGGAAACTGTGTACATGATATAACAAACCATTGTAATAGAAGCAATAATGGAAATTGCCTGATTCATAAACTCTAAATTATACCTCTTGATACTTTTACGGGTTGTTATTTCTGTTTCGGTATAAATAACCACATCATCCCTTCGCTTGGCAAATGCTAAAAATAAGGCAAGCAAAAAAGTCATTAAAATGAGCCATTGTGAGGTAAATATACTGGTAACAATTCCACCGGTAAATACACGCAAAACGAAACCTGCGGCAATGATAAACACATCAATGATGACAACATGCTTTAACTTGATACAGTATAAAATATTTAGCAAATAATAACATAATATTATTCCTATGACACTCCATTTTACTGCTTCCAGAAAAGAGCAAACTATTATTAGAGATAATACTATCATAACAGCCATTATTCCGTATGCTTTCCATTTAGAGACAATACCGGAGGCTATAGGCCGTCTGCATTTTTGGGGATGAAGTTTGTCTGCTGCCCTATCCCATATATCATTAAAACAATAGATGGAACTTGCAGCAAATGAATAAGCAAAAAAAACTATTACGGTTGGAAGCAAAAGATCACATTCTATTATATGTCCATCAAAAAATAGAGGCAAAAAAACAAATAGATTTTTCAACCATTGATGAGGGCGGAGGAGTATAATTATCGCTTTCATGAATTAGTAGAGAAATATCTTTATAGAAGAGTGTTTTGAATTTATATTTAAAACAGTTCTTTTCATTTATATCAAGTAAAATTGAGAAACTGATATTTTAATAAAATGTGTTAATAAATGAAAGTATTATTTCCACGGGCATCCACTTTTTCTCTTTATTGATTATCAATAAACGTCCGTTTAATAGTGCAAATTAAAGGGATATATTTTTACTTGTCAAACATTTGGACAATAAAATCTCCTACATCTTGCAAATGCTTGGCTATAGTTTATAATTGTGTTGCCAAAAGCACATCGTATGCAAAATTATTGCATCGGTATTGTTTAACGGCATGAGTGTTTTGGATTGAAGCTAATGCCATTTTTTCTGTTGTCATACTCTCG
>SNRY01000355.1_pt1 | contig 12847 bp, 5 predicted proteins | sample 4693421 | NCBI WGS metagenome assembly SNRY01 (sample SAMN11003215, study PRJNA524138) | termite gut metagenome | isolation source: Bacteroidetes bacterial symbionts from single cell of protist host amplifed... | host: Streblomastix strix ... | reverse complement strand
TTGCTTGAGCCGTAAACCGGTATTCGTATTCCCATGCTCTGTGCCCTTGCGCTTGATTTCCATTCATATCCCATAAGTCGGTCTGGAAATTTTCCATAGCATTGCCTTGATAGAGGGCATACAAAGCTGCCGTAAGCGTATGTCCCTGCCGGTCGGGAAAATGATGTTCCATACCCAAATCTTCCCGTAAATTCCATTCGTACAAATGAACAAAGTCGCTTCCGTTATAAGAGGCATAAGTCTTCTCGCCGGTAGTTAGCGATTGATACGAATCTTCATAATGCAAATTGCCTCCACGCCACCGGTCTCTATAACCCACTTGGGTAGCTGTAGACCAAATGGTATTGCCTTTGAACCACTCAAATCCGGAACGCAAGTAATAAACATCGGTATGTCTTTCACGATTGCCGGTAGAATGGTCGATAGTTAGGGTGTCGGATGCTGTGATGGTTTTCGTTTGGTTGAAATCACTTAGCAGGTATCTGCGTGAAGCCCCACCGGAGAGTTGCCAGCGAAAATCCTTTTTGCGAAGAGCAAGCAAGAAATCAATATTATATGACTCAACCGAACTTCCCATTAAGTTAACCATTCCGCTCCATCCTTCGACCTTTTGTTTTTTCGTGTTGATGTTGATAATACCTGCAGAACCGTTGGCGTCATTTTTCGCCGATGGGGTGGTTAGCACCTCTATGTTTTCAATCTGTCCTGCCGGTATTTGCTCCAAAGCTGCCGTTCCTTCCTGCGAACTGGGTTTCCCGTCAATAAAAACCTTAAACCCCCCACTACCGCGAAATGTTACTTCGCCGTCGGCATCCACGCGGATAGAAGGCGTTTGCGCCAGAATATCCACAGCCGTGCCCCCTGCCGCCGAAAGGTATCCTGAGGCTTCAATCACTTGTTTGTCCAATTTGTAAACAACTTGTCGCTTGGTTCCCACCACTTCCACTTCGGACAATTCCTGTTGCAACTGCTCCAACATAATATTTGCAAGGGTAATGGTTTTCTTTTCTGCCGACAATGTGAACAGATGCGTTTTGAAGGTCTTGTATCCCAAGAAGCTAACTGTCAGATAATAACTCCCCTGTTTTTTACAGTCGAGAAGAAACGTACCGTCGGAACGGGTCGTTGCATATCCGGCAGTAGATAGGCTATCCTTTGTATTATGCAATATGATATTGGCAAATTCAACCGGAGTATTATCCAACCGGTCAATCACCTTTCCTGAAACCGTATATGGAGAAACCTGATGTGTACTTTGGGATTTGCCTTCAATAGTTGATAATAAAAGGAATACAAAAATTAAAATGTGTATCTGTTTGGAACATAATGGATGTGTCATCAATCAAGTTTTAATAATGTTTGATAATAGTATGCAAGCATTGACAGCGTATCAAGATATGTAAGCTGCAATGGAACGGCTAAATTACAAAAAATATCATTGCCATTTTCATCTGCTTTCTTAAACAAGGTTAATCCAATCGATGTTCGTTTGCTGCTTCGTGCAAGCGCATTGCGCATACCTGTAATTGCATTCATAAAGCATTCTCCCGATTTGTGTGGTTTTCCCAACCGCATTTTTCTATAAATATAAAATGGAAATACCGAAAGTATTTGTACTTTTGCTAATGCATCATCGAAATAGTATTCACATAATATAACACATCATCATGCGAAAATTCATTTTGTTTAATTTATTGTTAATGGTTTGTGCAACTGCATCAGCTCAGTGGCAACCTCAGGGAGATAAGATTAAAACGCAATGGGCGGAAACATTAGACCCCAATAATGTTTTACCCGAGTATCCCCGTCCAATCTTAGAACGGACGGATTGGAAAAACCTGAACGGTCTTTGGGATTACGCCATATTACCTTTAGGAGAAAATGAGCCACAACAATACGACGGGAAAATATTAGTTCCGTTTGCCGTAGAATCAAGCTTGTCCGGCGTTATGAAACCATTGGGAAACCAGAATGAGCTTTGGTATAAGCGGCAATTTACGATTCCTTCCAACTGGAAAAACAAATCCATTTTATTACACTTCGGAGCCGTTGATTGGAAGGCGGAAGTCTTTCTGAACGACATAAAAATCGGAACTCATACCGGAGGGTACACACCGTTCAGCATTGATATTACACCTTTTCTGAATTCAGGCAATCAAAAACTAGTTGTCAAAGTGTGGGATGGAGTAGATAAAGGCTATCAACCTCGCGGAAAACAAGTCAGTCGCCCGGAAGGAATTTGGTACACATCCGTATCCGGAATCTGGCAAACTGTTTGGTTGGAGCCGGTCAACAACAAAAACATTACAGCCGTCAAAGCGGTTTCGAATATTGACAAAAAGAAATTACTGATTGATGTAACGACAGCAGGAACAACCGTTGCAGATGTGATAGAAGTAATCGTAAAAGAAGGAAACAAAACGGTTTCTGCCGGAAAGTCATCGGTTGGACAACCTATTGAATTACTTGTTCCCGATGTAAAACTGTGGTCGCCGGAAAGTCCGTTTTTGTATGATTTAGAAATCAACCTCTACGAAAAGGGTAAACTGCAGGATAAAGTGAAAAGTTATACCGCAATGCGCAAAGTATCCACACACAGGGATAAAAGCGGTATTGTCCGCATACAATTAAACAACAAAGATTATTTTCAATTCGGACCTTTAGACCAGGGCTGGTGGCCCGATGGGCTATACACGGCTCCAACGGACGAAGCCTTAGTATATGATATTCAGAAAACGAAAGATTTCGGGTTCAACATGATTCGGAAGCATGTAAAAGTTGAACCTGCCCGTTGGTATACACATTGCGACCGGCTGGGAATCCTTGTTTGGCAAGATATGCCCAGTGGCGACCGCTCTCCCGAATTTCAAAGCCGCAACTATTTTCAAGGTTCGGAAATGGTGCGTTCGGCAGAATCCGAAGCCAATTACCGAAAGGAGTGGAAAGAGATCATTGATAATCTGTCGGGTCATCCAAGTATTGTGATTTGGGTGCCTTTCAATGAATCTTGGGGACAATTTAAAACAAAAGAGATTGTCGAATGGACTAAAGCATACGATCCTTCTCGCTTGGTCAATCCCGCAAGTGGTGGAAATTTTTATCTTACCGGGGATATTCTTGACCTGCATAATTATCCGGCTCCCGACTTGTATCTTTATGATGGCGGAAGAGCTACCGTATTGGGTGAATACGGAGGCATCGGTCTTCCTTTGGCAAACCATTTATGGCAGCCCGAAAAGAATTGGGGATATGTTCAATTCAAAAATTCCAAAGAGGTTACGGATGAATACATCAAATATGCGGAAATATTGGAAAATTTGGCTAAGACCGGCTTTTCAGCTGCTGTATATACACAAACCACAGATGTTGAAGGCGAAGTAAACGGTCTTATCACCTACGACAGAAAAGTAGTAAAGATCGAAGAAGACCGGGTTCGACAAGTAAACCGGAAAGTTTGTAACGTATTGAATAAATAAAGGCGACTTATCTATATTAATATGAAAACACGAGAATTCATTAACAGAAGGATATTTCTGAAAAGAACACTGTTTTCAGCAGCAGCTTTTACTATAATACCTCGCCATGTGTTGGGCAAGGGCTATATAGCTCCGAGCGACCAACTCACAAAAGGTATCATCGGAACAGGCGGCATGGGGCGTGGGCACATTGATTATGCAGGTACGCGCCTTGTAGCCGTTTGCGATGTGGACAAAAACCACTTGGAATTAGGTAAAAATCTGGCAACAGACAAGGTAGCTGCTTATCACGATTTTCGCGAATTGATTGCTGACACGAACGTTGATATTGTACACATTGCCACCCCGCCTCATTGGCACGGCATTATGTCCGTTGAAGCTGCCAAGGCAGGTAAAGATATATGGTGCGAGAAACCGATGACACGCACTATCGGCGAAGGTAAAAGAGTAATGGAAGCCGTGGAGCAATACGGCAGAGTGTTCCGATTGAACACATGGTTCCGTTTCACGGACAACTTTTACGGATTGGGCACTCCCGTCAGACCATTGAAAAAGCTTGTTCAGAGCGGCTTGTTGGGCTGGCCCCTCAAAGTAACTATCAGCAAGCATACCGGTTTTGATTGGAAGTTTTATTGGGTGGGAAAAGAAAACTTGGAACCGCAAACCGTTCCTGCCGAATTAGACTACGATATGTGGTTAGGTCCGGCTCCTTACAAGCCTTACAATATCCACCGTACGCATACCACTTTTAGAGGTTATTGGGATTATGACGGTGGTGGACTGGGCGATATGGGACAACACTATATTGACCCCGTGCAGTATCTTTTGGATAAAGACCGCACAAGCCCCGTAAAAGTAGAGGTTGACGCTCCACAACAACATCCTGATGCCATTGGAACATGGCGTTCAATCACTTACACTTATGAAGACGGTTGTCAAATTGTACTTTGGGGGGGAGATTTCGGTAACTCTGACGTGCCTTATATATCCGGACCTAATGGGAATGTTTACAAGAACTTCGTTTGCGATATCCCTGCTTGGGAAAAGAAACTTGCTGATTATCCGAACCCCGACCCTCAAGTAACGGATTTTCTGGAAAGCGTTAAGACCCGCCGACCTTTCGCGTTGAACGAACAAAACGCGTTCCGTTCGGCTACCATTGTGAATATGGGTGTAGCGGCTTTACGACTGAACCGCACGTTGCATTTCGATCCCGTGAAACTTGAGTTTATCAACGATGAGGCTGCTAATCGTTTGTTAAATCAACCGATGCGCGCTCCTTGGATTATCTAATCTATCTAATCTCCTTTATATCATTATAATGAAAAAGATATATTTACTATTAAGCCTTCTATTGGCATGTGTACCAACAATGCGGGCGCAATATTCATCTAATCGCACAGCCACAACCATTGTTGCGGACGTATTAGCGCAAATGCCTGCCCAAAGTCAAGAGGTGTACAACAAGATGATGAGCGATTTAAGTACTGCGGGTGAAGAAGGCGTTTTCCAATTATTAAAAGCAATGAATGCTCCGGGTAAGGGTAATAACTCGCAAGTGGAGTATGCATTGAGCGGATTATCGCATTATGTTTCCGCTCAAGGACGGGAAGCCGAACGCTTAGCAACAAGCAGAGCTTATATCAAGACATTGAGTATGGTATCTGACCCTGAAGTTAAAGCTTTCATTATCCGCCAACTTGAAATAATAGGAAAAGATGAAGCGGTCGAAACATTAGCCTCTTATTTGAACGACAAGTCTTTAAGTAGTCCTGCTGCCGGAGCGTTGGCTGCCATCCATACGCCCGCTTCGGGAAAAGCCCTGCTAAAGGCGCTTAATAGCTCTAATGCGGATGAAATAAACATAAATATTGTTTTAGGCATTGCGAAAACACAAATGACCGAAGCCGAGCCGGCATTGAGAACTTTATTAAATGCTGACAACGCAAACTTGCAAAAGGCGGTATTGTATGCTTTGAGCCAAACAGGAACCAAAGCATCATTGCCCGATTTGGCTAAATATGCTGCAAAGGCTGGTTTCACTTCTGAAAAGACGGGAGCTAATGGAGCCTACATCGCTCTTATCAACCGGGTATTGGCGCAAGGGGACGTAAAGGAAGCCCGGAAAGCTGCCGACAGTTTAATAAAAGCAGCGCAAAAAGCCGGTCAACGACAAACCCGCGAAGCTGCTTTGGAAATACAAATAGCTGCAAGCCCCAGCGATGCTTTGAAGCTATTGCAACAGGCTCTCAAAGATCCGGACAGAGACTACCGCAATGCAGCTTTGCGGTTTGCTTCAAAGGAAACCTGTACCGATATGTATGTGGAACTTCTTAAATCTCTAAAGAAAACAAAACCGGAAGTAAAAACAGACATTATCAATTGGTTGGGGAAAGAATGCGAAGCTAATCCGGCTCGTCGCATACGTATTCAAAACGCCGGTATCCAACCATTAATTGACGAATTGACTTCTGCCGATGTGAGCGTTAAGAGCGCCACTGTTGAAACTTTGATAAAGACAGGAGACCCAAAAGCCATAGAACCGTTGACTGCTTTGCTTGCCTCTGACGATAATCAAACAGTGCTACTTGTTCGGAAATATCTAGCTTCTTTTAAGGGGGATATTTGTACGGCTGTAGCCGAAATGTTTCCTTCATATCCCGATGCAGGAAAAATAGCCGGACTGCAATTATTAGGCGAACGTAAGTCTTTTATCAACCTGAACATTGTCCTTGAACAGATTAATTCGGACTCGCCCCTCGTCAAAGAAACGGCATACAATACTCTTAAAGATGTAGTATCGGCAAAGGATTTTGCCACCGTATGCAATATGCTGGATAAAGCCAATCCTGCGGAAACGGTTCCTCTTCAACGGGCAGCAGCAGCTTCGTTGACAGATTATCCCCAAGGCAAACAGTTGGAAACGATTTACACCCGGATGAATAGTATAGCAGCAGATAAACAATACCTCTATTATCCAGTATTAGGTACAACGGGTGCGCAACAAGCATTGGAATTTATTGCCGAACGTTTTGCTTCGGAAACGGGTACAGGCAAAGACATTGCTTTTCAAGCCTTAATTGATTGGAAAGGGATAGAGGCAGCGGAATACTTATACGCTGTTTTCAAAAACGCTTCTGCGGCTACTTATTTCGACCGTGCATTGAACAAGTATATAGAATTGGTATCCAATGCAGGATTGACAGGAGAAAATCGTCGCCTTCGCCTGACTCAAGCATTAGAAATCGCCCAAACCACTGCGCAGAAGAATAGAATACTCACCCTCCTCGGTCATACGGACAGTTATTTGGGTATGCTCTTGGCAGGACAATATCTTGATGAGATAGAATTGCGGCAAGCTGCGGCTCTTACCGTAATGAACATTGCGCTCAACAACAAAGCCTATACGGGTAAGAACGTGGAAGAATTGTTGAATAAAGTGATCGGAATATTAGATAATCCGGATGCAGACTATCAGCGACAGGCTATTCGCAAACATCTTACCGAAATACCGAAAGAAGCGGGTTTTGTTTCTTTGTTTAACAGCAAAGACCTAACCGGTTGGAAAGGTTTGGTTGAAAATCCGATACAACGGGCTAAAATGAAACCTGCCGAATTGGCTAAAGCGCAACAAAAAGCAGATGAACGAATGCGTAAAGATTGGAGAGTGGAAAATGGTCTGCTGATATTCGACGGTACGGGATATGACAACCTTTGCTCCTTGAAACAATATGGAGACTTCGAAATGTATGTGGATTGGAATCTTGACCCGACAGGTCACGAAGCAGATGCAGGCATTTATTTGCGTGGCACTCCGCAAGTGCAGATATGGGATATAGCTCGTGTCAATGCTGGTGCGCAGGTAGGATCGGGAGGTCTATACAATAACCAGATGAATCCGAGTAAACCTATCAAATTAGCAGATAACAAACTCGGAGAATGGAATACTTTTTATATCAAAATGACGGACGACCGTGTAACAGTGAAATTAAACGATGAGTTGGTTGTAGATAACGTTATTCTTGAAAACTATTGGGATCATACCCAACCTATATTCCCTATCGAGCAAATAGAATTGCAAGCACACGGCAGCAAGGTATATTACCGTAACATCTATGTAAAAGAGTTGGAACGCCCGAAACCGTTTGAGCTATCAGCGACGGAAAAGAAAGAAGGCTACCGGATTTTATTCGATGGAACCAATATGCACCAATGGACAGGCAACATGAAAGACTATCGTACGGAAAACGGTTGTATCTCTCTCTATCCGAGCAACGGACACGGAGGTAATCTCTATACCAAAGAGGAATTTGGGGATTTTGTTTTTCGTTTTGAGTTTCAACTTACCCCCGGAGCCAACAATGGATTGGGCATCCGTACTCCAATGGAAGGTGATGCCGCTTATGCAGGTATGGAACTGCAGATATTAGACAATGACGCGCCCATGTATAGCGACTTGCAGCCTTACCAGTTTCATGGCTCCGTATATGGTATTATTCCGGCAAAAAGAGGTTTTTTGAAACCTGTCGGCGAATGGAATTATCAAGAAGTGATTGCTAAAGGCAATCATATCCAAATAACGCTCAATGGAACGGTAATCGTTGACGGAGATATTCGGGAAGCTGTGAAAAACGGCACGCCTGATAAACAGGAACATCCGGGACTTTTCAACAAAAGCGGTCATATAGGTTTCTTAGGACACGGTTCTGCCGTCAAGTTTAGAAGCATCAGGGTCAAAGAATTGAAATAGAATCAAATGTACAAGTTACAACTTTCCTAACTACGCATTTGTCGGATGAACCTCCAATGATTGTATCATGAAACAGTTTATATTTTCGGTGCTGACCGTCTGCATCAGCTTCTCCAGTCTGTTTGCCCAACCGCAACCCAACCCGCAGTTCTTGGCAGAAAAATGGGAATCCCAATGGATTACGTGTCCCGATGTGTCTTTATATGACTATGGTGTGTACCATTTCCGCAAAACGTTCGACTTGGCGCAACAATCGGCATCTTTTGTCATCAACGTTTCGGCAGACAACCGGTACCGCTTGTTTGTGAATGGACAACCCGTATGTTGGGGACCGGCGCGCGGCGATATTCCCCATTGGTATTTTGAAACTGTTGACATTGCACCCTTTCTGAACAAAGGGACAAACACGCTCGCCGCTGTGGTATGGAACTTCGGTGAATATACGCCCGGCGCACAGATGACCCTGTGTACCGGATTCATCGTGCAAGGTAACACCACTCAGGAGAAAATTGTCAACAGCGACCGGACTTGGAAAGTGATACGTAACGAAGCCTATTCGCCCTCACTTGACCATCGGCAAGACGTAGGATGCAACGACATTGTAGATGCTGCGCATTATCCGTGGGGCTGGGAAATGTCCGGCTACGACGACGGCGCATGGAAAGAAGCGCGTATTTTGGAACAGGGACAACCTTATGGCTTAGGCACCGGCTACAACTGGGTGCTCACGCCGCGCGACATTCCTCTGATGGAGGAAGTGTTGCAACGACTGGGGAAAATACGCCGTTTCAATGGACTGACGGTTACGGACAAGTTTCTGAAAGGTCAATCGCCTGTCGTTATCCCTGCCAACCAAAAAGTATCCGTTTTGATTGATCAGGAGTTCCTCACCACCGCCTATCCCGAATTAACGGTCAGCGGAGGTCGAGGCAGTTCAGTCAGGCTGACCTATGCCGAAGCCTTGTATAAAAACGGTCAGAAAGGAAATCGCAACGAGATAGAGGGACGCGAGATAGCAAATGCTTATTTCGACCAATTCTATCCCGACGGGGGAAGTAACCGCTTGTTCCGTCCGTTATGGTTTAAAACTTGGCGTTATCTCCAGTTGGATATTCAAACTTCCGGGGAGCCGCTGACCCTCCACGATTTGTACGGAAAATATACCGGCTATCCTTTTCGAGAAAACGGCTCTTTCGAGAGCAATCGCCCTTCCATCGGTAAATTATGGGAAGTTGGATGGCGTACGGCACGCCTATGCGCCCATGAAACATACTTTGATTGCCCCTACTACGAGCAATTGCAATACGTGGGCGATACTCGCATTCAGGCGCTCATTTCTCTGTATGTAACCGGCGACGACCGGATGATGCGCAAAGCCATCCGTTGCTTCAATTGGTCGCGTCCGTCCGAAGGCATCACCGCCAGTCGCTATCCAAGCCGCGTAGCGCAATATATTCCGCCCTTTTCCATGTATTGGATCAACATGGTACACGATTACTGGATGCACCGGGACGACGATGCGTTTGTCCGTGAGAATCTCCCCGGTGTCAAAAGTATATTGGAATGGTTTGCCGCCAAAGTTGACCCGCAAACCGGCATGTTAGGCGCCGTACCGCATTGGAATTTTGTGGACTGGACGCCGCAATGGCAGTGGAGCAACGCCCGCCCGTTGGGAGGAGTGCCTCCCGGCGGAATAACCGGCGGCTCCGCCACTCTCACCCTGCAACTGGCTTATACGTTAACGGATGCCGTGGAATTGCTGAAAGCATTTGGCGAACCGGAACTGGCGGCGAAATACAATACCTTGTATCAATCCCTGATACGGAACACTTGGACGTATTGCTGGGATGAAAACAGACAATTACTCTCCGACGACATCAACCGGACGAGTTACAGCCAACATGCCAACATCATGGGTATCCTTTCCGGCACTGTTCCACAGGAAAAGCAACAAGCATTATTCAAGAAACTTGACACTGACCCGGCGTTGATACAAGCCACTTTTTATTACCGCTTTTACCTGTTCCGCGCCTTGAAAAAAGTGGGACTTGCCGAACGTTACACCGAAATGCTGAAACCGTGGGACGACATGATTGCTACCGGACTGACTACATTTGCCGAAAATCCGGAACCAACCCGTTCCGACTGCCATGCTTGGAGTGCAAGCCCCAACTACGACTTACTTGCCACCGTATGCGGTGTTGAACCGGCTGAACCCGGCTTCAAATCAGTGAAAATAGAACCGCACATGGGCGATTTAACCTATATCAAAGGGAAAATGCCGCATCCGAAAGGAAACATATTGGTTGATTTTAAAAAGACCAAAAAGGGAATGACCGGCAAGGTTTCGTTACCCGAAGGGTTGCCCGGCACCTTTGTATGGCAAGGAAAGAACATCCCGTTGAAACCGGGAGAGAATACCATTCTTTTTTATTGATAACTAACTCTCCGTATGCAACCGTCTTAGCTCCGGTATGGTACTGGCATACTCCAGTATGCAACCGTCATAATTCCGGTATGCCAGTACCATAATTATACGGGCTATTTTGTTTCTGCCGTAAAACTATAGTTCCCCGAAGCAACTTCAAATACAACATACTCTCCTTCTGTGTTCACGAATTGTACGCCTTCGGCAGAAGAAGCCTGTTTGCCGCTTTCAGTCACCCTGTCTTTGGAAGAAGCCGGAATATACACTGTTGCAGAAGTGTTACACGGCACGGATATATCCCATTGCATAACGTTTTCTTTGATGTTCCATGCGCTTTTTATTACTCCGTGGATGGAATGGTAGGAGGCTTTCACGTAGTTTAATTGCTCCGTCGAATATGGGCGCATGGTGATATGTTTGAATCCCGTACTTGTTTCGGATGTGTTCTGTATGCCTGCCAAATATTCGTAACACCAAACAACAAAGTCACCTAGCAACATCACATGGTTGCCCGAATTCATATCGGCTGACGCCGTATTTCCGTTCCATAATTCCCATATAGTAGTAGCACCGCTCTCAATCATGTATCCCCAACTGGGATAGTCAAGATTTGTGGCAATGCGGAACGCCAAATCAAAACGTCCGCGGTCGGACAGTCCGCGCATCAACCATTGTATGCCTATCAATCCGGTACTGATATGGTTGTTAAATTCATTTTCTGTTTTATCCGTAATATTGCGGAACACTTCCGTTTCGTATTCCAAAGGCGCCATTCCGTAACACAGAGAGATAAGATTGGCTGTAACCGTATTGTTGCCGTATTGCTTGGTTTTTGTATTGAAGAACTTTTTATTAAATGCTTCCTTTACTTTCAGGGATAATTGGGCATAGGTTTCCGCATCTTCCTGCTTGTCCAAAAGTTTGGCAAAACGTTCCATCAAACTGCATAAATGGTAATAAAAAGACGTACCCAACAGTTGCCCGTCCGTTTTACGTGCCGGATCATTCGAATGAATCAGTCCGGGGTTTTCGGGAGGCATACACCAGTCGCCGTAGGTATCGCGAGGCATGAGATAATCAACCATATAGCTGTCTTTCATGTAAAGAAGCCATTTTTTCATTGAGTCGTAGTGTTTGACTATCGGTTCGATGTTGTTGTATTGGTTGTAGAGCATGTTGGCAATAATGAGATAAGCGGCGGGCCATGTTACATCATCGTTATAAATAGCCCAATAATTGGGAGCTACATCGGGAATGCTCCCGTTTTCGAGCTGCGAATCTTCAATATCGTCTAACCATTTGGCATAAAGGTGGTAATTATCAAAAACAAAACTTTCGCCTAACGAGCCGGTAGCACGGTCGCCCAACCAACCCATGCGTTCATCCCGTTGCGGGCAGTCGGTAGGCATTCCCCTGTAATTACTGCGTATGCCCCAGTAAGCGTTTTTATAAATCTGATTCAGAACAGGGTTAGACGTTTCAAACGTTCCCGTCGTTTCCATTTCGTCGTACAATACTTTTCCTTCAAAGTCATTGAGAGAGGGTTTGCCCGGATAGCCCGTAATTTCAACATACCTGAACCCGTGATATGTAAAAACAGGCTCCCAAGATTCGCCGGAAATACCTTTCAACGTATATTTGTCCGTTACTTCCGCCCCCCTGATATTGTCCAAGTATAATGTTCCGTCCGGTTTGAGCGTTTCGGCAAAGCGTAGCTTCACGCAATCGCCTTTCTTGCCTTTCGTTTGTATTTTCAATCGCCCGACCATGTTTTGTCCCATGTCCAGTATATATTTTCCGGGGTTCGGTTCGGCAATAGCAACCGGTTTGATTACTTCCATGACCCGTATGTTGGGATTGATTTGCGCTTTCAACGCTCCCCCCGGAGAATTGGTTTGTTCGGCTTGCAACCAGTTGCCGGCATCAAAACCGCTTTTGTTCCAACCCGGCATTTCCTTGTTTGCATCGTATTCTTCGCCGTCAAACTCATTATTGGTGCGTATCGGTCCGTCTGTCGTAACTTTCCATGTAGTATCGCTTATAACCGTCTGTCTGTTTCCGTCTGTATATTCTATTTCCAATTGCACGATCATTTTCGGAAATCCGAAATGTTTCACACCGCCGGGGCGCATGTTAAAGAAACGACCATTGCCCAAAACAACTCCCAGCGTATTGGTCTTTTTCTGAATGGAA
>SNRY01000514.1_pt1 | contig 12868 bp, 12 predicted proteins | sample 4693421 | NCBI WGS metagenome assembly SNRY01 (sample SAMN11003215, study PRJNA524138) | termite gut metagenome | isolation source: Bacteroidetes bacterial symbionts from single cell of protist host amplifed... | host: Streblomastix strix ... | reverse complement strand
TACTCCCGCAAGCCGGGCTGCATAAAGAATTGCCGGATGTATCTTCCCTTTCCTGTCAGGAGGAGTACATAGTACAATCTCCCTGCATCCCGCAATCTTTGCCGGAACAGCAAGCATCAGCACGGTAGAAAACAAGGGAGCCGTACCTCCGGGCACGTAAAGTCCCACCTTTTCAATAGCCACCGCTTTCTGCCGGCAGACAACACCTTTCATCGTCTCTATCTTCTTTCCTTCAAAACGTTGAGCGGAATGAAAAGTTTTTATGTTCTTTTTTGCCAACAAAAGGGCATCCTTTAATCCGGTATCTATTTTGCTTTCGGCTTCCTCCCACTCTTTGGCGGTAACATACAAAGAATGAAGTTGTACGTTATCAAACTTGGCTTCGTATGCCAACACCGCCTCATCGCCTTTCGCCCTTACGCTGTCAATAATAGTTTGTACCGTTCCGAAAAGGCTTTCCGTTTGAAGTACCGGACGTTTCAGTAGTTCCTGCCATTGCTCCCGATTAGGATACTTTATTATTTCCATATCTTTATAGTATCATCTTCTCTATCGGTAGTACCAAAATTCCTTCAGCTCCCAATGTTTTAAGCTTTCCGACAATTTCCCAAAAGCCTTTTTCATCAATTACCGTATGAACAGAACACCAGTTTTCCTGAGCCAACGGCATTACCGTAGGACTTTTTATGCCAGGCAATACGGCAATAATTTCTTTCAACTTTTCTTTCGGGGCATTCATCAATACATATTTCTTGTCTTCTGCTGTTTTCACGGCATCTATGCGGAAGAGAAGTTCTTTCAGAATATCCTTTTTATTGGTTATTATCTTCTTGTTGCCGATGAGCAAAGCTTCCGATTTCATGACTATCTCAACTTCTTTCAACCGATTGCCCACAAGCGTTGATCCCGAACCGACAATATCGAATATCGCATCGGCAAGCCCTATACCCGGAGCCACTTCCACCGAACCGGTAATGACATGAATTTCAGATCGTACTCCATGTACTTTCATATATTCGGCAAGTATAACCGGATAAGAAGTAGCTATCTTCTTTCCATTAAACCAAGACATCCCCGTATAATCAGCATCTTGAGGAACAGCCAGTGACAGTCGACAGTTACTGAAGCCAAGACGTTTGATCAAAGCCACATCTTCTTTCTTTTCCACAAATTCATTCTCCCCCACAATACCCAAATCGGCTACGCCGACGGCTACCGACTGCGGTATATCATCGTCGCGGAGAAACAACACTTCACCAGGAAAGCTCGACGACTGTATCAATAATGTACGTTTAGACGGAGTTAATTTAATACCCGATTCCATAAGAAGAGACATTGTTTCTTCATGAAGGCGACCCTTGGCTTGTACTGCAATCCTTAGTAACATACAAACAATTTATAGTTAACAACTTATTAATCAATAAAAAGGCTTGCCATAAAGGTAAGCCTTTCTCTTGTTCTTTTTGCACGGCAAAGATAGAACAATTATTCAATATGCAAACGCATACGTTTGGATTATTCTTGTATGGCAGCAATGCCCGGAAGAATTTTACCTTCGATGGATTCCAGCAATGCACCGCCACCGGTAGATACATACGAAAAGCCGTCTGCCAAACCGAATTTATTGATACAAGCCAAAGAATCACCCCCGCCTACAAGCGAGAAAGCACCTTTCCGGGTTGCTTCGACAATGGCTTCGCCTACTACTCGTGAGCCGTGAGTGAAATTATCGAATTCAAATACTCCCGTAGGACCGTTCCAAAGAATCGTTTTGGAATTTTTAATGACTCCGGCAAACTTTTTTTCCGTCTTCGGACCAATATCAAGACCTTGCCAGCCATCAGGTATTTCATTGACCGGAACAAAGTCCGTCTTGGCATCATTGGAAAAAGAATCGGCTATTTTAGCATCTTCCGCCAAAACCAAGTTCACATTGTTTGCCTTTGCTTTTTCTATCAAACTTAAAGCCAAATCCAATTTATCTTCTTCACAAATGGAATTACCTATTCTACCCCCTTGTGCTTTGGTGAAGGTGTATGTCATGCCACCGGCAATAATTAAGTTGTCCACCTTAGCGAGCAAGCTTTCAATAACATCTATTTTAGAAGACACTTTGGAACCTCCCATGATAGCAGTAAACGGGTGTTTGATGTCATTCATCACTTTGTTCACAGCTTTTACTTCTTTTTCCGCCAGATAACCGAACATCTTATTATTGACATCAAAGTACTTGGCGATGAGTGCAGTAGAAGCATGTGCACGGTGAGACGCTCCAAATGCCTCGTTTACATAACAGTCTGCATAAGAGGCAAGTTTTTTTGTAAATTCCTTTTGACTCTCCTTCACGGCTTTCTTAGCGGCAGCTTTTTCCTCCTCCGTAGCATCATCCGCCAATCCTCTGGGTTTACCTTCTTCTTCGGCATAAAAACGAAGATTTTCCAGCAACAATATTTCACCCGGCTGCAAAGCGGCAACTTTTACGGTAGCTTCCTCACTTATGCAGTCATTGGCAAATTGAACTTCAACACCCAATAGTTCGGATATATGACCGAGAATGTGTTTCAAGGAATATTTATCAGTGACTCCTTTAGGTCGCCCCAAGTGTGTACCGATGATTACACTGCCTCCATCGTTAATAATCTTCTTGAACGTAGGAAGTACGGTACGAATACGAGTATCGTCCGTGATGTTAAAGTTTTCATCCAATGGCACGTTGAAATCTACTCTGACGAATGCCTTTTTACCGGAAAAATTAAACTTGTCTATTGTTTGCATACTGGTTAAATTTAAAATGTTAGTGCTATTCCGAACTTCACGCTTGCAAAGTTACACTTTTTTTATTTTTACCACCATCATGAGAGCTTGTTTACAGTTTTTGTTCAATTAAATTCGATAAAGGGCAAATGTCCCGAGAGGGAGAACTATATCTGCTTGGAAGTACCTAAAAATATCTTACCCTGTTATGAAAAGTTCAAACAAAAAGGCATACTTTTGCAACCATAGATAACAAGGATGTAACCTCTACATAATGAGCAGTCAACGATATATGATGCGAGGCGTATCGGCTTCAAAAGAAGACGTACACGATGCTATCAAACATATAGACAAAGGTATTTTTCCCAAGGCGTTTTGTAAAATTATTCCCGATATTTTGGGCGGCGATGCCGAGTATTGTAATATCATGCATGCCGACGGGGCGGGAACGAAATCTTCGCTTGCCTATCTTTATTGGAAAGAAACGGGCGACTTGTCCGTATGGAAAGGCATTGCGCAAGATGCTTTGATAATGAATACGGATGATTTACTTTGTGTGGGGGCTACCGATAACATTTTGGTTTCGTCCACTATCGGGCGGAACAAACTGCTGATTCCCGGCGAAGTTATTTCGGCGATAATAAACGGTACGGAAGAGTTGGTTGCCGGGCTGTGCGAAATGGGTATCGGTGTTTACGCCACCGGTGGTGAGACTGCCGATGTGGGCGATTTGGTTCGTACTATTATTGTGGATAGTACTGTTACCTGCCGCATGAGGCGCAGAGATGTCATAGACAATGCCAATATTCGCCCGGGAGATGTTATCGTAGGACTTGCTTCTTACGGACAAGCGACTTATGAGAAAGCATATAACAGTGGGATGGGTAGTAACGGACTGACTTCCGCCCGGCACGATGTATTTGCCACGTATTTGGCGGAGAAATATCCCGAAAGTTATGATGCTTCGCTTCCTGCCGGTTTGGTGTATTCCGGCAGTTTGAAGTTGACGGACGAAGTGAAGGATTCCTCTTTAAATGCCGGAAAATTGGTGCTTTCTCCCACGCGGACATACGCACCGGTGATAAAAAAAGTGTTGGATACGCTTCGCCCGCACATCCACGGTATGGTGCATTGTTCCGGTGGGGCGCAAACAAAAATATTGAACTTTGTGGATAACATGCGCGTTGTAAAAGATAACCTCTTCCCTGTTCCTCCCTTGTTTAAGATAATCCAAGAGCAAAGCGGAACGGATTGGGCGGAGATGTACAAAGTCTTTAATATGGGACACCGGATGGAAATATATGTACCGGAAGAGTTTGCCGGAGAGGTAATAGGGATTTCCCAAAGTTTTGGGATTGATGCAAAAGTAGTGGGACATATAGAAGAAGGGGAAAAAGAACTGACGATAAGGAGTGAGTTTGGGGAGTTCAGGTATTGACAAGATGACAATACTACGTTTCGAAATAAAAGTTGATTGATAAGTATTTTTTTTTAAGATTGAATAATGAAACATATATACCAATTCAACAATACCGATTTATATTTAGGAGATTGTACAGAAGTTTTAAAAGACTTCTCCAATAATTCTATAGATTTAGTTTTTACTTCACCACCGTATGCTGACCAAAGAAAAAACATTTACGGCGGTATTTCACCGGATAAATATATCGAATGGTTTTTGCCTATCTCAGGAGAGTTGTTGCGTGTATTGAAACCTACGGGTACTTTTATCTTAAATATCAAAGAAAAAGTAGAAAACGGAGAAAGAAGTATTTATGTCATGGAACTCATTATTGAAATGAGAAAACAAGGTTGGTTGTGGACAGAAGAATTTATCTGGCATAAAAAAAACTCTTACCCCGGAAAATGGCCTAATAGATTTAGAGATGCATGGGAGCGTTTGTTACAGTTTAATAAAAGTAAAAAATTCCATATGTATCAGAAAGAAGTAATGGTTCCAACAGGAGATTGGGCAAAATACCGGTTAAAAAAATTAAGTGAGACTGATAAAATCAGGGATAATTCCAAAGTTAAAAGCGGATTTGGAAAGAATGTTTCTAATTGGGTAGAAAGAAACATGGCATATCCCACTAACGTTTTACACTTGGCAACCGAATGCAATAACAAACAGCATAGTGCGGCTTTTCCCGAATCGCTTCCCGAATGGTTTATCAAACTATTCACCAAGGAAGGAGATACTGTGTTAGATCCTTTTATGGGAAGTGGGACAACCAACATTGTTGCAGAGAAAATGAATCGCAATAGCATAGGTATTGATATTATGCCGGAATATTACAATATGGTGAAAGGTAAATTAAATCAACGTAAATTATTATTATGTGAATCTAATGCAAACAGAGCAGGAATTATACAACCAAGTAACTAGTTATGTCAAAGAGAATATCATCAATTTTCATCGGAATCGGACAAACAGATTGGAGACATTAAAATTAAAAAAGATACTCAAAAAAAAGAATCCATATCTGTTTCGAGCAAAATACCACATTACAGCTTATGATATAGTAAAGAATTTGACAGACGCTTTTATTTCATCTGCTGAAGAAACTATTTTCGGTAATTGGCTGGAGGGATTAGCTATATTTGTGTGCAGTAAAGTTTATGGAGGTAAAAAATCAACGATTAAAGGAATAGATTTAGAATTTAATAAAGACGAGACCCGATACATTGTTGCCATAAAATCCGGACCAAATTGGGGGAATAGTAGTCAAATAGAAAAGATGAGAAGTGATTTCAAAACGGCTCAACGAACTATCCGAACCGGAAATTCCAATATAGTAATACAAGCCATTAATGGTTGCTGTTACGGCATGAATACAAATTCTGATAAAGGTGATTATTTTAAATATTGCGGACAAGATTTTTGGTTTTTTATTTCCGGATATAAATCGTTATACATCGATATTATAGAACCTTTAGCGACCAATGCGAAAGAGAGGAATGAAGAATTTCAAAAGAATTACAGTAAAATGCTAAATAAATTTACCGGAGAGTTTATCACAGATTTTTGTTTTGAAGACGGAGGTATTGATTGGGAAAAATTAGTCAAATTCAATTCAGCAAGCAAGCTCTTATTATAGTATGCCCGAAAATACCATTCTTCAAAAATTAAACGACCTCCTGCCTCACTTTGAGGAAGTCTCCCTCCTCATCACCGACCCTGCCGTTATTGCCGACCAAAAACGATTCGTCAAACTCACCAAAGAATATAAGGATTTGGACGACATTATGAAAGTCCGTGAGAAGTATTTTCAACTACTTGCCAACATGGATGAAGCCAAGAGAATCTTAAACGGACAAGACACAGAGATGAAGGAAATAGCCCGCGAAGAACTTGATGCCGGACAAAAGTGTATCCCTGAACTGGAGGAGAAAATAAAACTCTTGCTTGTCCCTGCCGACCCGCAAGACGACAAGAACGCCATTGTGGAAATTCGTGGAGGAACGGGAGGGGATGAAGCTGCTATCTTTGCCGGCGACCTCTTCCGCATGTATGTGAAATATTGCGAAACAAAAGGCTGGCGGATAGAAGTAACAAGCCTCAGCGAAGGAACCGCAGGCGGATTCAAGGAAATAATTTTCACCGTTTCCGGCAATAATGTCTATGGCACGTTGAAGTACGAAAGCGGCGTTCACCGTGTGCAACGTGTTCCTGCAACGGAAACGCAAGGACGGGTACATACTTCCGCTGCATCCGTAGCCGTGCTGCCGGAAGCCGAAGAGTTTGACGTGGAAATCAATGAAAAGGATATCCGCACCGATATATTTTGTGCTTCCGGGCATGGGGGACAGTCGGTAAACACGACCTATTCGGCCATCCGCCTCGTACATATCCCTACGGGTATCACCGTGCAATGCCAAGACGAAAAATCTCAACTCAAGAATAAAGCCAAAGCCTTGGTGGAACTTCGTACCCGTATTTATAATATGGAATACCAAAAATATCTGGATGAAATAGCCGCTCACCGCAAAACAATGGTTTCTACCGGCGACCGTTCTGCCAAAATTCGTACCTATAACTATCCGCAAGGACGTATCACCGACCACCGCATCACTTATACCCTGTATAATCTTTCGGCTTTTATGAACGGAGAGATACAAGAGTGTATCGACCGGCTAATAGTTGCCGAGAATGCGGAACGACTGAAAGATAGTGAATTATAGAGAAAGGACAGGATACGCATTCTCCAATTCCCCCCATGTCATTACAAATTCAGGATGAACAAGATAATGAATCAAAAAGTCTTGTTGTTCACTCGTGCGGTATTCTTTTGCATGGAAACTTCCCTCTTTTTGCACTTGAAAAGGATAAATTCGAAGATGCCTGCGGAAGTCAATGCCCCTTGCATCCACGCACTTAATCATTACTTCTTTAGCCGACCAATGAAGTAACAACGATCCTATTTCGCTATCCAAATAAATTGAAAGAGATTCGTCTTTGCGCATAAACTTATGAGCCACTTTCCGAATACGCTCCCCGTATTGCTCAATGTCAATGCCGACTTTCACCGTCCGGCTAAGAATAATAACGACATATCCGCGCGTGTGAGAAATGCTGATATGATACGAATTGTCCGATAAATAGGGCTTTCCGGTAGCATAATACGCTATCTCTTTTTCTTCGTTCAACAGCCTGTAAAGCAAAACACGAACGGAAAGCCACTCCAAACGACGATATGCAGACATGAAACCTTGCAATGCCTCTTCATATTTCCCTCGATTAGGAAACATATTCAGTAACTCTTCAGCAGATTCGTTCGTTTTCCAAATACCCCACTGAAACTTGTCTTCAACATGCTTTAGGTACAGCGGCATCTGTCAATAGGGTCAATTTAACTTTAAGTATTCGCCGATTGTCCATGGCAAGCACTTCAAACTCACATTTATTATAAACTACCTTTTCATTGAGTATTGGAAATTCTCCTTTAATTTCCAGCAGTAACCCCGCCAACGTATCGGCATCTCCGGCAATTTTATGAAAGCTGTTTTCGTCTATTTGAGTCACTTTGTAGAAGTCCGTCAGCAGCGTTTTAGCTTCAAATATCCATGTATTCTTGTCTATCATCGTATAGGTACGTTCCTCGTCATCATATTCATCTTGAATTTCTCCTACAATCTCTTCTATAATATCTTCCATCGTTACCATACCGGAAGTTCCCCCAAATTCGTCAATCACTATGGCAATATGTATTTTGTTTGTTTGGAATTCTCGCAGTAGTTCATCAATCATCTTTGTTTCAGGCACAAAATAAGCAGGACGAATGAGTGATTGCCAATGAAAATTATCTCCTTCATTCAAATACGGTAACAAATCTTTGATATACAATATCCCTTTTATGTTGTCTTGTGAACCGGAGAAAACGGGAATGCGCGAATACGCATTCTCCACGATACATTGTACGACTTCTTTTAGAGGAGTGTCTATATTTAAATCAACCATATCCAGACGTGAGGTCATCACTTCTTTAACGGTCTCTCCACCAAACCGGATGATACCTTGAAGGATGTTGCTTTCTTCCGTAAGTTCTTTCTTATCCGTCAATTCAAATGCTTGTGAAAGCTGATCAACAGAAATCCTGTATCCTTTACGAGTAATATGCCTGTTTAAAAAGCCGGTAGAATAAACCAACAGGGAAGACAGCGGATAAAATATCTTTTGAAGCATTCCTATCCCCGGTGCAGCCATTCTGCAAAAAGCAAGTGAATGTTGGCTTGAAAACATCTTAGGCATCACTTCCCCCCAGAGCAGTAACATAAACGTAAGTACAATGGTAAGTATTACAAATTCCGCAACAGGAGAATAAAACGCAAATACGCTCATAAAAAAGAAATCACAGAGCATTACAATGGCTACGTTTGCAAAATTATTGGTAATTAATATCGTAGCCAATAAACGTTCCGAATCATCTAAAAGTTTTTTGATTTTATGGTCCGAAGAATGGTTTCCTTCCCGAATATCATTTAAGTCAAAAGGAGAAAGAGAAAAGAAAGCTATCTCGGAAGCAGAGCTAAAACCGGAAACAAGCAATAACAAACATGCAAAAATAAGAGTAATAAAAGCCTCAAAAGGGGGAAAAGTTACGGATATACCGTTGAGAAGATCAGCCATGCGGCATAAATAATCATCTGAGTCCAAAGAAGTTGGTTTTAGTTAGACAATAAAGAATCTGTAGGGTTATGTTTGATGGGCAGTATTTACCGCATCCGTCGTCGTTTTGGAGGTTAGCATTTCCATCGTATCCACAAAGATTTCGGTAATATAGCGTTTAATTCCTGCCTGGTCGTCATAATGACGATATCTTATTTTTCCCTCTACGTAAAGTTTATCTCCTTTGTGCACATATTTTTCCGCTATCTCCGCCAATCCTCTCCAAAGTACAAGATTGTGCCATTCCGTCTTTTCCGGCACTTGAGTTCCATTAGCCAATGTATAAGCCTTATCGGAAGTCGCCAGAGGAAAAGTAGCCACCGCAATACCCGTATCCAGGTATCTAACTTCGGGGTCTTTTCCCACATTTCCCAATAAAATGATTTTGTTGACTGACATATTGCTTTAGTATTTATTTAATAATACCTCTTTCCGAACTACTGCAAATAAAGTTCAGAATGTATTCTATCTCTGAAGTCATGGGCATTTCGGACTTAATTTTCGCCAAGGCGTCCGAAGTATTTAAACCGCTTTGATAAATGATACGATACGCTTCGTGAATACTATCAATCTGCTCGCTCGAAAAATTACGGCGACGAAGCCCAATGACATTGATTCCGCAATAAGCGACAGGGTCTCTACCGGCAATAATATAGGGAGGAACATTCTTTCCGAAGCGAGTACCGCCTTGAATCATCACATAGCCACCCACACGGCAAAATTGGTGCATCAATACGCCTGCACTGAGGATGGCATTATCATCAATAACGATTTCCCCTGCCATTTTGGTCGAATTACCTATTATACAACCATTACCCACCCATGAATCATGTGCCACATGTACACCTTCCATTAATAAATTGTTATTGCCTACAATCGTCTTTCCTTTAGCGGCAGTTCCGCGGTTAATGGTTACATTTTCACGAATCGTATTGTTGTTCCCAATTTCAACAGTCGTTTCTTCTCCTTGAAACTTCAAATCCTGTGGAATGGCTCCGAGAACAGCTCCCGGAAAAACAGTGTTTCCGCTGCCGATACGTGTCCCATATAAAATATTGGCATGAGGCATGATTTTATTGTTATCACCAATAGTTACATTCTTATCAATATACACAAAAGGAGCTATTTCTACATTTTTTCCGATTATTGCTTCAGGATGAACGTATGCCAACGGGTTAATCCGATCTATCGTCATTTGTTTTTTATTACTTGTGCCATAAATTCCGCCTCACAAACCAACTTTTCACCTACAAACGCATATCCTTTCATTGTGGCAATTCCACGCCGGATAGGGGTTAGCAGTTCTACTCGAAAGATAAGTGTATCTCCCGGAACTACTTTCTGTCGGAATTTAACAGTATCTATTTTCATAAAATAAGTAGAATAGCGATCAGGATCTTCTACCGAATTTAGCACAAGCAATCCTCCTATCTGTGCCATGACTTCTACTTGCAATACTCCCGGCATAACGGGTTCTTGTGGAAAATGTCCCTGAAAAAACGGCTCATTAGCCGTAACATTTTTTATACCTACGATATAATTCGATCCGATATCAATAATCTTATCTACCAATTGAAATGGATAGCGATGCGGCAGTAATTCTCGTATGCGGTTTACATCCAATACCGGTTCCTCGTTGCAATTATATATCGGAGCTTGTACATCATGCAAGCGAATCTCTTTTCGCATCTGACGGGCAAATTTATTGTTTATCGTATGTCCCGGACGGGTAGCAATGATTCTTCCCATAATGGGTTTTCCAATCAAGGCAAGATCGCCAATAACGTCAAGCAGTTTATGACGGGCACATTCATTAGACCATACCAATGGCTTATGATTCACATATCCCATTTGAGAGGCATCCATGTGAGGAACTCCCATAACATCTGCCAATTGGTCATATTTATCTTGGGGTATTTTCCGTTCGTAAATCACAATTGCATTATCCAAATCTCCTCCTTTGATCAATCCGGCAGACAACAACGGCTCTATTTCACGAACAAACACAAACGTACGGCTTGGGGCAATCTCATCTCGAAATTTCTCTATATTTTCCAACGTCGCAAATTGATTAGGAATGATAGACGATTCATCATAAGAAATCAAAACATTGAGGCTAAAACTATCGTCAGGTAAAACGATTATAGAGGACTTTGTTTCTTCGTCTCGAAATTCTATTTTCGACTTTATGATATAGAAATCCTTTTCGGCATTTTGTTCTTCCGTTCCTACCCTCTCTACTTCTTGGACATAATATTGTGCGCTACCGTCTAAAATAGGAAACTCCGGTCCGTTTACCCGAATCAAACAATTATCAATTCCCAATGCATACAAAGCTGCCATAGCATGTTCTATGGTACTAACTCTCACGTTATCTTTCCCCAATACGGTTCCTCTGGTCGTTTCCAGTACATTATCCGCTATTGCATCAATGATGGGTTCTCCCTCCAAATCGGTACGCTGTATTTTATAACCATGATTAGTTGTTGCGGGGTGAAAAGTTACGGTAAGATCAAGCCCTGTATGCAGTCCTTTCCCTCTTAATGAGAAACTGTCTTTCAGAGTTTTTTGTTTCAACATTTACTTACTATTTAATTGTTGTTTTAATTCATTTAATTCTCGACGAAGATTATCCAATTCCGCATACATTTGAGGGAGCTTTTTGTATAAAACAAATGCTTTTAGATATTGTTTAGAATTAAGAGAGGGAGACCCCATAATTTGCTCATTGGCTTTAATATGACTTATTACACCCGATTGTGCGGCAATGCTTACTTTATCACCTATCTTAATGTGTCCCGAAAGCCCTACCTGCCCACCAAACATACACCATTCCCCTACTTTCGTAGAACCGGCTATTCCTACTTGAGCAGCCATGACCGTATGGCGACCTACTTCGTCGTTATGAGCTATTTGGATTAAATTATCCAACTTGACTCCTGTATGAATAATCGTTGCCCCCATAGTTGCCCTGTCAATACACGTATTAGCGCCTATTTCCACGTTGTCTTCCAAAACAACAATGCCTATTTGCCGAATCTTTTCATACCCTTCGGCAGTGGGAGCAAATCCAAATCCGTCAGCCCCTATAACCGCTCCCGAATGTAGTATGCATCCATTACCCACACAACAATCACGATAGATATTGACATTGGAATACAGAACGCATCCTTTTCCGATTTTAACACCGTCTCCGATAAACGTATGCGGGTATATCTGCGTATTATCTCCTACAACGGTATTATCCCCGATATAGGCAAATGAACCTATATATACGTTTTTACCCACCTGTGCCGTTGGAGCAACGTAAGCTAACGAATCAATGCCATGCTTTTTAGGTTTGCTTTCTTCATACAAATTGAGCAATTTTGAAAGACTTTCATAAGCATTATCCACCTTAATCAAGGTTGTTTTTATTTCCTGTCCGGGGTCGGGGACAAAGTCCTTATTGACCAATACAATGCTCGAAAGGGTTGTATAGATATAAGGCATGTATTTGGGATTGGCAAGAAAAGAAAGCGCGCCCGGTATTCCTTCTTCTATTTTGGCAAATGTATTAACTGCAATATTTTCATCTCCAATTATTTCGCCTTGTATAAATGATGCTATTTGTTTGGCTGAAAATTCCATAGTAGTATTTATTGAGAGATCTTTTGTGTGTTTTTGACGTGCAAATATCGGATTTTTCTTTCACATATTCGTGTTATTCGGCAATTTTTTTGGCAATATCTCTTTCATTCAAGTTTCCATAGGAAATTGAAATAGTAAAAATCACTCGTAGTTTACTCTATTTGGGCGTGTTCCTGACGGGTTCGGGCTTTCCGCTGCAATCTCTCACGCGCGTAATTAGCGTTATAGGAAGGTGTGTCAAAAGTCCTCTAACTTCTAAAATCTATTTAAAAAGAATCCGAAGGATTCGGATATTGATAGAAATTGCAACCAAAAGAA
>SNRY01000513.1_pt1 | contig 12869 bp, 11 predicted proteins | sample 4693421 | NCBI WGS metagenome assembly SNRY01 (sample SAMN11003215, study PRJNA524138) | termite gut metagenome | isolation source: Bacteroidetes bacterial symbionts from single cell of protist host amplifed... | host: Streblomastix strix ... | reverse complement strand
ATATCTGAATAAGAAAAACTGGATAATATTCATAATTATTATCCGAGGGAATTTTATTATAAATACTTGATTTTATGTATTTTCCTATATATTTCCCCGGATAATATTTTATCTGGGATAACCGACCACCCAATCGGCTTGGCTTCTTGCTTTGGCCGACAGATAGAGGTGGTCGTAGTCGCTGCCGGATTTGAGGTTCTGAAAACCCTCGCGGATGGCTTTGTCGGTAAGCGAACTGATCCATAGGCGTTCGCAGGGCTTGTTACAGCCTACATAATCATAAATATACTGAAAAATTAACTGACCTTCCCGTCCGGCATCGGTAGCCACAACAATACCTTCGGCGCGGGAAAACAATTCTTTGATGATTTTAAGTTGCTTCATCACGCCGGGATCGTTCTTATACTCTTTGCCCTCCTTGATTTGGCGGGGAATCAGTATAAATTCTTTGGGCAGGATCGGCAGGTTTTCCCGCTGGAAGCCGGTAAACCCATAGACTTCGGGCATTGCCAACCCTACGAGGTGGCCGAACGCCCAGGTAACAGCCCAGCCGTTACCTTCCATATATCCGTCTTTCTTCGACGTTGCGCCCACGATAGCGGCAATATCACGCGCTACGCTGGGCTTTTCTGCTATACAAACTTTCATTGCTTGAATTTTTTTAGTGGTTTGAAAATCGGATTATAGCTTATGCCCGGTACTTTTCTTGGACTTGGCAGGTGGTTGTCGTTGCTCTTGTTGTTTTTGCTGTTTCTGCTCGGCCTGCTTTTCGGTGGGTTGGGTTTGACCTTTCTTTAGCGGCTCGGTCGATTGCTTGGTCGCCTCGTTGGTTTTGCCCTCGTTGTTCACGACGACCTGCGTTTTAAAGCCTTCGGCAGGCTGTACCTTTTGCCCCTGCGTGTTCTTCAACTCGTCGGGGTGCTTGGAGGTATGGCGGACGTGCCCTTTCTCATGATCCGGCCAAACCCAGGCATTGTATTTCTGTCCCTTTTGGTCGGTGGCCTCGGTTTGCTTTGCGCCTTCCTGTTTAGGCTGCGGGCGCTGCATACCTTCCACCCAAACGGGCTTGTTATTGCACAGGTCTTTGAACTGTTCACGGGTGAGTTCGATGCCGCCCTGTATGGGACGCGCCCACACTTCGCTGACCTTGCGGGATTTGAGTGGCTGGTTATCGTCCTGCCCTGTTTTCTGTTCGGCTTTCGCTGTCCGCTCTTGTTGGTGGTGCCGGCGTTGTTCGGGGGTAAAGAGAAAATCGAAATTCTTATTGACCGCATTGTACTGAACGATGCGCGTAATCTTCCCGCCGGGTTCTTCACCGGGGCGTTGCTTCTTGTCCATGTTTTCCACCAGTATCCCTTGACCGCTTTTCAGTCCTTCCTGTTGCTTATCCGAAAGTTCCACGCCTTTCAGCACTTTCGGGATTTGGATTTGGGAAAGCGGAACGGCCTCGAAACGATTAGTGATTTTATCCAACGATACAAGCGCCGGGACTTTCTCGCCTCCTGATGTCATTTCCAACTCGAAGATGCGCCCGCCGTGGCCGGTCTGCTGAAATTGTTCTTGCTCTGCCTCGGTGAATTGAACGCCCATAAACGGTTTTTCAAAATCGGGCTTTTCCTGACAGGGGTGCGTTTGGATTTTAATCGAGCCATCGGGCTGCTGCTCCAGCGACAAACGGGCTTTGGTCTGTAACTCCTTGCCGTCGATTTCCATGCGCACCTCGATCAGTCCGGGCGACTTGTGGCCGTAGGACATGGCTTTAAGGGCGTCCTGTAAGGATTCGCCGGAAAGCCCCAGCTTGTCGGCTTCTTTCCAGTCGAGTTTGTTCAGGTCGAGGGGTTGGTACTTTCCCTGCGACAGTTCCTGCATCTTTCCCTGTGGCGTTAGACGGTACGGGTCGAGTACCTTGTCGCCCGCGTCGATCTTTACAATCTTGTCCATGAACGCCGCCATCTTATCGACGGCTTGGACGCTCACGGCGTAGATACCCGTATGCGAGGGGTTTTTGAACTGTTCGGAAAACTTCTTAAAGAAATTTTCCAGCGCGTTGTTGCGCGTGTCGATTTTGAGAAAGCTGTCGGCGTTCTCTTTCGTGGGATTGACGGTTTTCAGTTTGCCGTCCGCTCCCTCCCCGGCGATGGCTTTCATTTTGCCATCTTCGCCCTGCGTCAAAAGGACTTTCGGGGTTTCTTCTTTCAATTTGTTTTCTTCCATGATGAACATGATTTAATTATTCCGCATTACTATTAATGCGGAACGAAAGTAAGGCTATCTGTCTGGGCAGCAATGGAATTTTAGGGCACCGGTAGCTTGTGGCGTCGATTTGGAGGGGTGTGGCGTTGAAGTGATGATTAACTAAGAATATATTTTTGAAAACTCCAACGATTCAACCCTTTTTTCTACCTTCGCCTAATGTTATCATATAGTAAGTAAGCCATGAAAAGAAGTCTTACAACAAATTCTCGTTTGGTAAACGAGTTATTTGCCAGTTACATAAGCACATTCGCAGCATTCTGCGAATTAGTAAATAACTCTATTCAAGCGGAAGCGAAAAATATATGCATCAATATTGATTATACGCCTGAAAGTGAGTTGTCTGCCTTAATCATAAAAAAGATTGAGGTAAAAGATGATGGGAATGGAGTCCACCTTAATGATATTGACCGAAAATTATTAGATATTGGCACTAACAATAAAGAAGGTGGAAAAGGGATAGGTCGATTCTCTGCATTTCAAATAGGACGTACCATTGAGATAGAAACCGTAGGTTATTGTGATAATGCTAAAACCTACACTAAAGCAACTATACCTCTAAATTTTGATATGTTTAGTAAGAATATCAATGTTTCAGAGGTCAATATAGAAACACAAGAAGAAATTCTTAAGAAAAAAGAAAATACATATTACAAGGTTACTGTTTCTGACTTATATGATTCTACAGTAACTGAAAAAGAGCCTAAGAAAAAAATAACTGAGAAATTCTTAGACGAAAAAATACAAGATGCAATCTTTGAAAGATACCCTTTAAAAATCTTCAATAAGGACGTTACTTTTACTATTAATGGGAAGAAGATAAAACCGGAAGATTTTGTTATTGAAGCTCCAACCAAAAGGCTCGTAAAGTATACTGATAAGAAAGGTAAAGAACATTCAGTATTATTTAATTCTTTTCAAATCAAAAATGTAAACAAAATAAAAGTGTTTTTAACCACTAAAAATGCGGGCATTGACACAATAGCCAATGGCTTTGAATATGATGCTTCATGGCTTAGTCCCAAAATAGGAGGTTGGTTTATTTACATAAGTGGGAACACGCTTCCTTCCGATATATATAGGAATGTTGATTTGGATGGACTGGATGAGAATGTATCTCACTACAGAGAATTTGTTAAGAATACTCTAAACGATTTCTTCAGGGAAAAGAATAAAGAATTTGATAATTTTTCCGACAAATTAAAGAACGATATTTATTATCCTTTTAAAAAAAAGGCAAGTTCCCAATCTAAAGTCTTACTATTTGATAAATTAGCCTATTTGGTTGAGGATAAATATCATTTATTGAATGAGCAAAACAAATTACGAGAAATCGTTTACCCTTTAATTGACAGGACAATATCTAATGGCGATTTAGATAAAGTTTTACGGGAAGTATTAAGATTAAACGACAAGATGATTTCCAAGTTTGCTACTCTTATTGATAAAAGTGAATTGGAGGATATTATAGAATTTTCGGATAGAGTGGCATCTAAATTAGAAGATTTAGAGTTTCTGGAAAAACTTGTTTATTCTGAAATTGCAAAAAACATTAAAGAAAGGAAAGAACTTCATAAATACTTAGAAAAGATGCTTTGGATTTTCGGCGAAGAATATTCCGAATCCACAAGATTACTTTCAGATAAAGGGCTAGAAAAGAATTTACTGCAATTAAGGGATGATATTCTGACTTATAAGCAGTCAAAAACAGATGATAATATTACTGAAATAACCGAAAAGCCTATAAAGTCGATTACAGACTTGTTTTTGTATAGCGAGAGGATTTTAGACTCTCAAAAAAGAGAGGTACTTGTTGTTGAACTGAAAGCCCCTAAAGTTAAAATCAGCCGTAAGGAATTAGGACAAGTAATGAAGCATGCAGAGGAAATAGAAAGTAAAGCCGTGTTCCCTGACGGTATTCGGTACAAAATCATACTTGTAAGCTCCGATATTAATTCCAGTGCTAAATTTGATATTAAAGGGCGTCAAAAAGGTATGGATAATCCTTATTTCTACTTTAGAAATGAGATTGGAAATATTGAAGTGTGGGTTTTAAAGTGGTCTGACATATTGGAAAATGTGAAAAGGAAGCTCAAATATATGGCTAATGCACTTAATATAAAAGATATTGATGTACAAGAAAAAGCCCAACGGGATTTTGAAGAAATTCAACTAAAAGTATCATCAACACTACGACAGACTAAAATATCCTAATGATAATAGCCGCTTTCAAGCGGCTATTATCATTTCTATTACTCCTGTTTCGGCAACAAGTGGCAAAGATCCGGATCGTCCTTTATCCGTTGCAACTCGTCGGCAACGATCTGTTTGGTTTCAGCTTTAATGCGGTCGTAATTTTCCTTAATCATTTCTTTCATGCGATCCACACCGTTTTCATCTACAAAGTTGGATATAACGGGAATTTTGTGGTACTCCTTCGTTTCGGCAGTCACCCGCTCGTTATCGACAACAATCTCACAATGGAAAATCTTCTGTTCTATCCGTTCGTCGAAGTTGTCTGCAACCGCACCCACAAACATTCCCTGCGTTAGATTGGAGATTTTAGACGGAGGAATCAGGCTATCCATTTGGGTAGAGATTGAGGTAGATTTATCATTATGATTGATCGTCATGGATTGCCGTTTTTGCAGCACTTTTCCGAAACGATCTGAAAGGGTTTTTGCCGTATCGCCGACCACCTGACCCGAAAAGATATTTCCTACCGTATTCATCACTACGGCGGCCTCCTTGTCACCATAGTCGCGCTTTAACTGCGAAAAGTCCTGAAAACCCAATAATACCGCTACCTTATTACTTCGAGCGGTCGCTATCAGGTTATCCAACCCTTTGAAATAGATAGTCGGCAACTCGTCAATAATCACGCTGCTTTTCTGTTGCCCCTTTTTATTAATCAACTTCACGATACGGGAGTTATACAATCCCAGAGCCGCACCATATATATTTTGCCGGTCGGGATTGTTCCCCACGACAAGGATTTTCGGGTCGTCCGGGTTATTTATATCCAGCGTGAACTCGTCGCCCGACATTACCCAGTAAAGCTGCGGACTTATCATACGCGAGAGTGGGATTTTAGCCGATGCAATCTGTCCCATCAGCTGATCAGCCGCGCCTCCGAGCCATGCGTCCATGAACGGGCTTAAATAGTTTTCCAATTCGGGATAAGAGGTCAGAATCGGAAAAATATCTTCATACCTTTTGTTTAGGAACTCGATAGCATGGGGAAAAGTGCAATATTTCCCGTCCTGATAAATGCGCAAATACCAAATGATGGCTGCAAACAGGATAATCGGCGATTCGACAAAGAAGTCGCCCTGCTTTTGTACCCAGGTTTTATTGAGGTTGAGCATTATGGTGTACGCACTCTCATAGGCGTCCGATATATCTTCCATGAACGAAGGATTGATTGGGTTGCAGCGGTGTGAACGTGACGGGTCATCGAAATTGATAACATAAAATGTAGGAACCTTCGCATATCCTTCGCGGTTGTTCAGTAGATGGTTGTAGGCTATGGTTGACAGGTCGGGGAACTTAAAATCATAGATATAACCGGTAAAACCCTTTTCAATTTGTTGTTTGATGAATTGATTTACAACGGCGTATGATTTACCGGAACCGGGTGTGCCTAACACAATAGCAGCACGGGAAGGATTCACGACATTGATCCAGCCTTTCCACATTTTTTTCTTGTACCAAAAACACGTAGGAAGATTAACAGAGTACTCGTTCACCATCAACTTTGTTTCCTGCATGAAACTCTCGTTCTCCGTGTTAAACACGTCGTCCATCATGCTGTTTTTCAGTAGGCGCGACATCCATATACCCGCCATGAGTAGCAGGATATAACCGACGGTCATCGTGAAAATGTAGAATCCGGAATTGGCTACCAATGGAAATGGTAAAATCAGTAACCACCAATTGAGAAAGAAGAAAATAAAACCGAACGTCAGGCAGACGTAGATTTTATTCCATGTAATTTTCTCGTCTTTCACTCCCTTTGTTCCGAGGCACGACAACGCAAGGAACACGATGGCGAAAATCTTTGTCCACAGAATTGAGGTAAACAGTCCCGCCGTCCGGTTAAAATTGAGCAGGATTTTATCAATGACACCAATGTTGATGCCCCACTCTTTGACTGCGCCGTAACAGAACCAATAAATGTTTATCACGACGAATAGAATACTTAACGCCCGCATAAAGTCCATGACTTTTGCCAAGCCTCTCAAATCATCTTCTTGTTGCATAATCAATTTGTTTTTGAAGTTAGAAAATGCGAAAGTAAATAGATGTATGCGTTGATGGGCAAGGTTTTCAAAGGGTGGTCGCTTGTGGCGCCGGAATGGATGCTTGTGGCTCTATTGAGAGTTAGATCATAAGTTACAAGTGGAATACTTCTTTCATAATGAAATATTTGCTAAATTTGCAGGTGTAATAAATAGCAAGCATAGCTTATGTATAAAATTGAAGATATAAATATTGGCGATGAAGTTATTTTCAACTCAACAAATTCACAAAGTAATCATGATTTGTATTGGAAAGTTAGAGGTAAAAGTAACAATCAAATTATGATTGAACTAACGGAGATGGGGTTCGATGAATATTGGACAATTTCAATAGAAGAAATTATTGGACATATACCATTAAGTAAAAACAGGAAATAAATTCTGCCTGATTTCTAGAGGATTATTTTAAAATATACCTATGTATCCAAATTTATTTCAAAAAGTTGAAGATGTTTCAGAAAATAATTTGCATCCGAAATTTAAATTGCTTCGAGATAATGTATTTTTAGTAGGAGAAAGAGAGATTTTAATTAATTGGACTGACGGTTTTATTGATCGGGATAATAAAATTATCAAGGAGTTCCAAACTACTTTTCACTCCAGCTTTTGGGAGTTCTATCTATTTAAAGTTTTTAAAGAATTGGGGTTTGAAATTGATTTTACAAAAGATAGACCTGATTTTATTATCGATTCCCCTGTGAGAATACTTATTGAGGCAGTTGTTTCCAATGTAAAAAAAGATGGACGTGATGAATCAACAAGAAATTCAGATGATGTATCTTCCATGATGGTTCCCATCCCTCTTCAAGAAGATTTTTATAAAGTATTAGATGAATCTATCGTTCGAAATTCAAATGCAATTCTTAGCAAAAGCACTAAATACTTGGAAAAGTATCTAAAATGTGATTGGGTCAATGATAAAACTCCGTTTGTTATCGCTTTAAGTTCCTATGATCAAGTAAATTATGGTCGAGAATATTTTTATCCAATGCTAGCTTTATTGTATGGTCTTTATTTCATCCCTCAATCAGATAGTTATGAATCAAAAGAATCAATAATAAAACCGGGTACAAATTCAAATATTCCAATAGGTCTATTTAAAAATAATTCGCTTGAACATATATCTGCAATAATTTTTTCGTGCTCCACAACACTCGGAAAGTTAACATCATTATCTATATCAGAAAAAGACTCTCATATACAGCAAAATCGTGTTATTAATATTCGTAATGACTATGAACCTCCACACTACAAAACCCATGTTGTTTCTATCGAAAATCCAGAGTATCTGACAGATGGATTATTTATTTTTCACAATCCATTTGCAAAAAACAAATTGGATGAAAAAATCTTTGCAAAATCAAATGCTACTCAGATTATTCCTGAAAAAGGAACTTTAAGATTTGAAGGAGAGAATACCCCGATATATTCTAGGTTGAATTTACCCAAATTTATGGTAAATGATTACCTGATAGAAGCAATATGTAGGGATTTTAATAGCTTTACAAAATATAAAAGTTAGACAAATGGGAATAATTCGAACATTTCACCCAATTGGGCATGGAGCTTTCTATACTGAACGGCATAATTTTAAGGATAGAACATTTACTGTCGTTTATGATTGTGGTTCAAAAACTTTAAAAGACATAGAATTAGAAAGAAAAATAAGTTCAACTTTCAGAAAAAATGAGAGCATTGATGTTTTGTTTATTTCGCATTTTCACGAAGATCATATTAACGGACTTGACTTTTTAAAAAATCACTGTAAAATAAAACGAGTTGTAATTCCTCTAATAGATGAGCAAGCGAAGGCACTAATAAAAGTAAGTAATTTTATCAATGGTTATTCAAATACTGAGTTAATAGATAATCCACAAACTTATTTTGGAGAAGATGTTTCGATAATCTCTATAGAGACAAATCCCTTTGAAAACATCAATGATAATGGCGTAAATAATGAAAACGCAGAAGTATTTACAAATATTACTGGAGGTCGCAAGAGAACATTCGCAAGTGGAACTGTGTTTGTTCCGTTCAACGATGTTGAATGGTTTTTTATTCCTTTCAATTATAAGTACGGTGATAGGAGAACTCTTTTTGAAGAGGCTTTACGTTCTGAAGAATTGACTTTATCAGATATCAATACGATTAATGATATATGTCATCATAAGGAAAAAATAATTAGAGCATATAAAGCCGTAAATGGAAATCTCAATGAGACCTCCATGATACTATTTTCTGGTAAAAGAATTGATGACTACATCCACTCCTCTAATTATTGTCGGCATTTTTCTTTTCATCAAAGCGGCTGTCTATATATGGGAGATATTAATTTAAGGCAGAAAATGATTGTAACAAACATTAGAAATCGTTTGAAAAATTATTGGCAATTCATAGGAACATTACAAATACCTCATCATGGTTCAATTTATAATTTTGATAGCAGCATACTAGCACAAAATATGTGTTGTGCTATTTTTTCTTATGGGACTAATAATACCGATGGGCATCCTTCTGATAAGGTGATTGGAGATGTATGTGCAAATTATACTTGTCCATATTTGATTACAGAAGAACAATCTTCTATTGTAATACAAGTTTCATGATTTGAATTTACACCTGGCTCCCATACCTCCGTTTTTTCTTCTTCCGTTTTGTCGGCGTCGGCTGATCGTTTCCGTACTGATCCGGTTCCGGTGTCAGCACGGAAAACAAACTGCCGACGGGCGAATCATCGCCTGAATATCCTTTGACCGTAGCCGGTTGCTTATCATCGTGGGCTGGTTGCACAGTCGGATGCTGGCTTTCGCGAGTAACCACAGGCGAAACAGTTTGCAGATCCTCGCGGCCTGCCATCGAAAAATCTGCGAACCGCGCGCTAAGCGCATTAGCCGAAAATTCCTTACCCAACGCGGAACCATTGAGTACCATGCGGCTGTTGTGGTCGATAAAAGTTACCCCGTAAAGCCGTCCCTGATCGTTACGGCGCAGCACCAGGTCGATACTTTTCCCCTGCAAGTCCGCCCGGAACTCGCTACCTGTGCCGGAACCTGTCAGGGACGCCGAAACAAGCGCCTTTGTTGTTGCCACCTGCCCTCCGGCTTTGATTTCCTCTCCCGACTTTTTCATCAACTGCTCCAACGCTTCGATACCGTAAGTCTTTCCGAACAGCGAAGATTTAAGCGGCTTCCCTTCACGATTGCCATCGGCGTCCAACGCCGAATAAACCAGCCCCGTGTACTTATTTCCCTGATTGCTTCCCTCGACTTTTTCCACTCCAATGTTATATAACGACAACAATGCCCGGTACTCACCGAGCGATTGAAATTTGTACATCGTCGCCAGCGGCTTCACAACGCCCACGACTTGTTTTTTAAGGTCGCTATGTGAGGCATCCACCGGCGAAAGTTGCCACGCTTCGCCCTGCTTTTTGTCTTTCGGATGTAAGCCGTATTTCTGCTCCAGGTCATCGGTGATCTTGCGGCTCCGCTCAAAATCTTTCTTGTCGCTGATTAACGTGCCATCACTACGGACACGGGTAGAAACAATGTGCAAATGTTGGCGGTCTATATCCTCGTGTTTGAAAATCAGATAGGGCTGGCCACCGAAACCGAGGCGTTCCATATACTCCCGCCCGATGTCGGCAAGCTGGTTGTCGGATAACTTGTCCTCCGGGTGCGGATTCAAGGAAATATGGATAATTCCGCGCGAGGTAGTCACCTGCGGAGGCATCGCACGTTCAAAATCACGCATACAATCCGCAACGGAAAACTGCCCGTCGGCAGGAACAAAGATGCGGTTGGTTTCTAAAATCTTGCCCAAACCAGCATCAATCTTTTCCTGATTGTACGTCAATGTACCGTACAAATTATTCCCTATATGTATATCCGCAACCATTTTTTTGAAGTCTATTCAGGTAAACATTCCTTCTTAAACTGCTCGCACAACTGCAAAACTTCACGCCCTATTTTTGACAATTCTATCGTTTCCTGCTCCAATTGATAGAGCATCGCCAGCGCTTTTTTCTCTCCGAATGTGGTGTGAAGTTGCTTTACAATTTGGTTGTAATTCACGCCGACGGAGCGGATTTGCCCGTACAGGGCGGAGAGTTTCATCACAAAATCAACTGCCGAACTGTCGGTTTTTATCACACGCAACGCCTCGCCGAAGATGCGGGCAAGGATAAAACGCGCTTTCGAGCGAATGCCCGATTGCTCGTACATGGAGAGGAACCCGGCATACTGCACATCTGAAAAACGTACCATCAGACAGTTTCCCGCCGGGTCGTTCTTGGGCGGTCGCCCGCCTTTTCCCCGTTTGCGGGGTTCTTTACTTTCATTCATAACACGGATTTTTTAATGGTTCATAAATCCGTTACAGCCGGGCGTAGCGTCGCCCCTTAAACTACCGTAGGCTAAGCACCCGGCGCCTTGCCGTCTTTTACAACGGTAGGTTTCCAGATACTCGCCCCCGAACCGGACGTACACCTTTCGACGTATCCGGCTCTCCATTAATGCATTCAGTTTATTTCTTCGCATGAATCATATCATAACATTGACAGCAAACTGCCATCGTTTTTCTTCTTCTTTCTATCATGACTTTTTCCCAATCATGTTTTCCTTTAAGTTTTTTCAACTTCCTGACATGATACATTTTCAGGTCATCAATAGTCCCGCAATACTCGCATACACGTCTTCTAAGCCTGTCCATTAGTCTGGTGGTTAGTTTTCCCATATAATAAGTAATGCGGGGAAGGTTATCTGCATAATAATTCTTTCGGTCTAAATCCTTGCGTTTGAAGCCTCCATTATAGAATTTGTAACGTTTTTTCTCTCCTTTCTGATTCACATAAGAAATGACAAATTCTCCATTCTGGGAAAATTTACGTATTATCTTACGGACAGTGGATTTGTGCTTTGTGGCTAACGTTTTGTACATACTGTACTCCATAATGTTGTAAAAGGAATGGATGATAGAGCAGTTATTCGCCAAAGAGTAATAGTTATAGAATCCTCTGATTTCCGAGTTGTATCGGGAGAGTATCCCTACATCGTCCAAGTTACAAAGAGTTGGGCGTTTAGCAGACATCCAGACTTCTTTGCCTCTTTGGGTGTTGATTCTCATTGCACCATACTCTTCGATTTTTTTCTTCATCGCTTCATGCGGTACGAACAGATTAACTCTGCCATTGAAACTTCGTCTTGGTATTCCAAACTTGTTTCTTTTGGTTTGATTTGACCTGCGTACACGCACTTCGTAACCAAGAAATTTAGCTCGCTCTCTGGAGTTTGTTATCAGCGTTTTTTCGTCGGAAAGCTTCAGTTTCAATTCCGTATTAAGGTAATTCTTAAAATCTTCCTTGATTCTTTTGCAATCCTCTTTATTGCCGATAACGCCGACCAACCAGTCATCTGCGTATCTCACATATTTCAGCCGTCGGTAGTTTTCATCCATTTCGTTGTTGGAAGAGATACGAACTCTCTGTTTGACTGTTTCTTTGATTGCCATTGACAGTTCTTTTCTCTTTACAACATCCTTTTCTGCTTCCAGTTTCTTTACAAGTTTGTATTTGCGTTTCCCTATCTTCTTTGATTCTGGATTTCGCTGTTTCAGTTTGCCCTTATCGAATCTTGAAATATATTCCTTAACGAATTTGTCGAATTTGTCAAGATAGATATTAGCCAGTACTGGGCTGATGATTCCACCTTGAGGCGTACCGCTATACGTCTTGTGAAAATTCCATTCTTCGATATAACCTGCGTTGAGAAACTTCCTAATCAGGCGCAGAAAACGTTCATCGGAAATGCGCTCCCGCAGGATGCTTATCATCACATCATGGCTGATGTTATCAAAGAATCCCTTGATGTCGCCTTCTATAAACCATTTTGCACCTGTAAAAGCCTTTTTGACATAATCCAATGCAGTGTGGCAGCTGCGATGCGGACGGAAACCGTGCGAGGTGGTCTCAAATTGCCTCTCGTAAATTGCTTCCAGTATCATCTTCACTACTTCCTGCACCAGTTTGTCATCTACGGCAGATATGCCAAGCGGACGCATTTTTCCGTTTTTCTTGGGAATATACGTTCTTCTTGACGGACGAGGCTGATAGCTTTCATCTTTCAAAGTCTCAATCAGTGAGTGGATGCGTTCGATACTCATACCGTTAATATTTTTCCCGTCTGGGCATTGCTAATTTAAGATAGTTTTATTACCTTTGCAGCAAAAAGCGATGAATTGTCCAAAGTGTCAAAGTAGCAACAAGATTAAGAATGGTATAGTAAGAGGTCATCAACGGTATAAATGTAAAGTCTGCCA
>SNRY01000512.1_pt1 | contig 12871 bp, 10 predicted proteins | sample 4693421 | NCBI WGS metagenome assembly SNRY01 (sample SAMN11003215, study PRJNA524138) | termite gut metagenome | isolation source: Bacteroidetes bacterial symbionts from single cell of protist host amplifed... | host: Streblomastix strix ... | reverse complement strand
AATTGTCGTCTTAGGCACCGTATCAGAAGGGCTTTTAGAAAAACCTGCCGTTTCTCTAAAAAGTTGTTCAATCACTTGAAAGCTTTTAAGTTAGCTTTCTTTTATATCAATTACGGATATGTATGAACAAACAGCATACTTTCTGCATCACCTTCCAATTCCGAAAGATACCCAAGACAATCCATATCGTCTTTGAATTGCTCCTGAAACTCAAATATCGTCATGCTTTTATACTTCTTCTCCATACTATATTTTTTAATTGACACAAAGGTATTAATTTCTACTATCGTAACAAAACGCCTACTTCAATTGATTTATTTCGGCTGCTTCCCAATATAAGCCAAAATACCCCCATCTACGTAAAGAATATGCCCGTTTACAAAGTTCGAAGCTTCAGATGCGAGGAAAACTGCCGGTCCAATCAAATCATCCGGAGTTCCCCAGCGAGCCGCAGGAGTTTTTGAAATAATGAATGAGTTGAAAGGATGTCCCTCTTCACGCAGGGGAGCCGTTTGCGGAGTGGCAATATAGCCCGGTCCAATCCCGTTGCATTGTATATTGTATTCCCCGTATTCCGAGGCAATATTCCGGGTAAGCATTTTCAAACCTCCTTTGGCTGCGGCATAAGCCGACACGGTTTCACGTCCCAGCTCACTCATCATTGAACAGATATTGATAATTTTGCCGCCGCCTTTTTTAATCATACTTGGAAGAACCGCTTTGGCAACAATGAAAGGGGCATTCAAATCTACATCTATCACTTGGCGGAAGTCGGAAGCGCTCATCTCAATCATGGGAATCCGTTTGATTATTCCCGCATTATTCACTAAAATATCAATAACGCCTACTTCCGCTTCTATTTGTTTAACCATTGCATTTACTTGCTCCTCTTTTGTTACATCGCAAATATAAGCTTTTGCAGAAATACCTGCTTCTTTATACGCTGCTAGACCTTTATTTACAAATTCTTGCTTCAGGTCGTTAAATACTATTGTGGCGCCTGCATTCGCCAAAGACGAAGCTATGGCAAAACCAATGCCATAAGAAGCGCCTGTTACCAACGCAACTTTTCCTTGTAATGAGAATAAATTATTCATAGCGTTATTTTTATCGGGAAATAAATATGATACGATTAATAGTTCAAAATTAAGGGCTGTTTGAGGGCTTGAGTGAAGCGGTCAATGTATTGCTGAAAAGCAGTCAATGATGAAAAACCATACTTTGACCACCCGTATCCTGTATAATACGTTACAGGTTTATCGGGTTGATACGTTGTAACGAGCAATACATGTGAATACATATCATTTTTTTTCTGTCCGTCATGGGTTATGGTATAGGTATCCGTTACGCTTCTTTCAAACTTGTCAGGAAAAACAACGCCCAGATATACATTATCAACTACTTCACTGAAAGGTTCAACATAGATAATGTAATCATTCCCCTGAGATACGATAACGGAATCCTGCTCACGCTTTACTATACCGGAGGCAACGGGTATCGCTTCTTGAAGCCCACGATATTCTTGAATAACTTTTGTCAACTGCGAACCGGCATCAAGAGAAAATGCGCGTGTTTCAGCGTATGTTTTGCCATCCACTTCGATGTCTTTATAGGTCAATTTGAACGTTGTTCGAAGCGGTCCATTCTCTAAAACTTCGTGTGATACATAATTTTCGTTCAGCCAAAGTTTATCGTTTGCGTATGGAGCCATTGCTCCTGCTCCCAAGCTTCTCCCTACTTTATAATCGTCTAACCCTTCGCCGTTATCATTGTGATAAGAAGCGACGCCTGCAAGGTCATCTTTATACCATCTGTCTATCACTAATTTGTCCGTGCGTTTGTACCATACATCAAGCCCATTACTCGGACCATCAATAGGAATTAAAGCCTGCCCGTAAATACGAAAAGCTACGCGGTCATTCTCCCAAGCAAAGTCTTCCTTACGTTCGGGGATATATCGCCCGAAAGTTTTAGGTTCAAAAGCCTGAATCTTTCCTGATTGAATGGTAAATGTTCTTGTTTCTTTCAGTTTCAATTGGGATTGGAAAATAAGTTTTCCATCATGCGTTATCTGTGAAGGAACCACTGAACCGGTAACATCTTTGACGACATACACCTCGTTACCCGTCAACGTAACTTTTGCTTGTATATCTTCAACGGGGATTTCTACCATTTCATACGAACGATCGAAGTCGCTCGGATTTTCAACCGTTAGCTGCATTATCTCCGGTGTACAGGAAGTGAGCACAACCGGAAGAGCAATAATCAAAAGCCATACAAAGATTCTATTCATTTCACTTAAATGCTTAATAAGTATTACTTCAATTTATCAGCAGTAAACGTATCCATATCATCATAATCAAGGTTCTCGCCGCACATGCTCCATATAAAAGAGTAATTGCTCGTTCCTGCCGCCGAGTGGATTGACCATGAAGGAGATATAACCGCTTGTTCATTGCCAATAAAGATATGGCGTGTTTCCTGCGGTTGCCCCATAAAATGACAAACGGCTTGCTGTTCGGGTACTTTAAAATAAAAATACGCTTCCATACGACGCGAATGGGTATGGGGAGGCATGGTATTCCAAACGCTACCTGCCTTCAATTCGGTCAGACCCATTTGCAACTGACAACAGGGTACAATCTCATTCAATACTATCTGGTTAAGCAGACGTTCGTTCGAGGTCTCAAATGCGCCCAAATCGCGTGAACGGCGCATTTTGGTTGTTATTTGAGTAGTCGGATAGGCTTTATGAGCAGGCGATGATGCGAAATAAAATTTGGCAGGACAGGCGGCATCTTTGCTCTTAAATATGACTTCTTTCGAGCCTCTGCCTACATATACGGCATCTTTAAATTGTAGATTGTAATCAATGCCATCAACTGTTACAATCCCCTCTCCATCAATACAGATAATGCCCATTTCGCGTCTTTCGCAAAAATATTCCGAACGGATTAAATCTACCGTTTCAAGGCGCAATGCTTCATTTACAGGAAATGACCCACCAATAATCAAACGGTCATTATGAGTATAAGTCATTAAAATCTCGTCCGGAGAAAACAATTTCTCCACTAAGAATGCCTTGCGCAACTGCGCTGTGTCATACCTCTTTACGTCATCGGGATGAGTGCCCCAACGCTCTTCTATTGCCATTTTCATACTTAACTGTTTTTTAATCGTAGAATGATGTAATCTGATTATATCTACCATGTAATTGAGACTCTCACCCCTTCGGGGTCATTTTCAAAAGAAACAAAGCACGTTTTACTCGTTTCATCCCACAACCATGATACTTCGGATTGCTTACCTTCTACTTCTTTTATCTTACATGCTGAGGGTTCGGAAGGTAACAATATGCGCATTACATTAGTAGTGTTAAGAGGACTTTTGGCAATGAATGAGTAAGTAGTCCCATTTATTTTTTCGTCATACACTCGACAGGCGGAAGCAAGCACTTGCGGTTTTTTCTTATCACCGGCATGGTTTACATTGAAAAGGAATGCCTGTTCACCCGGCACAACGATTTTTTCCGTAAGAACGGGCAGTTGCGGATCAAATAAGTCAATGAATATTCCTTTTTCCACATAGGGTTCGTTGGATATGCTCTCGTCCATAACAGCTATCAGGTTGTAAGGTCCTCTTTCAAGACAAAAGTTATTTTTGAACACCAATGTCCCTGCATTTGCCTTTTGTTCATACAGACGTTTTACGGTATCCATTAATTTTTTGTCGTTATTCGCTTTCATGACAAACTCTTTTGGATCAGCCCGTAATACATAAATGCATCCTTTGCCGTAGGCATATTCGCCTTCTTTTGCTCCAAAGACGATACCTGCTTTTTCAAACAGATGGTCGGAAGGAGCTTTGTAGCGATTTCCATTTGTGTTCCACCATTCTTGCACTGTTTGGAAAGGATCATTATCTCGTCCACTGTAAACAAGTATTCCTCCGTTATTTACCCATTGGGCAATGTAATCATGCACTTCGGCAGATAAAGGTTTCATATTGGAATAAGACATAAGTAGTATTTTCGTATCTTTTAACGTTTCACTGTATGACACGTTTTCAATATGGATCGTCTTCACGGGTACTCCCCGTTTAAGAAACGGCAATGCTTGACCATAGAAATTAGAGAGTTGTGGGTCTTCATATCCCGCATGAGAAGGATAACCTTGGAACATTAATGAATTTGCCATCAGCACACTGATGCCTCCCGAACCCGTTACTTTGTTGTCAGAGAGAGGCATATTGTTAAGTGTATTTATCATTACTTGCATCTGTGTAGAGTAGTGGCGAGGAATATGTTCTTTTTTGCCGTTATCGGCGCTTGTTTGATACAGTCCTTCATAGATACGGTCAGGCCAAGGCATCACTTCATAGTCGGCAATTCCGGGATACAACAATTGTGCGGTAAAGGTAGCCTGATAATTCTTCTTATAATCAGCCCAATCACGTGGCCAATCTTCAATCGGATCGGTGAGAAAAAACATCTTACGTCCCGTCGGAGCTGTCATGGATTCCATAGAACCGTATTCTAGAAAAGCAGTTTCAAAGACTCGTTCCTTTCTTACGCCGTTAAAAAAATTAGGCTCGCGGGAAGTTCCCGTCCATACCTGCGCAATGTATCCGTCCACACAAGGTAGTGAAGCCAAACTGGCTTCAGGACTAACAATTCTCCATTGCGAATAGTTGACTAATGAATGAGTAGGTACATAGCAACGCACATTCATCCCTTTACTCTTTCCATATTCTTTGGCGTATGTAAACACTTCTTTCAGAGCGTTGTAGTAGAGTTGATATTTAAGTTTGTTAGACAAATAGGTGTTTTCAGGGGATTCATGTTGTGGTCTCCAGTCAAAGCCGTAAAACTTCTTCCATTCGTTTTTGAAGGATTCACTGTATCCTGCGCGTGCCCAAAATTCAGGTTCTTCCATATAAATAGCATCAATGCCTGCATCAATTACACGCTTTACATGCATTTCCTTCATATATTTCAAATAATTTTCGGAAGGGACGATATAGGGAACCATCCTGCCGTGCCATATCGTATCACCATTTTGTTGCACTTGCCCTTCGTCCAAATGAGGTTGTCCGTCCCATTGTCCCGTGAAATAGTCTTGATATTGTCCCCAAGCGATACCGGTCATAAAATGGGTAATATATCCCTTTTCACGCCAAGACTGTATTCGCTCTTCGAAAGTCTTACCTCTTGTTCGGTCGGAAGGATTTCCTTCCACGCCATACACAATGGCAATGTCCGCCCTTGTGTCTGTCACCGGTTTCCACTCACGCGAAGTTTGAAAAGCTGTTTTCTCTCTGCTCTGTTTTTCCGGTGTACTTTTTGTATTACCGTCACAGGCGACAAAGGTTGCCCACAGCAGAAGAGAACATTCTATAAGGTGAATTTTTACATGATTCATATTGATTTGCTTATTAGTTAATAAATTATGAAAAAGCCTCTCTATATGCCACTAATAATTACTCCTCCGCGTGGTCTCGTGGAAACTCTTCTCCATTCCAAGCCTTTTTAGCCGTCCATTCCAATGCCTCTGATGTCCAGAAAGAATGATTGGCGGGTAATCCTAAAGGTAGAAAGACCAATGAGGTGAGATACATACTACCGTTGTTAGTGTACCTGTCGGAAATACCCGGCTGATGTCCTGCAAAACCCAATTGAAGGAACCCCTTTTCTCCGAATATTTCTCTGGAGGAAAACATCCGTTTCATCACACTCGTCAAAGCATTGCGCACCTGACCCTCCGGCAACGATTCCGGCAATTCTCCTTTCCATGAAAGCAGTGCCAACGGTTGAAAAGCCCCCATCCGGTAAGTGATGGAGCGTCCGAAAGCAGGAAAACTTGCTTCGGGAGAAATAAAGCGCTCCAATATTACGCCGAATCGTTGCATCCGTTTGACAGCAACCTCCCAATTGCTTTTCATGCTATCATGATTTTTATTTGTCAACCGAACCTTTTTATCAACCAGCCTTTCCAATACTTCCACATACATGGGCTGAACCACATAACTGTTATAATAATCAAAAGCAAAGTGCGTTCCATCCGAATACCAGCCATCACCGACATACCATTCCTCTATCTTACGAATAGCCGAGTGTATGCGATACATATCATATTCTTCATCAATAGAAAGCAAAAACGTTTCTATCATAGCCGAGAACAACAACCAATTGTTATAAGGAGGGTTAACCCGACGTAAACCCTTGAACTCTTTGATGTAACGTTGTTGAGTAGTTTTGTCCAAAGGCTCCCAAAGCTGCTTGGGAGCACGCAGAAAGCTATTTGCAATAAAAGCGGCATCCACCAATGCCTGTCCCTCTGTATCCCATAGTAAATAATCAGGGCTTTCCGGGTCAACGGCATGTGCATAACTTTTCAGTGCCCATTCACGAAGTTGCTTACGCTGTTTTCCTTCCGAAGTATCATCATCAGGCAAATTCAGCCAAGGAGCCAATCCGGCCATCAAACGACCAAAAGCCTCCATGTAAGTAACTCGCTTATTGCGACCATCCCATGTCGGACTTAGCTCCGTTTCCATATTCTTCACCAATTCCCCCCTACTCATACTACTAAGAACAGGTTCCGCTATTTTATACAGCAAATCTGCCCAATACTTCCGCTCGTCAACCGTATTACTTTCAGCTTTCAGGGCAGCATTGAATATAAAAATGAAGCAAGCCAACAGGAGTAATTGTTTTTTCATACTATCACTAAGCCGTAGTGCATTTAGGCAATACGAGTTTTTAAGTTGTTTGTTCATATTCTTGTTATTTAATTTGTTAATGAGCTGTATCATAGTGAGTGCCATTTCAACTTCATTTGGGCGTTCCCCCTCGTGGGGTCGGGCTATGAGAAATAGGCTCATGCTCCGTGAGAAATAGGCTCATGCTCCGTGAGAAATAGGCTCACGCTCCGTGGGAAATAGGCTCACACTCCGTGAGAAATAGGCTCGTGCTCTAATCGAGCGAACAAAAAATGCACTACGGGTTATCACTACTTTTTGTTACATACGGATTTATACTAAAATAACGCCCCATTTCCAACTCTCCCCCTACCGAAATGCAAAGATAATCAAAAGGATTAGTTATGCGTGTCGATATAACAGAAAAGTGAAAAGTGGGGAGTGGGGAGTGGAAAGTGGTATTGAACACAGAGGCACGGAGGCACAGAGTATAATATAGTGGAGAGTGGGGAGTTAGTTTGTTCGTCCTTACCCCTTTTTCTCTTTTTGCAAATGTACTACGGGTTGCTCTCATTATAAATAGGTATATCCCTTCTTTAAAAATACCCTATTTAGGGGATTGCCGCAATGATAAAACCTCTCTATCTTTGCACCATCAGAATTTAATTAATTAGTCATAATTTTATTACGTAACCACACTATTTTAGTAAATGGAGCAGTGTCCCGTCAAAGTGATTTTGGCGGGATTTTGTTTTAATAGCCGTTATATCATGTTCAGCATCTTTATCGTTGCTTTTATTGCTGCTTCCGTTTGGTCAGCATCCAGTCCCCTTGTGCGAAACACTCTATCATTGAAATTCCAAGTAATAATCGTCTGCACAAAGGCATCCGTCCGTCCACCCGGAGGAATAGATACGGCATAATTGATTAGCATGGGAAACTTCCGCCCCAACGTTACCTTATATATTTTGCGCAACGCCCGCACAAAAGCATCGTATTGCCCATCGCCGGAGGAACTCTCCTCATACACCGTTCCTTCAATTTCAATGCTCAACGTAGCCATTGGTTTTAACCCGTTCGCCAATGTAACAAAATAACTCCTCAGCACGACTTTATTATCCGTACTCTCCTGTTTCAATACATCCGAAACGATATAAGGGAGGTCTTCTTTCGTTACCAGCTCTTTCTTATCGCCAAGCATAATAATGCGTTCCGTTACCTTTCGCATGGATTCTTCATCAAGTTCCAAGCCAAGGTTTTCGAGATTCTTGCGGATGTTCGCCTTGCCCGAAGTCTTTCCTAACGCATACTCTCGAACACGACCAAAACGTTCCGGGAGCAAATCATTATAATAAAGATTGCTTTTATTATCTCCGTCGGCATGTACGCCTGCCACTTGTGTAAATACATTCTCACCCACAATCGGTTGATTGGCGGGAATGACGATACCCGAATAAGATTCTACCACTCGGCTCACATCGTTCAACCGGCTTTCATCAATATTGGTGCTGGCGTTAAAATGGTCTTTTAATATAGCCTGTACGCTGGCGAGAGGGGCGTTTCCCGCCCGTTCACCCAATCCGTTGATAGTAGTATGAAGCCCTTTCGCACCGCTAAGTACAGCCGCAAGTACATTGCTCACTGCCAAGTCATAATCGTTATGAGCATGAAAATCAAAATGCAGATTGGGATAACGCCTTATCATTTTCCGCATGAACTCTATTACTTGCAACGGATTCAGTATGCCCAACGTATCCGGGAGCATGAAGCGTTTGATGCCCGTGTGTTGCAGTGCATCCGTTACTTGATAAACGTATTCGGGTGAGTCTTTCATCCCGTTGCTCCAATCTTCCAGATAGACGTTGACTTCAATATCCGTTTCGGCAGCATGGTTCACCACTGTAAGAATGTCTTCAATATGCTCTTCAGGCGTTTTATTCAATTGCTTTTCGCAATGTTTCAGCGAACCTTTGCAGAGCAAATTAATCACACGCCCTCCTGCCTGCTGTATCCAATTAACCGATTGTTTGCCGTCAACAAAACCCAATACTTCAATCTTATGCAACATATTCCGGCGAGCAGCCCAATCGCATATCATCTTCGCCGCCTCAAACTCTCCATTCGAAACCCGTGCCGAACAAATTTCTACGCGGTCAACTTTCAATTCCTCAAGTAGAAGACGGGTTATCATCAGTTTCTCACGAGGCACAAAAGACACTCCGCCGGTCTGTTCACCGTCACGGAGTGTCGTATCCATGATTTCTATCTTCTTGCTTTCTCCCATGCTTCTATCTCATCCTTGTTGGTTAAAAGAAAATCAATGTCGTCTAATCCGTTTGCAAGGCAATGCTTTTTGTAAGCGTTGATTTCAAAACGCTCGCTTCTGCCCGTCGCTTTATTGGTTACCGTTTGAGCAGGCAGATTCACTTCTACCTCCGTCTTCGGATTCTTTTCGATGGAAGCAAAAAGTTCCGAGATAAACTCTTCACTTGCCACCAGCGGAAGCACAAAGTTATTCAACGCATTGTTGCGGAATATATCGGCAAAGAAAGCCGAAATCACCATCCGGATACCATACCCTGCAATAGCCCAAGCCGCATGTTCACGACTGGATCCTGAACCGAAATTCTTCCCCGCAACAAGTATCTTTCCACTATAAATAGGGTTATTCAATACAAAATCAGCTATCTTATTTCCCTGTTTATCGTATCGCCAATCGCGAAACAGATTGTCGCCAAAGCCTTCTTTGGTTGTAGCTTTCAGGAAACGGGCTGGAATGATCTGGTCGGTATCCACATTCTCCAACGGGAGGGGGATACAAGTAGATGTGAGTATATTCAGTTTTTCTTTCATTGTAACTCTTTCAAATTAATGTTCTTGGATCTGTAATTACACCTGTTATTGCTGCTGCTGCTGCCACCAATGGACTTGCCAATAAGGTACGTGCTCCGGGTCCTTGCCGTCCCTCAAAATTACGGTTAGAGGTAGATACGGCATACATACCCAAAGGCACTTTGTCATCATTCATCGCCAAACAAGCCGAACAACCCGGCTGACGGAGAACGAACCCAGCCTCTTCAAGAATCTTATTTAATCCTTCTTCTCGTATTTGCCTGTCAACTTGCCACGAACCGGGTACGAGCCACACCGTTACATCTCCGGCTTTCTTCTTTCCTTTTACCAAAGAAGCAAAAGCGCGAAAGTCTTCAATGCGCCCGTTCGTACAAGAACCGAGGAATACATAATCGACCTTCTTGCCCAGTAACGCCTCCCCGTCTTTGAATCCCATGTATTCAAGGGATTTTGTGTAAGAAATGCGTCCGGCTTCGGGTATCGTGTTTGCCAGAGGTATTTGTTGCCCGATTCTTATACCCATACCCGGATTTGTTCCGTAAGTAATCATTGGTTCAATGTCTTTTGCAAAGAATTTCACTTCTTTATCAAATATAGCATCTTCATCACTTTTTAATGTCTTCCAATAACTTATGGCTTTGTCCCAATCGTTTCCTTGCGGAGCATATTCGCGTCCTTTGATATATTCAAAAGTTACCTCGTCCGGAGCCACCATTCCTCCGCGTGCACCCATCTCAATACTAAGATTGCAAAGAGTAAGGCGCCCTTCTACACTCAGATTGCGGACAGCTTCTCCGGCGTATTCCACAAAACAACCCGTTGCGCCACTGGTGGTCATTTGGAAAATAATATAAAGCGCTAAATCTTTAGCCGTTACTCCTTTGCCCAACTTCTCTTCAACAGTAATACGCATGGTCTTCGGTTTCGTTTGAAGAATACACTGCGATGCCAATACCATTTCTACTTCACTCGTTCCAATACCGAAAGCCACCGCACCTATCGCCCCATGCGTAGATGTATGCGAATCACCGCAAACAAGGGTCATTCCCGGCAATGTCAACCCCAATTCGGGACCTACCACATGGATAATACCGTTTTTCGGATGCAGCATTCCGAAATGGGTCAATCCGAAATCGGCAGCATTCTTAGTCAACGTATCTACCTGCGTTTTTGATACAAGGTCTTCAATGGGTTTGTCTTGGTCGTGTGTCGGCGTATTATGGTCGGGCATACAATAGATTTTCTCCGGACGGAAACACGTAATCCCTCTTTCACGCATGCCGGCAAAGGCTTGCGGACTGGTTACCTCATGGCAATAAAGCCTGTCGATGTAAAGTTGCGTAGGTCCGTCCTCAACTTTGGCTACCACATGGGAATCCCAGATTTTATCAAATAAAGTATTCATAAATTAAAGACTTACAATTTAAATTTATTAATGCAATCAATATACGCCTCCACCGAAGCCGCCACAATATCCGTATTCGCTCCGAAACCGTAATATATTTGGTTATCATATTCCACTTGCATGTGCACCTTGCCTACGTCGTCACTTCCTTTGCTGATGGCTTGAATGGTAAATTCCTTCAAAGTCATCTGACGCTTGATTATTTGTTTCAGCGCTTTGATAGCCGCATCCACCGGACCATTACCGGTAGCAGCCGCTTCAAACTTTTCTCCCGATACGTTGAGCCCCAGACTTGCAACGGAGCGTACCCCTACCCCACTCGTTACTTGCAGATAATCCATTTTAATACGGTGATTTTGATTGCGGTCAGCCCCCGCCAACACCAATATGTCATCATCGCTAATATCTTTTTTATTGTCGGCAAGTTTCAAGAACTTTTCATAAACCTGATCCAATTTCTCTTGCGCAAGTTCCACACCGAGAACAACAAGATGATGTTTCAACGCCGCACGCCCACTGCGAGCGGTGAGAACAATGGAATTATCATCAATACCTACATCGCGCGGATTAATGATTTCGTAAGTCTCCGTATTTTTCAGCACTCCGTCTTGATGAATGCCCGAAGAATGAGCAAAGGCATTACGTCCTACGATAGCTTTATTCGGCTGTACCGGCATATTCATCAGGCTCGACACCAACCGGCTCGTAGGATGTATCTTTTGAGTATTGATATTGGTTTCAATATTGATTTCCTTGTGGCTTTTAATAATCATGACGATTTCCTCCAAAGCCGTGTTACCCGCACGCTCACCGATGCCGTTAATGGTTACTTCCACTTGGCGCGCCCCGTTCAAAACACCACTCATCGTGTTGGCGGTAGCCATGCCGAGGTCATTGTGGCAATGAGTGGAAATAACGGCTTTGTCTATATTGTCCACATGCTCGCACAGGTATTTTATCTTCGCGCCGTATTCTGCAGGAAGGCAGTAGCCCGTCGTATCGGGAATGTTCACCACCGTTGCTCCGGCTTTGATGACAGCCTCCACCACACGGGCTAAATACTCGTTGTCGGTACGTCCGGCATCCTCGGCATAAAATTCCACATCGTCCACATACTTGCGGGCATACTTCACCGCAACCACAGCCTGCTTTATAATCTCCTCACGGGTAGAATTGAATTTGTATTTAATATGCGAATCCGATGTCCCTATCCCCGTATGGATACGTTTGCGTTTGGCATATTTCAACGCTTCGGCAGCCACATCAATGTCTTTCTCTACGGCGCGCGTCAAAGCGCAGATAGTAGGCCACGTTACAGCCTTTGATATTTCAATCACAGAAGTAAAGTCTCCCGGACTTGAGACGGGAAATCCCGCTTCAATCACATCCACTCCCAGCGCTTCCAAGGCTTTTGCCACTTGAATCTTTTCTATGGTGTTCAGTTGGCAGCCGGGCACTTGTTCGCCGTCACGCAGAGTAGTATCAAAAATAAATAATTTGTTGTTCATATCAATTTTATTTATGAATGTTCAATGGATTCCCTGTCTACCACAATTAAAAAAGCCTCTCCCACCGCATTAAAGTGAGAAAGGCTTCCATGTATTTTCTTATTCATCTTACATCTCTACGCACAACACTCACTTCTGCTAAATCCGCTTAGTAGAATACGAATATTAATAAGTAGAATAGGTAAAAATGATGGGTTCATCTTTATTTTTCGTTTTTTAACGGTACAAAGGTAGACTTTATTTTTAAGTCTGCAAACAATTGATAAGTTTTTTCCTCTTGGCAGATTCAAGTTCTAACTGCGACAAAATTACATCAAAGATGCGTAAAATATTTTAGAAGGCGTATGAAAACAGAGTTTTTTTCTGGGTCTTCTATTTATTTTGTTCTGTACCAATCTAATAAAAT
>SNRY01000511.1_pt1 | contig 12876 bp, 23 predicted proteins | sample 4693421 | NCBI WGS metagenome assembly SNRY01 (sample SAMN11003215, study PRJNA524138) | termite gut metagenome | isolation source: Bacteroidetes bacterial symbionts from single cell of protist host amplifed... | host: Streblomastix strix ... | reverse complement strand
AATCCGGGAACGACAAAGCCTAAGCACAGAGGTTTACAAGGCGTTGCAAGGCTTTCGGGTGAATAAATACATGAGTGCGATGGTGCGCCTCAAAAGCCGGGATTACACACTCCCGGGCAATATCAAAGTGTATGAGAAGGTTTTTCGCTTTTACTATCACGATGAATCTGCGAAACAGGTTAACCCGCTTCATCCGTGAACAGAAAAAGTTGCCGGTATGTCAAACGGGGATAACGGACTTTCACAACAGGGGAAATCAGGTCTTTTTTGCTTGATTGCCGGATAATGGACAGGATGCGCTCCTCCGAGAGGAAAAACTCCTGTTCGGAGAGAATCCTCAGGGCGTCGTCAAAACGCAACCGCTTTACCTCCGTCCAAAAATAGTACCGGAGGCAAAGATGCTCATCGCGCTTTTTGATTAGCTGTTTGTTTCTCCCCTTTGACATGTTGATTGTTTTCCACAAAAATATACACTGATTTTTGCAAAAACAAGCCCTTTTTTCTATCTTATTTGTAAGAGCCTGATAATCAAACATGCCAAAATGCAAGTTCTTGCCTCAGCTCTTTATTTTCAATCTTCCACCCGCTTCTATGAGCTTAATCCCTGCTTTTACAGTAAACCATGCCGGCTGCGTATTGCCGTATATTAGCAACTTGACTACAAAAATACGCTGACTTCTCAAACGAAAAGCCGTACGGCAGGAATCCGTGCGGGAATTGATACTGCGCAGGACGTCATTAATCGAATACATCTGTTTGCCCTCATGTTCAATCATACGCACCGCGTAGCCGTGCATGCTCTCTCGCGAGTAAGGACAGGAACGCAAATCAATAAAATCACTTTTGAGTTTGCGAAATGGTCTGCGCAAACCGGGAAGCGCCTCAGAGGTAAACCACTGGCGGAAATCGACGGGCTCCACCCTGCAAACCTTAAAAATAAGGCGATACACGCCGCTTTCGTTGACATACTCTGCCTTTTTCTCATCCTCACTCAAATGGGACAACAATTCTTCGGGACTGCTGCCCTCAAACAAGATTCTTGAAATGTCGCCGGCGGAAAACCACGCGGAAGTATCCGTTAAACAAATGTGCAAAGGACAATCGCCCGGTAGGTAGGTGAACACATGCGTAGTGTGTTCGTCGTTGGAATTAGCCATAAGTTGATAAGTTTTTAGCGTTTGTAGGAATAAAAAACGGTACCCACTTCCCGTTGCTAAAGCACTTATCGTGACTTGCATAAACCATTACAATTTATGCACGGAGTTAGATACCGTCAATAATAATTTGCAGACGGATTACCGCCACGATAATATTACTTTAGCGTTGCAAAATTACAATTTTTTTGCAAACCAAAGCCCCTTGCAGGAAAAATAAAATCCCATTTGAACAACGTTCAAATGGGATTTAACTAACCGGTAACGTATTTCTTAGGATTCTCTTAGCGGTCTGCAAACAATCCGAGGGGGTTTTCACAGGCTTCTTCGGGTATTTCTCTCCCCTTGGGAAACGGGCATGAAACGGGGAAGAATCGGAGAGCAATCGGACATGAATCGGAGGGAACCGTTAAGCATACCGTAGGGAGTTGGTTTTCATAGGATTTCCATGTTCGGCGCAGTAGGGGTAAGGCATGCCTTACCCCTACAATATCGGCTTTGTTATTCACTTAGGGAAGTTGTTAAAGCTGCCACATCACGCGATAAATGCGTATAGACATAATACATGATATATATTTTCTCCTTCTTGTCAAAAACACCCAGCGAATTGATAACTTTTTCATGCACCATTTTTGCCACATTTACAATCCCCTCGTCTTCTTCCTTTTTGTCTATAATCTTTGATAATTCCATATTGTTGTTTCTTTTAGTATCGCTTTGCATGTTACCGGCATTTCTTTTAAGCAAACACACCCTTTAATTTACGGCGAGTACCATTAATACGGCTCTTGACCGTATTAATGGGTATGTGAAGCTCTTCGGCAATATCCCAGTACGTGAACCCGCGAAGGTACATCTCAAGAGCCTTTCCGTTTTGTAGTGAGCCAAGAATACGGTACATCTCCTTTAAATCGTATTCCACATCCACAGACTCAACTAAGTTGTGCACCGAGTTTAAACCCTCCGTGCCGACATAGGTTTTATCGCGCTGATATTTCCGGTAATTGTTAATGAAAATATTTCTCATGATCGTGTACATCCAGCCTTTAAAGTTTGTATCCGGAATATATTTGTCTTCATTGTCCAAAGCCTTTAATAAGGTTTCTTGCAAGAGATCGTTTGCATCTTCTCTGTTGGCGGTCAATTTACAGGCGAAACGGAATAATTCCTCTTGCACGTTTTCCAGCCCTGCCTTAAATTCTGTTTTCATTTTTCATACCAACCTTACTCATCATTGAATGATAGAGCTTCAAACGTAAAGTCCACAAGATTGTCTTCATCTCCCAATTCTACTTCAAAGTCCGTTGTGGGAAAATGTTCGTTCAGTTCTTTTTGGATCATTTCCATGTTTGCCCCTTGAGGGATTATTCCTTTATAAATTGCCGTTACGGTGATCTTCCGTGTAGGCGCCGGTTGTTTTTCCACTCTGTTTTCCTCCTCCTTATGTATTTTATCTATGTCAAAATGGCGGGTAATGATCGTTTCGTTGCGGGTAAGATCAATTTCTTCCATTCCGCTCCCGGTATCAATTTCTACATGAAACCCCTCTCCGAGTCTTTTTTTAATATGTCTCTCTGCCGCTGCACGGATTGCTTCCATGTCGACCTCCGAGGGAACTATTGCGTCATGAACGGTAATCACCTGTACCGATTTATAGTCGTGTGTTCCCATAACTCTATTTGTGCTTTTCCCCCGGCAACCACTCAATGGTGATGGATGCCTTTAATTTTCCACTCCCCTGACAAATAGGACAGGGTTCTTGGATTCTCTCTTTTACATCTTCGCCGACCTTCTGGAAAAATCCGTTTCCATGACAGTAACTGCAGGTATGACCTTTTGATGATAAACTCTCCTTATTATTGATAGTTAAGAATACCGGCGGTGAAATAAATAAATGTGTTTCCGCTTTGCTCATCTTTTTTAATTATTATATTTCCGATAAGGGAGTTTCTAAATCCTCACTTTCTATGTCTCCAAGCACCCATTGTAAGGCAAGTATGATGCCTTCCCTGTATTCCGAGATATCCTCTTCCATATTGCCTCTATCCTCCAACGCCGAAAGTACCGAACGAATCTCATCAGGAGTTCTTACTATCATAGCTTCCATATTTTTAACCTGTTACGCCTCCGTCATTCCCAAGGGGATATTCATCCATTCCCCATTTTCACCCTTCATCTCTGCACGGGCAAACCGTTTGCTCGTCGCAGGCTGATAGGCATCTTCAATGATGCGTACACCCTCCATAAACCGCCCGTCTCCAAGTTCTTCTGCTAATTTACGCAGTTGAAGCACGCGACTCGCTTTAAGCGTGCCGGCAGCATCACGGGCCAAGAGTTTAAGTATCATTTTGACCATCATACTTGATTGCGGATCAACGGCAAGGCTTTCGAGATATTCCTTGATAATGGCAATACCCTCTTCCGCCGTATCTCGATAGCCGTCCGTTACATACACGCCCAGCGTAATACGCTTGTCGCCTTTTGAATTGGTAAAGGTATGACTGCGTTGATCGTCTTTTGTCACTTGCAAGATTTCGGTTTTCATGTCGATGGCGCTCTTGAAATTCTCAAACAAGGTCTTCTTGGTTTCTTTAATGCCTTCGCTCAGTGACAAAAGAATTGGGATAGCGCTGTCCACCTCCTCATCAACTATCTGCTTGTACGTTTCGCGCTCGGCTTTTAATCTGTCTTTCCGCTCTTTATCGGCTTTGAATCGTCTGAATTCCTCTAATTCCTGTTCACTGGGGGGAATTGTTGTTGTTGTTTTATCTTCCATAACAATCTGTATTAAAGGTTATTTATTCACTAAAAATCAGTAAGTTCCTTATTTATCTGTTTGTCTGTCATTCTGAATTCCTGATACAGACAGCGTTCGATATTTCCTTTCCTAATCACAAGGGCGTTGTGTTCGTCGGCAAATGCACAGTATTGTTCCCTTGTAAGGGCACCCGGTCTTTGCAGACACAAAGCAACCTCATGCAAGCGATGACGCACGCTTTTGAGATCGCAGAGCAACTTTTTCTTGCGCTTATCGAGAAGTTCCGTTTCATTAGTGCTTTGGTTCATACTCTTTCCTTTCCTTTTAATGCCTCAAATTGTTTCTTTACTTTCTTCAACTCTTCCAAGCTCATTCCCGTGAGCGGCTTGCGAAACTCCGTCCGCTCTTTACAAAAATGATTGATCTTGGCATAATTCATTCGCCGCTCTTCCTCCCTCTCGCTGCCGTAGCCTTTATTCAGGCAGCTTATCTGAAGGGAGAGTTTGTAAATACTACCCACGATACCTCGCGCCTGCTCTTGATTGTCTCCTTTCTTATCATCCATAAAATAGGCAAGAATGTTCCGCGCTTCTTCCAAAGTCAATTCCTTAGAGGATTCCGTTCTACCTTCCGTATAATTCTGAATAAAATCACACCGGTCTTCCTTAGAAAACCCTTTTTGTGTGAATACCACATGCAAAGCGCGAAGCTGCTGCGAGGTAATGGGTAACTGCTTCATACTATTATTCCCCCCAATGTTTTTGTGCCTCTTCCTGCCATATGTCGTAATACCCTTTTTCGCCGATAAAACGCCCCTTAGAGAATGCCCGGAACTTTTCCACATAGATTTTAAGACTTGCATCGTATCGTACCTTTTTCGCCGCCATCCCGGCGGGATTCTTACCCTCTGAGGGCGCGATGAAGATGATCAGTTTCTTGGGATGCAGCTCCTTAAAGGCAAGGTATTGCTTGTAGGTTAGCTGCGCATATTGAAAGCTGTCAACGACTGCAATGTGGGCAGACTTACGTTTGCTAAGCAACTCACTCACGCGGCTAATCGGCTCCTTGTCTAATACCATAAACCGCTTAGATACCTCTTTCACGCCAAGTTGTTTGATTCGGTTTCGCAAACTTAGCCCAAACCCTTCTTCAAAACTGTCATAGATAATCTTGCCATATTGAGATAGTTCCTTGCAAAGCTGAAGGATAAAACTCGTCTTGCCGCTCCCGGATTCACCCCAGACGAACCATACCCCAAACGCCTCCGGACGACCGAAGGCATCCCGGAACCTTTCACTTAATTCCAGCACTTCCTCACGCATGTTGAGCAACTGACCCACCGACTTAACCCTGTACCTGTTCCCGCTCATCCTGCCCATCCTTCGGACGACTCTGTAACTCGTTAATGATCTTCCTTTTATGGATGGCTTTTTTGACCACCCGCAAATCATAATCGCCGGCTTCCGCTTCCTTGAGAACCTCTTTCAAATCCGCTTTGGTTTCAATGCCATTTGCCGCGCAAATACCGTAGACATCCGCATTCGTCGTAAGCCTAAGATCAATAAACTTGCGACCGATACGGCTGTAGATTTCCTGATAACCCTGCTTGTTGTAGTGAAGACCCAGCGACATGCGCCGCTTGATATTGTCCGTTGAGGTGAAGACAATGCCAACCTTGTCCTCCAACCGATTATAAATGGTTATAAAATAAAACAAAATGGCATCACTGAGTTTGTCACCCTCATCGAAGATGAGAAGCGGAGACTCTTTACACCCCAACGCGCGGATAATGGAGTCCATCGCTTCACGAATGCTGTTTTTGTCCGAGGAAATGCCTATCACCCTTGCCAATTCACGGACAAAATCGAATTTGTTCATGTCGTTGGAACAAAGAATGTAATATACTTCCTTGTGTTCCATCATATAAGCCCGGTTAGCCATCGTCTTTCCGCAACCCGCGCTACCCGTCACCCATGTTACGTTCCGATTCTCCTGTGCATCACCCAAAGCGTAGAACATATCCTTCATGCCGTCGGTTTCCTGAATGTTCCATTCACCCGACTTAATGCTTACCTGCCAGCGGATATTGGTAAACATATCATCGCTGATTTTTTCAAAATTTCCATTAGCGATCGTCGAAATAGTGGACGGACTGATCTTTTTAAGTGTTCTGGAGGCTACATTGCGGCTCTCGTATTTATCACAATAGGCAAGTAAGTCCTTGGCGATTTCTTTTTTCTCTTCCAATGTCATGTTTCTATAATTTTTTAGTGTTCAAATGTTGTTTAAACGGCATCCGAACGGTGATTAACTTCTTTCCCAAAAACTCAATTCATCTGTGGTAGCATTGCTTACCGCTTTTTGATATTCTCCAAGACTTTGAGGCGCATCACCGGCTTTATCTGTAATTTCTACCTGCGGAATGTCAACGGGAGCGGCAATGCGTCCCCGCTCATACTCTTTGCGGTAAGCATCCATATCCTTTTGAGAGATGCCTTTGGGTTTGGGAGTCGTAAGCCCATAGTATTCAGCGGCAATCATCTCCTCGATGTCGAAAGATTCTAATTTTAATTGCATTACTGCCCGTGTGCGTTTGTTGCTTTCAAGCTGTTCACGCAGGAGGATATTCTCTTCCTTCGTGCGTTCCTGCGTGGCGCGGTGAATGCTCATCTTCGTTGTTGCGTAGCCTTCCAGTCTCAGCCCCGACGCCGTTTCCTGCCAGAGACCCACCATGCCCATGTCATAAGGGTCATACATCACGTAGAAGGGGCGACCAATATTTGACAGGGCAAACTTTTCGTCCCGGACTTTGCTCTCATCGTAAACCTCGTATTCGTAAGTTTGTTTGCCGATGCTAATCTTCAGCCCCGAATTGGTATAGGTTACCGGTTTGGGACTTTTGAGCCAGAATATTTCTATCATGTCAAGTTCCGTTACCGGCGTGGAGAGCGGGTTCTCGCTCATATCGTACATATCGGTGCGGGAGATGCCCGTTGTCGGATGAGCCCCTTCGTTCCACTCACGTCGCAGGTCGGCGTATTTCTTTTTCAGTTCTTCCAGCGTGGGAAGTTGGTTGATATTGGCTTCGATAAACTCCAAATCCGGATGACTGTTCGGCTTCTTAGCGGTAATGTTTTGTCCTGTGAAGTACCAGAGTTTGTGTTGTATTTGTTGTTGGAAACGTCCGAAGGCGGACTCTATCGTTTTGCCGGAGGCATTGTAGGGAGCAGTTGGTTTATAGAGGTGGGCTATTTTTTTAAACAAACCCTGTGCAGCCAGTTTCTTGTGTCCGCTCTGGTTATCCGTTACAATTTCATACGGGCGCGCTTTGGATGTTTCCACCGCCATGCGGTAAGCGCGGTATTGGCACTCAAACCCCTCGGTGGGAGCAATATCGTAACCCAGCAAGGTTTCGCTGTAAGCATCCATGACCTCGTACACGCTGATGGTACGCATCTTATTATGCTCATCACGATAGTAAAGATTGAGTTTCGTACCGTCGCCATACCACAAGGCATCGCGCGTTGCAGGTAACTCTGTTTTGAGCAGGTGACTGAATTTCTTTTTCCACTCCAGTTCCCCGTGTACCGCCCCGTACCAGAGTGGCATCACGGAAGGATCATAGAGGAAATTGCGCACGCTGTTCGGGCTTTTAAGCTCTTTAAAGCCGCATTCTCCGGCTTGACGGTTAAACTCGTCGAATATCTGCGCATCGGTATAAACCGGCATACGGCTACGCTTGAGCTTAAGCAGCAGGCGGGCTTCAGAGGAACCGACCTTCCGCGTGTTCTGATTGCCGCATTTGCGACTGATAAGAACCCCATAGCTCTCCTTTTTATAAGCGTTGTACTTCTGTCGCAGGCGTCCGTTGCTAAGGGGCAGGGTATGAGAGTACGTCTGGCGGAGTTTCTCGCAGGTGCCCAATACGATTCCCCATATCTCCGGGAGAGAGGGATAACCGCATTGATTATGCAAAGCCCGCGCGGACTGTTCCGTTTTTACCATTTCATTCATCACCTGCGCATTGAGAAGGTATTCCGCCTGTTGCTCTTTGCTCAGGGGCTTGCCGTTGGAAAGCCGGTGATCCCTGTAAAAAATCCGCGCACTGTCATCAGAGCGGACAACGGTAGCCATTAACTGCTCCTTAATTTGAGAGTGAGTAGCAGAATACTTATCATCATACGCCCTGCGGACACTCTCCGGAAGAGACCGGTAATCTATCAATACCTTTCGCCCGTTACCGCCACGTTGCAACAGGCTGATTTTATTGTTGCGGACATATTTATAGTAATTGGATTCGCTCAGAATGCCTCCTCCTACTAATTCCTTATAAGTAACACACTGTATTTTACCGTAGATTTGCATATCAACTGATTCTTTTGCTTATTTTTCTTCTTATTCACGCTCCGGAGGCATCTGCCTGTCAAAAATACTTATACGATAATCTCAAGATACTCGCAACAGTATGCACCGGAATAGCCGTCAAGCCATACCACCAACTCTCCACACATATATTGCGGACCATATTTAACCGCAAATATTTTGTCTTTGAGATTTTCTATCTTCGCTTCCGCTCCCGTCATTTTTACTTTTGTTCCGGGAATCATTGACAGTTGTCTGTTTTTTTCTTTATCTGTTATCATAGTTTTTTAACGTGAATATTATTGATTGTGTTGTTCTTCTACGTATGCTTGTCTTGACGAAAATAACCTGACTGCTGCTTTTACCTATTCGCATAAATAAAATTTTCGCCGGTGTATTCCAATGTTGTGCTAACTGTATCAAATCCTTTGCTGTCAATGAGAAAGGTTTATGTGTAACTTTCGTTGAAACAGCATCACTATACATTTTTTGTGCCTCTTTGAGTGTCATAATTTTGATTTATGGTGTCAATCTGCCCAGCCAATGGTTTTTCTCGTAACACTCACGGGCTTTATCATTCCATTTTGCCTTTTTTTCGCAATCTTTTGTCTGAAACTTCAGGCAACTTGCGCATCTTATTTCTATTGTCTTTGCTTTCATATTCATACTCCTTATTTATATGGTAATCTTATTAATTATTGAATCAGATAGAATGTTATTACCGCTATTAACCCTATACTTACTATGGTTAATATCGCTATACAAGCCTTCGTTATTATGCGTCTATCCGCATCCCTACTTTTATTATCATCTATCCAACTAATCGCACTCATGACAATAAAGAGAAGCAGTAATATGGCTATTGTTAAATATCGTTCTGTTATCATATTGCTATTTCAACTTTTATTAACCTTTCGGTGTTCTTTATCTAATGTTTTATGTTGTGGTTGAGGTACGAATTCTATACCTCCGCGATTCATAGCGGCAGCACGGATTGCATTCGCTCTTTTGCTGTTGGTTTTATGATTTAAAGCGTCGTAAACCGCTTGTATAGAGACATTACATTCTCTGGCAATTATTTCTTTAGTTTCAGCGGGGAGCTCTATATATTTTCCTTTTCTCATGCCTTTGTGAATTATACAATATTTTACCTTAACTTTGGACGCATCTTTAATTTTAAAGATGTTGCAAATATAAACAAAACAGTTTATTTAAAAAAACAAAACAGTGAAGTTTTTAGATAAAAATATGAAGTTTTTTAAGTAGGAAAATGACAGGGAAAGATTTAAAAACTAAACTTGAACTTACAGGAATACCTTTTAGAAAGATAGCTGAACTATTGGGTATTTCAGAACAGAACCTACAAAATAAAATGTCTTCTGCTGATATAAAAATTTCTTTCTTATATAAAATATCTAAAGCACTAAATAAAAGCATTTATTTTTTTTTAGAAGATAAATACTTTAATGAAGAGAATCATGAGATTGTATATGATAAACAAACGAATTTTCAATCTCCTATTATTGATTCTGTGTATAAAGTATTGTATGAAGAAGAACGCCATAAAAATGAAGAATTATTAATTTCTATTGGCGGTTTCAAAAAAGAATTAGAAATCAAATCCAAAGAAGTAGAGACGAAAATCAAGGAATTGAAAGCGATGGATTTTGAAACTGATGAGTTGGTAAAGCGAAATCAATTTCTTGAACAAGAATTAACAGAGCATAAAAAATTTACAGAAGAAACTACTTTGCGCTCCTCGAAGAAATCCAAAAAGGGCACAGGTGCTGCGGGCTCTGCCGATGTCCCCTTAGGGAAAAACCGGTAAAACCTGATTAAAAGCACTATTTATTAATTTAATTCAAAAAATTAAAGCACAAAATAATATGAGAATATCTGAAATAAAGGAATATGTCAATATTGCATACACAAACTTGGAATATAAAATTAACAGTAATGGTAATGGAATATTTAATCTTGTTGGAATACAGGAATTAAAAATAGCTATTGATTCCTTATGTAAGGCAAATATTATCAAAGTAGAACAAGACAAATTATATGAGCAAATATTATCCTCTGTTTCCGGTTATTTAACATATAATTCGCAACAAATAGTAGATGTTCGCAAAGAACTTGAAAACTTAGATTATATGATTGACAAATTGCATTCATGGGTAAATGAATATATGCCAGATGCAGAGGATGAAACAACGGTATATATAAAACTTCCTGAAATTGTTGATATGGATAATTTGTTGAAAGTAACAACGATGCTACAGAAAGCGTTCCCAAGAGTAGTTTCTGAAATTGGAGGAGAGGTTAAAATAAAAAGAATTGAATATGGCACAGATTGGGTAGTCATATCAGTAGGTATTGTCTCTGCAACTAAATTAATCATGTATATTGCAAATTGTGCTTCTAAAATAGCCCAAAAAATAATTCAGACAAAATCATTTTATAAACAATATGAATTACATAAGATGCAAGTAGAAATACTTGATGGAATAAAAAAAGCAAATGAGGTGATATTACAAAATGAGATGAGGCAATATGCCGAACAAATAGAAAAGGATAATTACAGTGACTCAGACACGGATAATGAAAGAATAGAAAGATTAAGGGTTGCAATATCAGAAACTGCAAAGATAATTGAGGCTGGCGGAGAAATATATCCCCCAAAAATACTATCTGCAAATGAAAGTATTCGAAATAACACACCAGATTATCAGAAATTGCTATCTCTTAGGGTGCCTAAAGAATTATTATCTCGTAATGAAGACATTAAAAATGAGAATGAACAGCCATGAATAAAAGATTTGTATATTTTCGTGGGTGTTTTATACCTTCGATTAAGCAATGAGAAGAAAAAAAAGAGCCTGGACTATCCACGACCTTTTAAATACACCTGTCAAAACGTTTCCCTTCGAGGAGAGATGGTATGAGTTGTTCGGGCAGCCTGAGCGATGTGGGGTATGGTTCATCTGGGGCGGTTCGGGGAACGGCAAAACATCCTTTGTAATACAATTGTGCAAGGAGTTGGCAAAATATACTCAAATACTGTATGATTCATTCGAAGAGGGCTACTCGTTAGCCATGCAGGACGCATTAAGGCGATTTGGCATGGGTGCCGTAAGCCGGCGGATGAAAATAGTCGATGGGATGCCCATAGATGAGTTGAGCGAAATGCTGTCTGCACGTTGCGCTCCTGCCGCCGTTGTGATAGACAGTTTCCAACACGCGCAACTCACCTATCCACAGTTTATTGCATTTACGGAAAAACATCCGAACATGTTATTAATCTTTACCTCGCATGCCGATGGGAGAAAGCCTGAAGGAAGCGCAGCGCAAAAAGCACGATCCACCTCTTCCATGAGGATATACGTTGAAGGTTATCGGGCATTTTCGCTTGGCAACCGCGAAAGCAGAAAAGGATATTACGACGTCTGGGAACAGCAAGCATACGTGTATTGGGGAGATCCCGATTATGTGGATCCTTATAAGTTTAAATTTTTGAAACGTCTCTAATGTTAGCTTAACAGTATTGCATTATTGATGTGATCAATCTTTTTGCGATCCTTTTAAAGACTCGATAATATCATTTACTATCACCGCCACATCAGATAGTAACGAACTATCTCTTAAGGATAGCTGATTCATTATACGTTTTAACTCGTTAGACATAGTTTCGTACCGGCGGATGGTATGTTCATGTCCCATCAACTCCACTTGTTTGCTTACTCGTTCGTTTAATTGTTTACAATCCATAATTGATATATTTTATGTGATTATGTGAATAATCTTGTTTCTCGGATTACTTGTACACACACTTTTTTCGCAAATATAAGTCGTTTTTTTAGTTTATAAAACTATGAATCAATTATTTACACGAAGTACAAACGAGTAAAGATGGTGCATTATCCCCCTCGAATACGCAAAAAAGCGACCCAAATCCGCCATTTTTGCTCTGTTATGCCGCTCGAACGCCGTTTAAATAATGTTGAAAAGGTATGGGCAACTTTCCTAAAAACGGACAAAGCGAGTATGGGCAACTGTATGGGCAAAGGTATGGGCAACTCCTTTTTTAACACTTTCCAGCGCTTTGAAAAGGATGCGTTTAGGGTGTATAAATTAGCCGTTTTTTGAGCATATCCGGGTGAAGCATTTGAGGGATAAAAATGCCGTTTAAATACCCTTTGAGTAGCATTTAAACGGCATTTGAGCATATTCGTCCGGCAGGTTGTCTTTTTTAGATGCGAGTAAGCCGGAATGTAAACTTATTGTACCTTTTCAGGCTATTTGGGTCTTCTTTTGTAAAGCAAATGTAAAGCAATGTAAACCTTTCGTTTTGAAAAATAGAATTACAAAAAACGAATAAAACAACGGTGAATACGATGTTTCAAGGTAATTCACCGAAGCATAAAATTAATACGTTTCGTTTTGAGCCCCATACAACTATCGGACAGGAATCGGAGGAAACCGTTTAGCATGTCGTATACAGATAGTATTCAGGTAGTTATGCAGTGTGAGGGAACATACAATATCATGAGTTATAGCGTTTATGTACAACCTTTTAGCTCTATTTTTTTACGCTTTTTTAATTCC
>SNRY01000510.1_pt1 | contig 12928 bp, 8 predicted proteins | sample 4693421 | NCBI WGS metagenome assembly SNRY01 (sample SAMN11003215, study PRJNA524138) | termite gut metagenome | isolation source: Bacteroidetes bacterial symbionts from single cell of protist host amplifed... | host: Streblomastix strix ... | reverse complement strand
ATTTTATTATTCATTGTATATAAGTCTTTTACCTCCTTTCAGAAACCCTTGCTGCTGTTTCCTTTTTCCAAACCGGAAAATCTCCTTCAATAATATGTTTACGGGCTTCGCCCACTAACCAAAGATAAAAAGCCAAATTGTGTACCGAAGCTATCTGCATGGCTAATAATTCCTTTGCATGAAACAGATGACGCAAGTACGCTTTGCTGTATAGGGTATCTACGTTAGACGCACCGTCTTGTTCAATAGGAGAAAAATCCGCTTCCCACTTTTTATTGCGCATATTCATTATGCCATTTTTGGTAAACAGCATTCCGTTCCGTCCGTTACGAGTGGGCATCACACAGTCAAACATATCTACTCCCCTTTCTATCGCTTCCAAGATGTTGGCGGGAGTTCCTACTCCCATCAGGTAGCGGGGTTTGTCTTTAGGTAGAATGTCATTGACTAACTCTATCATTTCATACATCTTTTCCACAGGCTCTCCCACTGCAAGCCCTCCTATGGCATTGCCGTCCGCTCCTTTCGAGGCGATAAATTCCGCCGATTCCCTGCGCAAATCAGGATACACACAGCCTTGCACAATGGGGAATAGTGATTGGTTGTACTCGTATCTCGGTTCCGTTTCGTTGAAACGGTAGATACACCTGTCCAGCCAACGGTGTGTAAGCCCCAATGATTTTTTGGCATACGCATAATCCGAATTACCCGGAGGACATTCGTCTAACGCCATAATAATATCCGCCCCGATAGCCCGTTCAATGTCTATAACCTTTTCCGGAGTAAATACATGCTTACTCCCGTCAATGTGTGAACGAAATTCTACCCCTTCTTCTTTCAATTTGCGAATACCGGACAGGGAAAAAACCTGAAATCCCCCACTGTCAGTCAGCATAGGACGGTCAAACCCATTGAATTTATGCAGCCCCCCTACCCTTTCGATAATAGCAGTTCCCGGACGCAAATAAAGGTGATACGTATTACCCAATATAATTTGCGCGTGGATGTCTTCTTTCAACTCCGTCTGATGCACCCCTTTTACAGTACCGAGTGTTCCCACCGGCATAAATATAGGAGTTTGTATCTGACCGTGGTCTGTAGTTATTAATCCGGCGCGGGCATTGCTTTTTGAGTCAATACATAGCAACTCAAACTTCATTCGCGGCAGGCTTCTTTACAGTAAAATCAATGGCAGAATCTACTTTGGTATCGGTCAGCGCAATGTTCAATACCTCTTTTATATCATTCACGTACTTGAAAGTAAGTCCTTTGAGATAGAGATCTTGAATTTCGTCAATGTTCTTTTTATTCTCTTCGCACAGAATGATTTCTTTGATGTTCGCCCGTTTGGCAGCCAATATTTTCTCTTTGATACCTCCCACAGGAAGCACCTTTCCGCGCAAAGTTATCTCGCCCGTCATGGCTAAATTCGCTTTTACCTTCCGTTGTGTCAATGCCGATACCAAGGAAGTAGCCATAGTGATGCCCGCCGACGGTCCGTCTTTGGGTATCGCCCCTTCGGGTACATGAATATGAATGTTCCAATTATCAAAAATATCGTCGTTCAACTCCCATTGCGAAGCGTGCGCCTTGATGTATTCGAGCGCCAGCATAGCCGATTCTTTCATCACGTTTCCCAAGTTTCCGGTCAGTGTCAAGCGTCCGCCCTTTCCTTTGCTAAGGCTTGTTTCCACAAACAAGATTTCACCTCCCGCAGCCGTCCAAGCCAATCCGGTAACTACACCGGCATATTCGTTGCCCTGATATTTATCGCGTACATATTCCGGCGCGCCTAGAAAGTCGTACAAGTCGTCAGGTTTTATTTCATTCTTTGCAAAATAACCGTCAGTAGCATATTGACGTGCCGATTTACGCAGAAGCTTCCCTATCTTCTTTTCCAATTCACGCACACCGCTCTCACGGGTATAGGATTCAATAATAGCCTCCAGCGTGTTTTTAGGGATTTTTATCTCCGCTTTATGAATGCCGTTTGCTTCCAATGTCTTTGGAACAAGGTGTTTGCGGGCTATTTCCACCTTTTCCTCCGTGATGTAACCGCTTACTTCTATCAATTCCATACGGTCTAACAAAGGAGGTGGAATGGTGTTTAGGTTGTTGGCTGTGGCAATGAACATCACTTTGGACAAGTCGTAATCCACATCCAAAAAATTATCGTGGAAAGCATTGTTCTGTTCCGGGTCAAGCACTTCGAGCAAAGCCGATGAGGGGTCGCTGTGATGATCGGAATTAATCTTGTCTATTTCATCAAGAATAAAAACCGGATTGGATGACCCAGCCTTAATCAAACCTTTAATAATTCGCCCCGGCATGGCTCCAATATAGGTCTTGCGATGTCCGCGAATCTCCGCTTCATCATGCACGCCACCCAGAGACATACGGATGTATTTCCTTTTCAATGAAGAGGATATAGATTTTCCCAATGACGTTTTTCCCACCCCCGGAGGACCATACAAGCAAATAATAGGCGATTTCATATCACCCTTCAGTTTCAATACGGCAAGGTGTTCCAGAATGCGTTCCTTTACTTTTTCCAACCCGTAATGATCTTTGTTCAACGTCTTTTCGGCATTCTTCAAATTCAAATTATCGGTGGTATATGTTCCCCAAGGCAAGCTAAGCATCGTTTGCAAATAATTCAATTGCACGCTGTAATCGGGTGATTGCGAATGAGTCCTTTCCAATTTATTCAACTCCTTCAAGAATGTGGTATTTATTTCCTCATTCCATTTCATTTTTTCCGCCTTTTCCCGCATTTCCTGCACTTCCTGCTCTTGTCCGCCGCCGCCCAATTCATCTTGAATCGTTTTTATCTGCTGTTGCAAGAAGTATTCGCGTTGTTGTTGGTCTATGTCTTCGCGGGCGCGCATTTGAATGGTCATCTTTATCTCTGCCAACTGTACTTCCCGGTTCAGAATTTCCAGCAAACGATAAGCGCGTTTCTGCAAAGAATTGATGTGAAGCAGTTCGATTTTCTCGTCTTTCTTCAACGGGAGATTGGTACAGATAAAATCAACCAAAACCATGTGATTATCCATGTTCTTAATAGCGAACGCAGAATCCTGATGCAAAGAATCGGATGTCTTGATGTAGCGTACGGTCAAATCCTTACACGCCTCTGCCAAAGCAGTAAATTCTTTATCATCGATAGCCGGCAATTCGTCGTTAAGCAATTCCAGTTTGCCACGCATATAAGGACGAACGGATGTTATCTCTTTCAACTCCATACGCCTTATTCCCTGAATAATGACGGTTGTCGTATTGTCAGGCATATCCAATATACGGACAATTTTTCCGACAGTTCCTATAGGATGTAAATCTTCAAAATTAGGCTCGTCCGTTTGCGCAGATTTTTGGCATACTACGGCAACAAATGTATCCTTTTTTTCTGCTTCGCGCACAAGTTTAAGTGATGAAGCTCTGCCTACGGAAACGGGTACAAATACTTCCGGAAACAACACCATATTACGAAGCGGCAAAATCGGTAAATTATCGTCTATCTTTATATTAGATAATTCCGCCTTTTTTCCTTCAAAATCTGCAATTACCGAGAAACTTTTTTCTTCGTCACTTTTGGAGGGTAATTTTTTAGATTGACTATCTGTCATTATTATGCATTTTAAAATTTATTGAATCTATTCTGACAGGCATGAAAAACCTGTGTAAAGTTAGGCTATTATTTTATAATAGTCAAACTATCTCAGAATTAAAGACAAAAACAATGCCAAACCACTAGGTAAGATACTCTTTATTTACACTCCTTCTCAAAACCCGTTTAAATCTTCCTGAATATAGAAGCCGTTTTTAGCGTTTCCTTTACCGAATCAAACAGTTCATAATTGCGATAAAGTCTTCTTTAGTTTTTTCAAACCCCTGATGTATTTGTAAAAAAGAAAAAAAGCAAGAATTACCGGCAAGACAAAGCCATGCTCTTGACCCGAACGTAAAAAAGCGAAATCCCGGTAGTATTAGGAATAGTATAATAACAAATATCGTGCCATTTTTTGAGTGAACAAAAAGCGAGAATATTTTCTTGTCAAGAGCTAAAAGGCGAATATTTATAGATATTTAGCAAATAGAAACATATAATAGCATATTTTTTCTCTGTTCTTCAAACGCTCTCAAAAAATCAATTCTTTGTTTTCAGACAATTAATTGTCTCCGCGGAAAGAATTAATTCTTTGGTCGGAAATTTTAGGTTTGATTTTCAGGGAGTTACTAAAGGTCTTTTTTGAGCGGATTGGGCAAAAAAAGAGCCGGTATGCACCGGCTCATACTACCCCATTTTAAAATGCAAGATAGCAGTACAAAGATATGATAAATTTTATTAAATCAAACGATTTTCTCCTGAAAATTCACTATCCAATGAATTCGACTAAATTTGATTTCAACCTTGTTGCAGAGGAGATTTCAGAGATTAAAGGAATAAAAAGTTAGTTACAATATGAACCTTTGAAGTGTTTTAGATGTTATATTTTCTATCTTTGCTTCCCATAAATAGCACTGAAAATATATGGCACAATCAAAAGTTCCTCGTAGTATAAAACCCAAATTACAGCCCGTGATTGATTATGGACGTATTCAACCCCAAGCTCGCGAATTGGAAGAAGTAGTGTTAGGGGCTGTCATGATTGAAAAGGATGCTTATTCGCTAATCAGTGAAATACTGCATCCGGAGTCTTTTTACGAATACATTCACCAACTGATATACGCAGCCATTACCGATTTGGCTATCCGGCAAGAACCGGTGGACATTATCACGGTAACCGAACAACTGCGTAAACGCGGAGAACTCGACGAAGTGGGCGGTCCTTTTTATATCACTCAGCTAAGTAGTAAAGTTGCTTCATCTGCTCACATAGAATACCATGCTCGTATTATCGCCCAAAAACATTTGGCACGCGAACTGATAACTTTTACAAGCCATATTCAATCCAAAGCATTCGACGAAACCATTGACGTGGACGAATTGATGCAGGAAGCTGAAGGAGAGCTTTTTGAGATTTCGCAGCAGAACATGAAGAAGGATTACACGCAAATTAATCCTATCATAGCCGAGGCTTACGAACTGATGCAAAAAGCTGCTGCACGAACAGATGGTTTGAGTGGCTTGGAAAGCGGTTATAATGCGCTTGATAAAATAACTTCCGGCTGGCAAAACTCCGACCTTATTATTGTTGCCGCCCGCCCTGCTATGGGTAAAACGGCTTTTGTGCTTTCTATGGCACGCAACATTGCAGTCAAATTCAAACATCCGGTAGCGCTGTTTTCCCTCGAAATGAGTAATGTTCAGTTGGTGAACCGCTTGATAAGTGACGTTTGCGAGATACCGGGCGAAAAGATAAAAAGCGGTCAACTAGCCGCCTACGAATGGCAGCAATTAGATTACAAACTGAAAGAACTCATTGATTCTCCCCTGTATGTGGACGATACTCCTTCACTTTCCGTATTTGAATTGCGGACAAAAGCTCGCCGATTGGTTCGCGAACACGGAGTAAAAATCATCATCATAGACTACCTTCAATTGATGAATGCAAGCGGAATGTCTTATGGTAATCGTCAGGAAGAAGTCAGTACCATCTCGCGCTCACTCAAAGGATTGGCAAAAGAGTTAAACATTCCCATTGTCGCCTTGTCGCAATTAAATCGTGGAGTGGAAAACAGGGAAGGCATCGAAGGCAAACGCCCGCAACTGAGCGACCTTCGTGAATCCGGCGCTATTGAGCAGGATGCCGATATGGTTTGCTTCATTCACCGTCCCGAATATTATAAGATATACCAAGATGATAAAGGGAATGATTTGCGAGGAATGGCGGAAATCATTATTGCCAAACACCGTAACGGTGCAACCGGCGATATACTTCTTCGCTTTAAGGCTGAGTATGCCCGTTTCCAAAACATAGAAGACGATATAATTATCCCCCTTCCCGATGAAGGATCCATACGGAGTTCACGCATGAATGCCGGAAGCGACGCATCGCCATTGCCGTTTTAGGAATTCATGTCATAAAACATCTTTGTAAAATATCATGAATAATTCTATACATTCGTTGTTTTTTTTCATACTTTTACATCCTTATTGCAGAAGTTTCGCTTTTACTCTCTGTTTTGAAGCTGCATATAAAAAGAAAATAATATATAATAAATAATGAGTCACAAATGGAATTATCGACCTATAACACATGAACAGGAAGAAAGAAGCAAGGCATTAGCCCAAGAATTGGAAGTTGACCTTATTATTGGGCAACTATTGGTACAAAGAGGAATCACAAATTCCTCCGAAGCAGAAAATTTTTTTCGTCCTCAATTATCCGATTTGCATGATCCATTCTTAATGAAAGACATGGGGATAGCAATAGAACGTTTAAATCGGGCGATGGGAAAAAAAGAACGTATATTAATATACGGAGATTATGATGTGGATGGAACTACTGCGGTGGCATTGGTCTATAAATTCATCCAACAATTTTATTCAAACCTGATTTATTATATCCCCAACCGCTATGAAGATGGCTACGGCATTTCATTTAAAGGGATAGATTATGCTACCAGTGAGGGTATCGGATTGATTATTGTGCTTGATTGCGGAATCAAAGCAATAGAAGAAATCAAATATGCCGGAGAGAAAGGCATTGATATTATTATATGCGACCACCATGTGCCCGATAAGGAATTGCCCCCTGCATTGGCTATTCTGAATGCTAAACGGGAGGACAATACCTATCCTTATACGGATTTATCGGCTTGCGGCGTAGGTTTCAAGTTTATGCAGGCATTTGCTCAGAATAACAATATTGATTTCAAGAACCTTGTTCCTCTGCTTGATTTGGTAGCGGTGAGTGTGGCATCGGACATTGTACCTATCATGGGCGAAAACCGTATTCTTACTCATCACGGACTGAAACAATTGAATAGCAATCCGAGCGTAGGATTGAAAGCTATTATTGATATATGCGGATTGACTAACAAAGAAATAACCATAAGTGATATTGTCTTTAAAATCGGACCGCGTATCAATGCTTCCGGGCGTGTTCAAGAAGGAAGTAAAACCGTTGATCTTCTAATTGAAAAAGATTTTTCTATCGCATTAGAAAAGAGCAACCGGATAAACGAATACAATGAAACGCGCAAAGATTTAGATAAAAACATGACGGAAGAAGCCAATAAGATTGTTTCCCAATTAGAGGGATTGGTTGACCGCCGCTCCATTGTTTTGTACAACGAAGATTGGCACAAAGGGGTAATCGGTATTGTGGCTTCACGGCTGACGGAACTGTTTTATCGTCCGGCAGTGGTGCTTACGCGTACCGACGATATGGCTACCGGTTCGGCACGCTCAGTTTCAGGTTTTGACGTTTACAAAGCTATTGAGCATTGCCGCGACCTTTTGGAAAATTTCGGAGGACATACTTATGCTGTTGGCTTATCGATGAAGATTACAAACATACAAGCTTTTACCGAATGTTTTGAAGAATTTGTTTCCATGCACATCCTACCCGAACAGACCTGTGCAGTAATAGATATTGATAGCGATATAGATTTCAAAAGCATTACCCAGAAGTTCTTTTCCGATTTAAAAATGTTCAATCCTTATGGTCCTGATAATTGGAAACCCATATTCTGTACGCGAGACGTATATGACTACGGAACCAGCAAAGTCGTGGGGCGCGACCAAGAACACATCAAATTGGAGTTGGTGGATAATAAATCAAATAATGTAATGAACGGTATTGCTTTCGGACAGAGTTCGCACGTGCGTTATATTAAAACCAAGCGTTCTTTTGATATTTGTTATTCAATAGAAGAAAATACGCATAAAAGAGGAGAAGTGCAGTTACAGATTGAAGATATACAGCCATCGCCTCTCCAACCATTCCTACCGGAATAGAAATATGAAACCATCGGATATCCTTCTTCAATATTGGGGTTATTCCGGTTTTCGTCCTCTTCAAGAAGAAATAATCAATAGTATTTGGAACGGAAACGACACTCTTGGGCTAATGCCAACGGGTGGGGGTAAATCCATTACCTTTCAAGTTCCTGCATTGGGCAAAGAAGGTTTGTGTCTAGTAATTACCCCCCTTATCGCCTTGATGAAAGATCAGGTACAAAACCTGAAAAGACGAGAGATTAAAGCCATAGCCATTTATTCCGGAATGACGCATCAGGAGATTATTACGGCTTTGGAAAATTGTATCTTCGGAAACTATAAATTCCTTTATATATCACCGGAACGTTTGGACACGGATATATTCCGCGTAAAACTCCGTTCCATGAAAGTAAGCATGATTGTTGTTGACGAAAGTCATTGCATCTCTCAATGGGGATATGATTTCCGTCCGGCTTATCTGAAGATAGCGGAAATTAGAAAGTTGCTTCCGGGTATTCCCGTATTGGCATTGACCGCTACTGCTACTCCGGCGGTAATAAAAGATATTCAGGAAAAGTTGTTGTTTGCTAAAGAGAATGTTTTCCGTATGAGCTTTGAACGGAAAAACTTAGCCTATATGGTGCGCAAGGCAGATAACAAAACAGGAGAGCTTTTTCATCTATTAAATAAGGTACAAGGCAGTGCCATTATATATGTCCGCAGCCGGCAGAAAACGAAAGAAATCACAGAGTTGCTGTTGAATGAAGGCATCACCGCCAATTTTTATCATGCGGGATTGAACAATGATACCAAAGACTTGCGGCAAAAACAATGGCAGAGTGGCGAATGTCGGGTAATGGTGGCGACAAATGCTTTCGGTATGGGAATAGACAAACCGGATGTACGACTCGTCATACATTTGGATTTGCCCGACTCCGTAGAAGCCTATTTTCAAGAAGCCGGACGAGCAGGACGCGACGGCGAGCAGGCTTATGCAATTATTCTCTATTCAAACTCCGACAAAACAAAACTGAATAAACGCATCGCCGATACTTTTCCCGAAAAAGAATACATCAAACAGGTGTACGAGCATCTGAACTATTATTACCAAATGGCAATGGGAGACGGACTTGGATGTATGTATGAATTTAACTTGGAAGAGTTTTGCCGTAAGTTCAAATACTTTCCTGTTCCGGTGGATAATGCATTAAAGATTCTTGCGCAAGCGGGATACATAGAATATACCGACGAACAGGACAATCCCTCCCGACTTATCTTCACTGTTCACAGGGAAGAGTTGTACAGGCTTCATAAATCAGGAGCAGAAGCAGAAACCTTAATTCAGAGCATATTGCGTTCATATACCGGTCTATTTACCGATTATGTCTATATAAACGAAGAATCATTAGCCATGCGAACGGGATTAACCCGGCAACAGGTATATGACCTGCTGATTATGCTTTCCAAACAGCACATTATTGATTACATTCCACGAAAAAAAACTCCTTATATTATATATAAATGCGAGAGGGTAGAATTGCGTTACCTGCAAATCAGTCGTGAAGTTTACGAGAAGAGAAAAGAAAGGTACGAGCAACGCATAAAAGCCATGATTGAATATGTAACTTTCGATACTGCTTGTCGCAGCCGTATGCTACTCCGTTATTTTGGCGAAAAGAATTACCATGAGTGCGGGCAATGCGATGTTTGCCGTAACCGGCAGACTGGTGGGAAAGGATTGACGCAACCTGCTTTTGATACTCTCAAAGCATTAATCTTGCAAACACTACATCAACAACCTTTGTCCCCTGCTGACATTGCCCGGCAGATAGAGAGTGCAGATAAGGATACATTAGGAACCGTTCTCCAGTATTTAATTGATGAAAGAGAATTGGTAATGAAGGAAGGGATGATATACAAAACACCATAACCCCTATATATGTGCAAAAAAGACATTTAAACCGCCAACAATATTTTGATGAATTGGCTCTCAGCAGTCGAAAATATTTCCTCCCTTACATAGAGAATTTTATTCGGATAGATAATACTACCAGAGTATTAGAAATAGGATGCGGGGATGGAGGAAACTTGCTACCGTTTGCCGAAAAGGGATGTATGGTAATGGGCATTGATTTGTCGGAATCCCGGATTCTGCAAGCGCGTAAATTCTTTGCTCAATCTGGATATACAGCTCAATTTAAAACCTGCAACATATTCGATATGAATGTCGGCGAAGCCGGCAAATACGACCTTATATTAGCACACGACGTAATAGAGCATATTTATGAAAAGAAAGAGTTCATACGTCATATCAAGCCGTTCTTTCGTCCGAATGGGGTTTTATTTATCGGTTTCCCCGCTTGGCAAATGCCTTTTGGCGGGCATCAACAGATTTGCCAGAATAAAATCATCTCCTCCATGCCATTTTTACACCTGCTTCCCAACCTGCTTTATCGGGAGATAGCAAAGATAGGTGGGGAAAGTCAGAAATGTATAGATGAATTAATGGACATAAAGCGTTGCAGAACTACGATAGAAATGTTTGAAAGCCTTGCATACGAAACCGGTTATTTAATAGAAAGCCGTAAATTATGGTTCATAAATCCGCATTACGAAGCAAAGTTTCATTTGCGCCCTTGCTCACTGTCGCCATTCATTGCACAGATGCCATATATAAGAAACTTTCTCAGCACTTCGTGCTTTTTTATTTTGAAGGATATATAGTGAGGGCTTATCTTGGACAGTTACCTATCGTCCTAAGGACGAATTGATATTTAAAAACTTCCTTATTTCCTCTACAGTCTTTCCTCTTCGCATGGCATAATCAGACAGTTGTATTTCGTCTATCGTCCCCACAGAAAAGTAGCGAGCGGAAGGGTGAGCCATCATCAATCCGCATACCGAAGCGTGAGGATTCATAGCTCCGTTTTCGGTAAGAGTGATACCTATCCGGCTCATGTCGAGTATATCATTTAAGATGAAGTTTATGGATTGATCGGGTATGGAAGGGTAGCCGATGGCTGGGCGTATGCCTTGAAACTTCTCCAGTAACAATTCTTTGATTGGCAAGTTTTCATCTTTGGCGTATCCCCATGCTGTTTTACGAACGTATTCGTGCATCTTCTCCGTACTGGCTTCGGCTAAACGATCGGCTAAGGTTTGTGCAAGCAATTGTTTATGGGGATCATTCTCATAGAATTGTTCTATTTCCGTATTGACGGTCGAGGCAAAGACTCCTACCGTATCTTTTATCCCTGAAGAAAGTGGGCGGACAAAATCACTCAAACATAGATAAGGCTGATCATCACCCTGCTTCTTCGTCTGCTGGCGAAGCAAAGGGAGAACAACATCATCAAGCAGTAAATTATCACCATCGGCATTGGCTCTGCAAAGTTTGAAAAGGGTCTGAACTTTGAATTCTTTACCCCATTCTTGAAGCATACGACAGGCTTCTTTGTAGAGGTGCACGGCTTCGGTAGCTTTCGGACGGTCAATTTCCAGAAAAGCGGCAATCCAAGAGGTACGGTAAACCTCACAATCATGAATATCGGCTATCGTCGCAAAACGAGGCTCAAAACCCCAAGCATGAAAAAAGTATATCCAATTGATATAAGATACAACATCTTGAATGCGATAGGGTAAGTATTGAACGGAATTCATTGCCTTAGTTAAATCTCAATTCTTGACCTTTGTATGTTTCTCCCACTTGTCCGCCGGAATACATAAGGTGTCCGTTTACAAATGTTTTATCAATTCGGTGATTGAATACTTGTCCTTCCAAAGGGCTCCATTTGCATTTACTAAGAATGTTTTTGCTTGTTAACGTCCAATGTATAGGTTTAACAAGAACGAGGTCTGCCTGATAACCGGAACGGATATAACCGCGATGATAAATATTATATAGTTTTGCAGGAGCATGGCACATTTTTTCTATTACTTTTTCAACAGTAAACACGCCCTCATCAACAAGTTTCAACATACTAACGAGGGAGAACTGCACAATCGGCATACCCGAAACGGCTTTCAGCGCACCGCCTTCTTTTTCACTAAGCAAGTGTGGAGCATGGTCGGTAGCTATTACGTCTATAAGTCCGGCATTGACTCCAGAGCGCAAGGCATCTCTGTCAGAAATACCTTTTACAGCCGGATTGCATTTAATGCGAGAGCCAAGTACGGAATAATCGGCAGACGTAAATATCAAATGGGGAATACAGACTTCCGCAGTAATACGCTTGCTCTCTAAAGAGGTGTTGGTTAGTAATTCCAACTCTTTAGCTGTGGTGATGTGTAATAAATGCAAACGTGCTCCCGTTTCGTTGGCAAGCCGGACAGCCAGTCGGGAAGATTTATAGCAGGCTTCTTCCGAACGGATACACGGATGATATTCTATGGGCAAATCTCCGTTAACTATTTTCGTTTTATATTTCTCAATATTTCTTTCGATAGTCGCTTGGTCTTCACAATGCAAAGCGATAAGTAAATCCGTTTCACCAAAAATATGACGTAAGCTTTCTATTTTGTCCACCAGCATATTTCCGGTACTCGAACCCATGAAAACTTTGATGCCGCAAACGCGATGTGCATCTAAATGCTTGAATTCATCGTAGTTTTCATTCGTTGTCCCAAAATAACAGGAATAGTTTACCAATGACCTTTCACCCATTTCATCGAACTTTTTGTTCAATGCGTCAAGTGTTACGGTTTGCGGATTGGTATTGGGCATATCCATGACAGAAGTAACTCCCCCCGCAACGGCAGCTCTGCTTTCGGACGCAATATCCGCTTTGTGTGTTAGTCCGGGGTCGCGAAAATGTACATGGTCGTCAATCACTCCGGGCAATAACAAGCCTCCTTCGGCATCAATCGTTTCTTGACAAGGCAGCAAACCCTCTTGCCCCCCTTCTAAGACCTCCGCAATCTTCTCGCCTTCAATTACTACCGATCCTCTAAAACGTTTCCCTTCATTAACGATAATGGCATTTTTAATATAAATACGATTCATTTCTTTTGAGGATATTTGCGAAACCAACTACCTACTTT
>SNRY01000509.1_pt1 | contig 12943 bp, 11 predicted proteins | sample 4693421 | NCBI WGS metagenome assembly SNRY01 (sample SAMN11003215, study PRJNA524138) | termite gut metagenome | isolation source: Bacteroidetes bacterial symbionts from single cell of protist host amplifed... | host: Streblomastix strix ... | reverse complement strand
TACCGAAAAGTTCATTTTAAATGCCGGTGAAATAATCAAAAGTCCGGGTATTCCGAATGATGCGCCACTCGTTTTAAAATTGAAGGAGCGAGGTACACCCATCATCTCCGAGATAGAATTCGCCGGAAAGGCGTTGTACCACAGAAAACCGACCAGTGCGCCAATAAATGCGCAGATAAAGACAACCAATTCTTCACTTCCCGGTATGTACATGATATTCAAATAGCTTGCAAACTCAATATGACCGGACACATAAGCCAGGATACCCAACGTCAGCCCGATAATAGCGGAATTTCCCGCTGCCATTCCGTCCATTCCATCATTCAAGTTGGCTCCATTAGATACTGCCGTTACCACAAGAATAGTGACGACAACAAAGAGTACCCATCCGGCTGTTTGGGCATGCTCACCGAAAAAGCCGACAATATCGGCATAATCTAAATTATTATTCTTGAAAAACGGTATCGTAGTTTTAGTAGATTTAATGTTTTTAACGGCGTGAACCACTTCCACTTCTTCTGTCATCCCCTTCATTTTAATGTTTTCCCGAATAACCATATCCGGACTAAAGTAAAGCGTCAACCCCACAATTAATCCCAAACCCACTTGCCCGATTATTTTGAACTTACCGTGCAATCCTCCTTTGTCTTTTTTGAATATCTTGATGTAGTCGTCCAAGAATCCGATGATTCCCAACCAGACAGTAGTAATAAGCATCAAAATCATATAGACGTTGTTCAGTTTCCCTAACAACAAACAAGGAAGCAGGATAGCTCCGATAATGATAACCCCCCCCCATACTGGGCACTCCGGTCTTGCCCACACCAAACGGATCTATTTCGGCATTGCGCTGTGTTTCTACAATCTGCTTACACTTCAAAAAGTAAATGAAATACTTACCGAAAATAGCCGATATGAGCAATGACAGAATAATCGCCATTAACGCACGAAACGAAATATAGGTAAAGACTCCCGCGCCGGGTATGTTAAGCTTCTGAAACCACTGAAACAAATAATATAACATATATAATGTTTAAATTCTAATTAAAGAAAATATCCTTTACCGCTTCCTTGTCATCAAAGTGATGTTTCACACCCTTTATCTCTTGATAGTCCTCGTGCCCCTTGCCGGCTATCAGAATCACATCGCCCGGTTGCGCCAGCATGCAAGCAGTGCGAATAGCCTCTTTGCGATCTACAAGGCTGATTGTTTTCTTCCTGTCTTCGACATCAAGTCCTGCCAGCATATCGTTGATTATGTCTTGTGGTTCTTCAAAACGAGGATTGTCGGAAGTGATAATAACACGGTCGCTACCCCGCACGGCTTCCTTAGCCATAATGGGACGCTTGCCTTTGTCGCGATTGCCACCGGCGCCTACCACGGTGATAATCTTTCCTTTATTCTCCAAAACATCATGTATGGCGCCAAGCACATTAGTCAAAGCATCCGGCGTATGGGCGTAATCCACAATAGCGGTTACTCCTTGTGGAGAGTGTATCGAATCAAAGCGCCCTGCTACGGGATGCAACGTACTGAGCGCAATCAATACCTCTTCCTCTTTTTTACCCAACAGCACCGCAGCCCCAAACACAGCCAAGAGATTAGAAGCATTGAACTTCCCGATAAATTGTACCGCCAACTCCCTACTATTGAATTCAAGTATCATACCCTCAAAATGCGACTCTATTATTTTCCCCTTGAAGTCACATAGATTGCGTAAAGAGTAGGTATATGCATGCGAGCGTGTGTTCTGCGTCATCACCAATCCATTCTTATCATCCAAATTGGTTAGGCTGAAAGCCTTCTTTGGCATATCATCAAAGAATTTCTTCTTTGCTTTCAGATAGTTTTCCACTGTTTTGTGATAATCCAGATGATCGCGGGTTAAATTGGTAAAGATACCACCGGCAAAGTTCAATCCGCTGATACGCTTTTGGGCGATGGCATGAGAACTAACTTCCATAAAGGCATACTTGCAACCCTCGTCCGCCATGCGACCTAAGAGTTTATTCAACGTAATGGGGTCAGGAGTTGTATGGTCGGCAGGAACAGGCTCACCATTAATATAATTGCACACGGTAGATATAAGCCCGGCTTTATAACCAAAATAACGGAATGTATCATAAAGCAATGTAGCAATGGTGGTTTTTCCATTCGTACCCGTTACTCCCACTAATTTGAGTTTAGAAGTAGGATTACCGTAGAAGGTAGTAGCAAGTTTCCCCACGACATCCTCAGTATCATTTACGTGAATATAAGTGATTCTTTCAATGGAATCATCGGGCAATTCCTCACAAACAACGGCAATGGCTCCTTTCTCAATAGCAGCCGGTATATAAGCATGCCCATCGGTCTGCGTTCCTTTTACAGCAACAAATAAATGCCCCGGCTCTATCAAGCGGGAATCCATATTTATTCCTGTTATCTCTATATTCTGGTTGCCAACAATCCCAATAGATTGAATGGTATTTAATAATTTCTCCAGTTCCATAAGTTTTATTTCAATTGAATCGTAACCGATTGTCCTTTTTTTATCAATGTCCCTTCGGGAATAGATTGTTTATAGGCTTTGCCCACTCCCGTAAGTGATACTCTCAATCCTTTGCCTTCCAATAAATAAACGATGTCTTTGGCTCCCATACCAATTACGCTGGGCATGAAATCGCGTAAAAATTCCTCTTGTTTTTCCAACGCAATCTCCTCCGAACCATATACTGCCCGCCCCCATACTTCCTTTTCTTTAGTGGAAAACTTTGTTTCCGAATTTACCTTTAAACCGTTCAATACGGTTTTTGCCTCTATCATTTCTCCGCGTTTTACCTTCGGAACCATTACATTATTAGTATCAACGGCATTTCTTATGTCGAGTACCAGATTCTTAGCATAGATTCTTTCCGCTATTTTCCCGAAAACGCTTCCTGCCATTAATCCACCGGATGCCGGAGCTCCTGACCTTTGAATCACTACAATACCGCTATATTGCGGGGCTTCGGAAGGAAAATACCCACAGAAACTTATCCAATAGTCTATCGCACCATTTTTATAACCCACCGAACCTTTGGATATTTGTGCCGTTCCCGTCTTTCCCGAAATATTAAATTGTTTGGAACTTGCCGGTTTACCGATTCCTTCACTAACTGCTCTTTGAAGTATCTGCCGGATTTTCTCCAGTGTTGCCGGAGAGCAAATAGCCGGATTTATCACTTCCGTAGGATATTCCTTTACCACATCTCCACCACGCATAATCATTGTTACAAATTTAGGTTTTACCATTACCCCATTGTTGGCAATAGCGTTGTAGAAAGTAAGCATGTTGATAGGAGGAATTTGTGTTTCGTATCCAATGCTCATCCATGGTAATGCAGTTTTCGACCAAGGACCATCCTTAGGACGACGGATATTGGGCACTCCCTCTCCGGGTATTTGCAAATGAAGCGGTTCATTCAGGCTCATGCGGTATAGTCCTTCTACGAACTTGTCTGGATTATTGCCGTAATGCTTATCTATTAATGTGGATACACCAATGTTGGAGGACATCATCAATACTTCCGGAACAGTCAGATAATGGTATCCCCCCCTCTGCCAATTATGGTCTTTCATTTCGCTCCCGTGCATCATCTTTACGCCGTTACCTGTATCTACGCCGTCTTGCAATGTTATTTTGCCGTCTTCGAGGGCTACCATGATGGATGCTGTTTTGAAGGTTGAACCCGGCTCCATCATGTTGCTGATAGCCCCATTGCGTGATTCTTTGTACTGACCGTTACGGTCTTTCGTCATATTCACAATGGCTTTTACCTCTCCGGTTTTTACTTCCATCAATATCACAATACCTTCGATGGCATTTAGTTCTTTCAACTTATCAAGCAATGCCTTTTCGCAAATATCCTGTATGCCGACATCAATGGAGGTAATTACGTCGCAACCGTCCACAGGAGGTATTTCTTCTATGTTAAGGTATTTGTCTTTTATCTTTTGCCGGCGAGTAAGCCCCGATTTCCCTCTCAAAAGAGAATCGAAAGCCAATTCAATACCGTTTTTCGCACCCATAGCCGTGTCGCCATATACCTCGCCCAATGTTCGGGCAGCTAAAGAACCGAATGGTTTTTTACGCCGATTGATGCTCTCCCCGTAAAAACCGTTTTTAAACCTATGTAAATTAAAGAACGGTATTTCGCGTATCTCTTTAAATTTTATATAAGATATTTGTCGAGGATAAAGAAGATACCTGCGGCTACCTTCTTTCCTACCGTTGAGCAAACGCTGTTTAAATTCTGCTGCACTTTTATCGGGGAGTACTCTGTGAAGGCTTTCACAAATTTCATCTATATGGTTCATCAGCATGGTATCTTTACTGATGCCTCCCGCCTTGAAATCCATATAAATACGATATTCCGGCAACGAACCGGCTATTAATTTTCCATCCATTGAAATAATATTCCCACGAGTAGCCGGCACTTGTACGTTTTCCTTTACAAAGCGGTCGGCTATACCTTGCCAATATTGCCGTTCAGCAAACATAACAAAGCATGCTTTAACAACAATAGTTATTCCTATGATTCCCATTATCAGGAGTACAAAGAAATAGCGGAGCATTATGTCTCTTTTGTTTACAGCCATTAAATCACATTGCCACAGTAGGTCATTTTATTAAATACGGGGGATTTGTCGGTGTTTGCAAATTACTTCCTTTTTCGGAGATATACTCTTCAATGCGCGACTGCCTACTTTGTTCCAATAATTCGGAACTGCGGGTTAAGGCATTGTATCTGATGTCAATCAAATCTTGCTTCAGCTTGTCTATTTCTATCAGTTCCCTCTGGCTTGCATAGCGATTATGAATGTAGAATATCACAAACATCAGAATCAAGCTCAACATTCGTATCCGCCGTGTAAGAAAATCAGTCGCCCAAATATCTCCTAACAAGAAACTTCGTACAGCCGATTTCTTTTTATTTGTTTTTTTCTTCGCCATTCTTTATATCTAGGGTTAACGCATTATTATTATTTCTTTTCTGCGATTCTCAGTTTGGCACTACGCGAACGCGGATTCCGTTCCATCTCCTCTTGAGTGGGAACGATTACCGTATTATATACCTGGTGAAAGGGGGTTTGTCTGTTTCCAAAGAAATCTTGCTCAATCTTTCCTTCCACGTTTCCTGTTTTCATTAAATTCTTTACCATCCGGTCTTCCAACGAATGATAAGTAATAACAACCAAACGCCCTCCCACATTCAATGCTTCAACGGTAGTAGCAAGCAGTTCTTTCAATGCCTCCATTTCGTGATTCACCTCAATGCGAAGGGCTTGAAAGACTTTGGCGAGTTCTTTCTTTTCCCGTTCGTATCCGAAAAGCAGCTTTATTATTTCCAGAAAATCACCAATAGTCGTTAGCTTACGCTTCTCGCGCACTTTAACAACAATAGATGCCAACTTGCGGCTATTCTTAAACTCGCCGTATAAAAAGAATAGATCAGCCAATCGTTCTTCTCCATAATTATTCAACACATCGGCAGCGGTGATGCCTCCACGATTATTCATCCGCATATCCAATTCTCCTTCAAAGCGAAAGGAGAATCCGCGCTCTTTATCATCAAAATGATGCGATGACACGCCCAAGTCAACCAATATCCCGTCCACTTTTGCTACACCATAGTAACGCAAAAAATTCTGCAAATAACGGAAGTTACTACGCACAAACGTAAAACGCGGATCGTTTGGCATATTTTGTTCGGCATCTTCGTCTTGATCAAAGCCCAATAATTTTCCTGTTTCCCCCAAACGCGAAAGGATCTCCCGTGAATGTCCTCCTCCTCCGAAAGTAACATCAACATATACACCCGAAGGATGAATATTCACCCCTTCAACACTCTCCTTTAACAATACCGGTATATGATATGTTGCCTCTTCACTCATTAATCATCTATTTTATTTGTTGCTTCATTACCGCTCATCAATTTTTCCAACTCCGCACTGAATACTTCCGGAGACATAAACGGCTGCTCAGTCTTTTCCTTCGACCAAATCTCAATTTTATTCCCCACTCCGATAAGCCGGATATCTGTCTGTATGTTTGCCAACTGCAAGTAACGTTTGGTTATCAGTATCCTGCCACTACTGTCGGGCACTAATATTTCAAGGTCGCTCATATACTGGCGCAAGATGTGTTGATGAATTCCTTTCCATTTGTTCATCCGTAAGAGCAATTCATCCAGCTCCTCATTCCATACATATCCGGGGTAAAGCACCAAGCAATCCTGAAATACGTCTTTACGCATAATTAATCTTTCTTCGGAATCGGCTGTCAACTGTTTTCTGAATTGAGAGGGGATAAATACCCTGCCTTTTGTATCTACTTTTGCTTCAATATTGCCGAAGAAACGTATCATTGCCTTATTTAATAGCGATTTGACGGTAAAGATACATATTTCCCCACAATCCCCCACATCTTTCCACTAAAATACATAGACAAGTTTTCAACAACTTATTTAATTTCTATTACGCTGATAATTAAATAAATTTGAACATCTTTTGGGGTGGGGGAAATGGCTTTACCCCCTCTTTCTTTGAAGGAAAGGCGTCCGTAGGGCGGGATGGCAGGCAGTTTGAGCATTCCTTGTGTAGAGTTATAAATCCGGCGCGGGCGGAAACGAGGAAGCGAAAAATATTGAGCCTCTTGCATCCTCATCAATACTGCAAAGTGGGAAATTGGCTGTGTGCCTGAGTTTGGGATAAGGCTACCGTGCATACCTCCCATAAGGAGCGTGCAAACCTCTCATAAAGAGCGTGCAAACTCCCGTAAGGAGCGTGCAAACTCCCGTAAGGAGCGTGCATAATCCCCGTATGGTATGTACCAAACGAGTCGTTTACTATATATCAAGGCGAAATTATCCTATATAGGAAAGCGGGGTATCGACAGGGCAGGGGGAAAGTCTTTCGGCAGCAGACGGGATAAATATACGGGATACCTCCCCGTTTAACTTACAGTCAAGATGCTAAACGGGGAGATTAAATTAAAGCAAATAAATTGTTTTAGTATTCAAGATCTCCTGTAAAGTCTTCGCTAACGTCTTTACCGGCTAAACCATCGGCAAGCCCTTTGTAAGCGATCTTTCTGGAATAATCCGCTTTCCAAAGACAAGGAGCATCATTTTCAATCCAACTGTCGGCATCGGTAACTCCCCAAAGGGTAATACCATATCTCTGCGCTTCAGGGATGTTCTTTACATACAGCTCCACAACTTGACGGTACACTTCTGCTTGCTTTTCGAGGTCTTCCGTAGAAGGAGAAGAAGTCTTCGTTTTGATGTCCAACTCGGATATTTTAATCAGCTTACCTGTGGCAGCAAGCAACTTGAACATCTCATCTGCTTTAGCCATATCCGTATCAATATCAACGTGCATTTGCGTGCCGATGCCATCCACTTTGGCGCCCTGTTCTTCAATGTATTTTACATACTCAATCAAGCCTTTGCATTTATTAATGCTGTACTCAAGATTATAGTCATTGATAAAGAGAACATCATTGGCATTACCTGCCGCACGAACCAGTTTGAATGCAGTTACTGCATAATCTTTGCCCAAATAATCTTGCCAATAGAATTCATCACTTGCGGGAGTGGTTACATTTACACCGGTACGAAGCCCACCACCTTCATTCATCGGTTCATTAACTACATCCCAAGCTTTTACTTTGTCTTTGTAATGACCTACCATTTCGTTAATCCAGTATTCTAAAGCGTCGCCGATGAGTTTGGTTTTTTCTTCGGAGGTTTTTTCGATGTAAGTGGGACCGGCGCGGGTAATAGTCACACGCGTTGCTGCACCGGTTGTTGTGTCAATAACCTTTACACCGTCCAAATAATAAATCATATCTGGTTCATAACCCAAATCAAAACTTAATGTAATAACATCAGCATTTACAGTCAGCGTATAAGTGATTTGCGCCCAAGTAGTATTAGTCGTGAACCATTCACTGCCGTTAAGCCAAGGATAATTATTGGACATACCGGTAAAGGAAACACGTCCTCTTCCATCGCCTTCCGAACGAATTATAAAGGAAATATCATAAGTATGACCATTAATCACTGCTATTTCGGGAGATTGAAATTGTAAATCCCAACAAGCGTTGGAGGAACTACTTCCGGCAATCAGTTTCACGGCATTATTACCTTCATACACAAATTCTTGTGTTAAATCAATACCTTGACCCGGATTGGGTTTCGTCCATCCGTCGGTACCCGATTCAAAATTACCGTCTGTAAGTATGTTACCGTCTGTTTCTTCGGGAACAGCATCCAAATCAACCACACGAATCGTATTAACATCAATATAGTAAATTATATAGGGAACTTTTCCGAGGTCAAACAAGAAACGTATGTTGTTGTCAGTGGCAGTAAGCGAACCATCCGAGCCGTAAACAATTTGTGTCCATCCGCCGCCAACATTAAATAATGACGCACCATCTAACCAAGGATAGTTATCACTCATGTTTTGGAATGAAATACGCCCCTGACCGGCACCCTCCGAACGGATATAGAATGAAAATTCATACGCATGTCCCACAATAGCCGGAATCTCAGAACTTGCTAATTGAGTGTCCCATTCATTAGCCGAAGTAGCAGCCGTTTCCAAACGAACAGCAGCCTCACTGCTGCTCAATCCGGCGCCTTCGGCAAAAGTTATTCCGCTACTGTTATTCCATTTACCCCAACCGGAAAAGAACCGTCTTGAAGCCCACTGATGTCAACGAGACTTGACCCGGCAGGAGGAGGAACCACTTGAGGAGCAATTAACCCGTTCAAATAACTTGCATTCTGATTCTGATGCCACACCAACGTATGCCCGAAAACGGTTATTTCCTGCGGAACTGCCGCAAGGAAGTTATCTACGCGGGTAAAATTCAAATTGCCATTTCCGCTTACCATTGCCCCGTGTTTCATGTGATAGCCTACCGTAAGTACATCGAAATTCTCATTCACCGTATTACGATAGTCTTCATCTTCCATATATAATGTTAAGTCAACTCCCATGCCCAAAGGAAAACTCGCGTATGTATTCAGGGCATCATACTTGGATATTTTTTCCTGCAATGACAACGGAATCTCGGCTGTAGTAATGGGATTGCGTTCAGGGTCGGCGTACCAATTCATTTTTTCTTCATCGCAAGAACTCACACACACGGTCAGTAGTAATGCTACTGCTGCCGGCACCAATTTCTTTATGGTATATTTCATAATAATGTGTCTTTTATTCGTTTAGATAATTATTACTATCACTCATCTCCATACTCGCTGTAAACAGGAGTGTCCAACGGAACAACGCGAAGGTTGTCAAAGTAAATAGTAACGTCGGTTGGTTCACAAGCAATGTCGTTAATATCTATATTGTCAAACCAAGGTCCCCATTGCGCATACGAAGCACTGGTTACAGAGTTGAGAACATCTTGGAATGTCTTTCCTGCATAGTCGTCGCTATCGCTGAAAGGCAATGTGATGGTAAACCAACTTCCCGGATTAATGAACGGGATTTCCTGTCCGTTTTCCAACCAAGGTGTGTACAGCATGCAATACCTGTCCGCACCCGAACCATCAGTTATTACGATGCGAATAGTACCCGAATTCCATATTCCTTCTACATAAATATCCATTTGTACGCCTACATCTGAAGTAGAAGCAGCGGATGATAGTACACTTTCCGGAAGCAATGAGGGGAAAACCGAATTGTTTGCCCAATAATACGAAGCTTTTGGAGCCGGAGCAGCGAAAGTCTTCTTGTCTTTATTGAGTGAGCGGTATGTGCCTTGCGATTTTGGTCCGTTCCCGGATGCAGGAATTACACTCGTCAAATCGTCGGAAACGTCTCCTCCGCTCCAACTTTGATTATTCACATCGTCGAAATTGTGCAATAGTCCTTTTCTAAAGTTAAAATAGGAAGGAGAGTAAGCTCCCCCGTTAGCACCTTCCACAAACAAAGCCCCGCCTTCGGTAATACCTGCAGGAACGACTACGGTACAGAATTCACCGTCTTCGTCTGACGTGATGTTGCTCGTTACAACCACATTACCCGGGAACGTAATTCTATTGACTTCTACCAACCCTTTGCCGTAAATGGTTATCACCTCACCGGCTTGTGGCAATGTATGAGAAATGCGGGTTACAGATGGGGCGGCATCGCGTATCTCGAAATCATACACATATTCTAACTCTGATTTGACCAAACGAATAGTATTTTTAGCATCAGCGTCCACATCCATAACAGGCGTTTCCCTTGAAATACTTATAAACCTAAATTCACCTATGGCATAGGAAACAGTTTCTCGTACAAAGGATTGGATGTGAGCATTTTTCTAGCCGGATCTTATGGAAACGATGTAGTGAATTACCAACGTCGCTGGCTGGAAAATCCGCGTGAAAATACCAACCTGTTAAAGAAAGCCACTCAGTATGCCAAGCTGGAACTGATTGATCCGGATAGACCGACAGACTTCCGCAATGTGCATATTGTGGGCGGCGACCCACACATGTCTCGCGCAGGCGCTTCTCCTGCTTCTTCAAGTTCCAACTACCGTTTCAGCGACAAGTTTGTGGAAGACGGTTCCTACCTCCGCATCCAAAGTATTTCAGTGGGATATAATTTACCACGGCATTGGGTAAGCAAATTCAGCGCCCAGAATTTGAAGCTCTATGCCAACCTTCAGAATGTATATACATTTACCAAATATTCCGGATACGACCCTGAAATCGGTTCGACAAACCAGGATGCTTTAATGACCGGCATTGATAACGCCCGTTATCCATCACCACGTATCTATACGTTTGGCATAAACCTTACATTCTAATTTTTAACAGGACAGAATATGAAAACAAGTAAATTATTATATGCGTTTGCAATTGCGTTCTCGTTGCTCCTAGCCGGTTGTAATGACTTTCTTGATATTACTCCGAATGACCGCATCACGGGAGATAACTTCTATCAGAACGAAGACGATTTCAAAGCAGCCACCGCACCACTTTATAATAAAGTATGGTTTGACTTTAACGATAAGTTTTATTACGGATTGGGTGATGGGCGGTCATACAACCTCTACGCACCTTATTCGGATTATATCTATCCTTTTTCCGATTTGGCAGAAACGGGACTTACGGGACCACTGGTATTGGCATGGCAATCATTCTACAACGTCATTCAGCAGTCCAACAAAGTTATTATCGGTATTACCGGCAGTAGTGTAAGCGAATCAGTGAAGAATCAATATATGGCGGAAGCTCGTTTCATGCGTGGCGTTGCTTACTGGTATTTAGCTTCATTGTGGGGCAATGTTATCATTTCAGAAGATTCGGGCGTGTTGATAAACAATCAGATAGTGAATACAAATCCTCGTACGGATGTATTTGAATTTGTGATATACGATTTGGAATATGCCGCCAAATATTTACCGGAAACAGTAGGGCAATCAGGGCGTTTGACCAAGTACAGCGCCTATGGAATGTTGTCGCGCGTTTACCTCTCTTATGCCGGATTGAGCAGCAATCCGAACAGCCATACCCGCAATCAGACCTATCTTGATTTGGCTAAAAAGGCAGCTCAAACAGTTATCACTGAAAGCAAATACAAGCTGATGCCTGATTATGCTTCCCTGTTTATGATTGAAAATAACAACAATTCAGAATCCATGTTTGCTTTGCAATGGGTACCCAACGGTGATTACGGTGTAACGAATACACAGCAAGCCTATTTTGCATACAATTCGGCAATTACCGGCGATGATGCGGCATGGGGAGCATGGACAAGAGCTACTTATGATGTACTTAAAGAATATGAAACCGGAGATTTCCGCCGTAAAGCTACTTGGATGAGCATGGGGGATTACTATTCCGAAATCGGTAAAGCCGCAGGCGGGTTTACTTTTGAAGAATCCGACCAATATTGCAATGTGAAAAAAGGAGTGGTAGGCTCTACCAAAGACAATCCGAGTATTTCCCGTATGAATTCAGCCTTAAATACTTACATGATGCGCTTGGCAGAAGTATATTTGATTTATGCCGAAGCCACACTGGGTAATGCCGAAAGTACTGCGGATGCCGAAGCTTTGGCATACTTCAATCAAGTTCGTACCCGTGCCGGTTTAAATGCCAAAACAAGTCTTACTTATAAAGACATCATACATGAACGCCTCGTTGAATTTTGCATGGAAGGTCAATATTGGTACGATTTGATACGTCGCGCTTATTACGAACAGCAGGAAGTAATTAACTATATCGTTAGTCAAGATCGCGGAACAATTTCACCTATTCTTTATGATACAACCAACAATACGGTTAAGATAGATTCAAGTAGAGACCCCGATGACCGTGCGATTGGTAATATTGACGAGAGTATCTTTTTATTACCTTATCCCGAATCGGAGCTTGTTCAGAATCCCCTTTTGAAAGAGCTTCCCGTTCCTTATGAGTTTACAGAAGAGAGAATTACCGATTTATTTTAATTATTAATATAGCATACAATAATGAAAAGTATATTTTCAAATACAAGTTTTTGGGGATTGAATACTCTTTTGGGATTGTTTATTTGTGTGATGAGTTTTACTTCTTGCGATGATAACGACTCGAATGAAGATTCACCAATTACTGTCACAAAAGTTTATTTGGAAGATGCTTCGTCTTCCTCCGTACCCGATAGGGAGGTAACCTATGCCCGACTCGGACAACTACTGCGACTTGAAGGTGCCGGATTTACCGGTCTGAAGCGAGTATATATCAACGGATATTCCACTTATTTCAATCCGGTGTTCCTATCCGATAATTCGATGCTTATAACCTGAGTTCGACGAAAGCTCAGGTTTATAGGCAATTCCTGATCAGACACAGTTCTCCCTCTTCACTTTCCACAAGTGAATTTTAGTATCGTAAAAACGGGTTATATCTCAGAGGAACAAATCCA
>SNRY01000508.1_pt1 | contig 12978 bp, 9 predicted proteins | sample 4693421 | NCBI WGS metagenome assembly SNRY01 (sample SAMN11003215, study PRJNA524138) | termite gut metagenome | isolation source: Bacteroidetes bacterial symbionts from single cell of protist host amplifed... | host: Streblomastix strix ... | reverse complement strand
GACTTTCGGATACATCGTTTTTCCCATTCCAAGCCAGACTGTCTAATGTAGCGAGCAACACGGCATCGGGATTATTCTTCCGGCGATAGGTATCTATTGTATGATGAAAGATAACAGAGACTTCGGTTGTAATCAATGAATCTTTGCCGGATAAGGAAACGATCCGTTTCAAGGCTTTGGTTCCTCGCAAAGCCAATAAATGATACATATCATGATTGTAATAATCACTTGTTTCACCGGTCTTGGTGAAAGGGATATAGGTTTTGGCAGAGGTATTCAATAGTAACAAAGAATCCTTTAATGCTGCACGCGTATGCTCCAACACCTTTTGCACAAAGGTATCACTATCCCATTCGCGAATATCGGTAAAGGATTTATCATTAATCGCCGTACTTCTGCTCAGTTTCCAAAGATTATTACCTGCATAATCGGCATATATTTCGGCGACAAGGGAATGCAGTACAGCTCGGTCTAAGGGATTGGGAGCCGTATTTGCCCAATGTTCCCAGCCGAGGAGATGCACATAGAAACTGTCCGGCATCAATATTTCCTGATAGCTTGTTCGCCATGTATAGGCTTTCAACATTTGCGGGGAATTTTTTTCTGCTTGGGCTTTGCGGAATATTTCGTCCGCAAGTTTTACCACAGTTTGCGGCAGACTTTGTTTTTCTGCTTTTTCTACTTTTTTCCAATAGGTGTCATACGAAAATGATTGCGCATGCAAAAAGGAGGTTCCACAGAAAGCAAAAAAACAGAGAATAAGGCTGGCTAATGTTCTTTTCATCTTACAAAGAATTAATTCATAGTGCATTTAACGTAGAACTCCAGAAAGAAGTTGCCCCTGACTACTAAATTTTACGAGTATGCGTTGTTTAATCTGAAATGATTCGATTTGCGGTACAAAAGTGAACAAAAAAAGTATTAATTTAGTTATTTCTGTATCGAAATTCACAGAAAAACAGATAGTTTAAAAGTATTAAATCAAACAGTTGCATCAGAGAGTTGAGTCTACATTCTATTTTCCTAATAGAAGTTGCACGCATATGTAAATTTGGCGTAAATTGAAGAAGAAATTTTGAACACATACTTACTAATAATTGTCAAAGGATATATAATAAATGAAAACCAGATTCATCTTTTGAGTTTTCCTTTTATATTTGCCAAATAAATAAAGAATAGCGTTGTTTACTGATGTTGTGTAGAGCGGAATTGAAAGAAAAGATTGTAGTAACAGCTTTGAGTGTTTTCCGGGAAAATGGAATCAAAAGTATTACTATGGATGATATTGCGGCTATGCTGAAAATATCCAAACGAACGCTTTATGAAATTTTTGAAGATAAGGAGGCTTTACTCAAAGAGTGTATTATGTACCACCAGTGCATTGCTCAAGAGGTATGGAAGGAGATTGTCTCCGATTCGACGAATGTGTTGGAAATCTTATTGAAGTGTTACCGAAAAAATGTTGAAATATTGCATAAAACCGACGGACGTTTTTTTGAAGATATTAAGAAATATCCGGATGCACATAAGTTGATAATGAATTCTCGTAAACAAGATGGTGACAGGATTGCCGATTTTTTGCAAAAAGGAGTAGAACAAGGGCTTTTTCGGGAAGATTTGAATTATGAAATCATTCAATTTTTGCTGCGTGAACAGCTTAATATGCTTAAAAATACGGACATCTGCTATCAATACACACCTTTGGTAGTGTTTGAAACAATTATGCTGACTTGCCTTCGGGGCGTTTCCACGCAAAAAGGCGCCGATGAGTTGGAGAAATTTGTTTATGAGTACCGGAAAATGTATTGAGAGCATCCGGACACCGTATTATTTTATCGGGAAAATACCGCCTTTCATGGAAGTATGGGAGGTTGTCGAACGTTTTTCTCTTGTAGTGGAATAGATGCAGCTGTTATTTTGGGGATAAAAAGAAGTTTTTTAAATATAAGGTAAAATATGAATAGAATGAAAAGTTTAATAAGTAAAAATGTGTTTTTGTCTTTAGCCGGCTGTTTGCTTTTCGGCTATGCGCAGGCGCAGGAAGTAGCGGGCAAACCGGTGCTCACGCTTACATTGGACAAGGCTTTGGAAATTGCTTTAAATGATAATCCGACTATAAAGATTGCCGGTCAGGAAATCAACCTGAAAAAGGAAGTCAATAAAGAGGCTTATTCCGGATTGTTTCCGGAAGCGTCTTTAAGTGGAACCTATTCCCGCACATTGAAGAAGCAGACGATGGTGATGGATTTTGGCGGTCAATCTACCACCATTAAAATGGGTAGCGACAATACTTACAACGGAGGGATTTCCGTAAATCTTCCTCTTTTTGCACCGGCTTTGTACAAAGCTATCAGTTTAACAAAAACGGATGTGGATTTAGCGGTTGAGAAAGCGCGTTCTTCCAAGTTAGACTTGATAAATCAGGTAACGAGGGCATACTACCAAGTATTGTTGGCACGAGATGGTTACGATGTTTTGCAGAAAAGCTACCAGCAAGCGGAAGCCAATTTAGAGATGGTGAAGGTTGGATACGAACAAGGCAAGGTCAGCGAGTATGATAAAATTCGCGCCGATGTGCAAGTGCGTAGTTTGAAACCAACGCTCCTTGCTACAAACAATGGATTGACTTTAGCCACATTGCAGTTGAAAGCGCTGATAGGGGTGGACGCCACGATGCAGGTAGTCGTCGAGGGGAGGTTGAACGATTACGAGATGATCATGTTTCGACAGGAGTTGAACGATGATACGTTGAATTTAGCCAACAATAGCGATTTGAAACAATTGGATTTGAATGCGATGCTGCTGAAAAAGAACCTCAAAATCCAACAAACCAACTTTATGCCCACATTGGGAATGGCATTTAATTATGCGTATTTGTCATTGAATAATGATTTCAAATTTAGCGATTACAAATGGAATCCATATTCAACATTAGCCTTTAGTTTGACTGTTCCTTTGTTTAAAGCCAGTAACTTCACCAAGCTAAAGCAAACAAAAATTCAGATACGGCAGTTAAACGAAACGCGTATCCATACGGAACGACAACTGAACACATTGGCAACGAGTTATAAAAGTAGCATGAATGCAGGATGTGAACAAGTCTTGAGTAATAAGGAAGGCGTGTTCCAAGCCGAAAAAGGCAGAGAAATTGCTCGTAAGCGTTACCATGTGGGGAAAGGAACTATTTTGGAATTGAATGATTCGGAAGTGGCACTCATACAGGCGCAACTTGCATATAATCAATCCATTTTTGATTATTTGACGGCTAAAGCCGATTTAGATAAAGTATTGGGAAAGGAAAGTATATCGGAATAATAAAAATAACAAGAAAAAGTATGAAAAAGAGTTTTCTATTGATAGCCCTGACAGTCGTTGCATTTTTAAGTTCATGCAGTGGTAGTAACGGAAATAGTGAATCGGCTGCCGGCAATATTGCCGATGAAAAGCCGAAAGTTAAATTGGCGAATGTAGCGGTGCGTCCGGTAGATCAAATACAGGAATATACCGCAACGGTGGAAGCTGAAGTCAAAAACCATATAGCGCCTTCGATACCTGTCCGTATTAGTAAGATTTTGGTGGAAGTGGGCGACCGCGTTTCCAGCGGTCAGAAATTAGTGGAAATGGACGATACTAATTTTCGTCAGTCGAAACTGCAATTTGAGAATCAGCAAAAGGAGTTTAATCGCATAGACGAATTGTACAAAGTAGGCGGCGTGTCCAAGTCTGATTGGGACGCTATGAAAACGGCATTAGACGTAGTGGAAACAACCTATAAGAATTTGTCGGAAAATACGTTGTTACAAAGCCCTATTAGCGGAATAATCACTGCACGTAACTTCGATGACGGGGATATGTTTAGCGGCGGTGTGCCTGTATTGACGGTGGAACAAATCATCCCGGTAAAGTTGGTAATCAGTGTTCCGGAATCCTATTTTACCAAGGTGTATAAAGGAGCGACAGCTTCTATTACGCTGGATGTGTATGGGGAAGAAGTATTTACCGGTAAGGTGAGTTTGGTTTATCCTACTGTGAATCCGACTACACGCACCTTCCAAGTGGAGATTTCGCTTGATAACAGGGATTTGAGGGTACGTCCGGGAATGTTTGCGCGCGTAACGCTGAATTACGGTACACTTGATCGTGTGGTGGTACCCGATTGGGCGATTGTAAAGCAAGCCGGTTCGGGCGACCGTTATGTATTTGTTTATAAAAACGGAAAAGTGTCCTATAATAAAGTGGAGCTTGGTCGTCGTATCGGTGGAGAATATGAATTGATCTCCGGCGTATCGGACAATGCGCAGGTGGTGGTAGCCGGTCAGGCACGTTTGCTTAACGGCATGGAAGTAGAGGTAGAACAATAATTTATCATTTAGAATTTCTAAATTGACAGTAACATGAGTTTATACGAAGGAGCGGTTAAAAAACCGATTATGACCAGCCTCTGTTTTGCAGCAGTGGTAATATTTGGTCTGTTTTCTTTGTCCAAATTGCCGGTAGATTTGCTGCCGGATATTGAGACAAATACCATTATGGTAATGACAGCTTATCCGGGGGCGAGCGCCTCCGATATAGAGAATAACGTAACACGTCCATTGGAGAATGTGTTGAACTCGGTGAGTAATTTAAAACATCTCTCTTCGCGTTCTTCCGAAAATGTGTGTCTAATTATATTGGAATTTGAATATGGTTATGATATTGATGTTTTGACCAATGACGTGCGGGATAAATTGGATATGATCAGTTCGGCAATGCCGGACGAAGCGGAAACGCCGGTTATATTCAAGTTCAGCACCGATATGATTCCTATTGTGTTGCTTTCGGTGCAAGCGCAGGAAAGTCAGGCAGCCCTTTACAAGATATTGGACGACAATGTGGCGAATCCTTTGGCGCGTATTCCCGGCGTAGGAACGGTATCTGTTTCCGGCGCTCCCAAACGTGAAATTCAAGTCTATTGCGACCCCAACAAATTGGAAGCGTACAACCTGACCATTGAAAGTATCAGTAGTATTCTCGGAGCCGAAAACATGAATATTCCGGGTGGTAACTTCGATATTGGGAGTGAAACTTACGCCTTGCGCGTGCAAGGGGAGTTTAAAGATCCCAAACAGATGGAAAACACGGTGGTAGGGACTCGTAACAATGCCAACATCTATTTACGCGATGTGGCAAAAGTAATTGATACTGTCGAAGAACGCGCACAAGAAGCCTATACCAACGGTCAGCGAGGAGCCATGATTATTGTTCAGAAACAATCGGGCGCCAATTCGGTGAATATTGCCAAGCAGGTAATGAATTCCCTACCGAAACTTCAAAAGAGTTTGCCCTCGGATGTGAAGTTGGGAGTAATTATGGATACGTCGGATAATATTCTGAATACCATAGACAGTTTGACTGAGACGGTACTGTATGCTTTACTGTTCGTTATCATCGTGGTGTTTGTTTTCTTGGGACGTTGGAGGGCAACGGTGATTATTTCCATCACCATCCCGCTTTCTCTGATAGCTTCCTTTATTTATCTGGCTGTTACGGGCAATTCGTTGAATATCATTTCTTTGTCTTCACTTTCCATTTCCATTGGTATGGTGGTGGACGACGCTATTGTGATATTGGAAAATATAACGACGCACATTGAACGCGGTTCCGACCCCAAGCAAGCCGCTGTGCATGGTGCGAATGAAGTGGCTATTTCCGTTATTGCTTCCACGCTAACCATGTTTGCGGTATTTTTCCCGCTGACTATGATATCGGGCATGACAGGAGTGCTGTTTAAACAGTTGGGTTGGATGATGTGTATCATTATGTTGATTTCACTGATTGCTTCTTTGACATTAACGCCGATGCTCTCTTCCCAATTGCTTCGATTACAAAAGAGGCAATCGAAAGCATTCGTCGCATTCTATACGCCTATTCAAAAAGGATTGGATGGGTTGGATAGAGGATATGCACGCTTGTTGAATTGGGCGGTTCGCCATCGTATCGTAATCGTGGCTGGATGCGCCGCTTTCTTTGTACTGAGTTTGTTTTGTGCAAAAAATATTGGCACGGAATTTTTTCCCTCTTCAGACAATGGGAGTATCACGGCGAGTTTGGAGTTGCCCATAGGTACGCGAAAAGAAGTGTCTCAAGTCATAGCGGCAAAATTGACGGAGGAATGGATGCAGAAATATCCGGAAATACAGGTTTGTAACTACCGGGTAGGTCAAGCCAGTTCCGATAATATATTTGCTTCCATGCAAAACAACGGTTCGCATATTATTGCGTTCAATATTCGTTTGTCCAACCCCAGTGAGCGTAAACGCAGCATGACAGTTATTGGTAACGGTATGCGCGAGGATTTGAAGTCTTATCCTGAGTTGAGCAAGGCGCAGGTAGTTATCGGCGGCGGCATGGGCGGCGGTATGGGTGGACAATCCACTGCCGATTTTGAGGTTTACGGTTACGATATGGCTGTAACCGACCAAGTAGTTGCCGATTTGAAACAAAAGTTGTTTAAGGTAAAAGGCGTTTCGGAAGTGAATGTCAGCCGGGGAGATTATCAGCCGGAATATCAAGTTGATTTTGACCGTGAGAAGTTGGCTATGCATAGTTTGAATCTTGCTACTGCTGGGACTTTTTTGCGTAATCGTATCAACGGGTCTATCGCTTCGCGTTATCGCGAAGATGGAGAAGAGTATGATATTAAGGTGCGTTATTCTCCGGAATATCGGACAAGCCTTGAAGATATAGAGAATATTCTCATTTATAACAGCCGAGGGGAAGCTGTCCGGGTAAGGGAACTCGGAACGGTGGTTGAACGTTTTGCTCCTCCTACCATTGAGCGTAAAGACCGAGAACGGGTGGTTACGGTTTCGGCAGTTATTTCGGACGCTGCTTTGGGAGATGTGGCGAATGCCGGTCAGGCTATCATTGATGCTATGGATTTGCCTTCGGGGGTGTCTATCCAAATATCCGGCAGTTATGAAGATCAGCAAGAGTCGTTTGCCGATTTGGCTGTATTGGCTTTGTTGATTATCGTCCTTGTGTTTATTGTGATGGCTGCTCAGTTTGAATCGCTGACTTATCCGTTTATCATTATGTTTTCCATACCTTTTGCTGTCAGCGGTGTGTTGGTGGCGTTGTTTATTACCCGTAGCACGCTGAGTGTGATGAGTTTGCTGGGGGCTATCATGTTGATTGGTATTGTGGTGAAAAACGGCATTGTACTTGTTGACTATATCAGCCTTTGTCGTGAACGGGGACAGGCAATCATAAATGCTGTAATTACTGCCGGTAAGAGTCGTCTTCGTCCGGTACTGATGACCACTATGACTACCGTTCTCGGTATGGTTCCGATGGCTATTGGCAGCGGACAGGGTGCGGAGATGTGGAATGCGATGGGGATTGCCGTAATTGGCGGTTTGACGGTTTCTACCATACTTACCTTAGTACTTGTTCCGGTGCTTTATTGTATGTTTGCCGGCACAGGCATTAAACGTCAACGTAAAAATCTGAGAAATAAACGTGAATTGGACGTTTATTATGAAGCAAATAAGGATAACATGATAAAAAAACATAAGAAATGAAATCTATATTAATCGCATTCGACCAGGCATATCATGAACGTATCATTGCATTGCTCGACCATATGAATTGTCGTGGTTTTACTTATTTGGAACAGGTGAAAGGACGGGGTTCTAAAACGGGTGATCCTCATTTTGGCAGTCATGCATGGCCTGCCATGTGTTCGGCTATTATTACTGTGGTAGATGACGGTAAAGTTGACCCGTTGCTCCAACTATTACAAGAGATGGACCAAAAGACGGAGAAATTGGGACTTCGCGCATTTGTGTGGGGCATTGAGAAGAGTATTTAGTTCTTGGTAGGGACGACCACTAGCGGTAGGGGCAAGGCATGCCTTGCCCCTACAACGTCCACTGTGCCAATGGATAGGGAGGGGGTATCAAATGTTTTTTAGTGTAAATTTTGACTTTTTGGATGCCTTCATTTTAAAAAAAAACTCAAATAACCCTTTTAGTATTATTAATAAATAGAAAAAAAAGATCATGAAAAGAATTTTAGTAGTAGCATTAAGTTTATTAAGCCTGTATGGTTATTCACAAACAGTGAACGTCGGAGTACGGGGGGGGTTGTCTATACCTAACGTCATTGCCGGAGGTGATAATCCTCTGAGTAAAGGTTATTCATCTCGTTTTGCCGGAACCGGAGGAGTATTTGCAGAGCTGGGTATGAATGATTTATTGTCTCTGCGTTTAGGCGTTGAATATTCCGGTCAGGGAGGCAATCGCAACGGTATTCAGGCAATGTCATCCAACCAGTTAATCTCATCGGTTGCTGCTATACCGGGGGTACCTGCTGCAGCGCTTGATCAGATAGGACAACTTTTGCCGGGGATTTTCTATGCGGATGTAAAAAACACGACCAAATTTGATTACCTGATGATACCGTTATCTTTGCAGGTAGGCAAAGATTTTAATCAATCATGGCGGGTTTATGTAGGAGCCGGACCTTTTGTTTCGTTTCTTTTGTCAGCCGAACAGGTATCGAAGGGAAAAACCGAATTATATGCCAATGCCGCCAAGTCACAAACCTTGTTGGAAAATGTTCAGTCAAAAGTAGAAGCAATGGCAGCACTAACAGGAGGTATCAATCCAGAAATGGAAGGTACTTTGAGCTTATTGGCAAATGCATTGGGAGGTGAACCGAAGGAATTCGGAACTACAGATATTAAAGACGATTTGAGAACCGTCAATGCAGGTATTCAAGGAAATTTAGGATTATCCTATCAATGCAACCGGAACAGGCTTTTTCTTGAAGTTGGTGGAAATTACGGTTTTGTAAGGCTACAAAAGGATGCGTCCAACGGATCGAATCATATTGGTTCGGCAACCATAACATTGGGATATGCCTATTGTTTATAAATATTCGTAACCCTATCGGAACTATTTTGATGTGATTGTTTGTTACGGATGATGTGTTCGTAATAATTGCGTTGTCCTATAAATGCAAATCCCAGTTAGTTGTAGGGGTAAGGCGTGCCTTGCCCCTACATTTTGCCGACGGGTTTAATAAAACATGATTTATTTGCTTATCCCGAACTCGGGTAATTAATTCAAGTTGCTATTTATCGTTTTAGTATTCTATCATCCAAAGGGTAGTAGCTATTTCCGAGTCGTGTGTAGCCAATACAAAAGTAGAGGATTAACGTTTATTTTTATAACAGATTATAAATAGCAACTTGAATTATATATATTTGCAAAACATATATTGATAATATTTATTTCAAGCGTTCTGATTCAGTTCCGAATATACCAATCCATAAAGTAAAGCGGGATTATTTCTCCGTTTTTATTTACTGTTTTTATGATTCTTTTGTGGGTAAAAGAATGAAAAAAAGATACGGAATCGAATAAAAGAAATATGATTTTATAACCTAATTCCACACCAAATCCTGCACCAAAAAAATTAAAAAACCGTCAATCAGCGACTTACATGGTTATTGGTTACTATGAACAAACAACAACTCTTTGAAAATATCATTCGTAAACAATCCTTTCTCTGTATCGGTCTTGATACCGATATGGAAAAAATACCTCCGCATCTTTTAACGGAAGAAGACCCCATTTTTTCTTTCAACAAAGCCATCATTGACGCAACTGCCGATCTTTGCATTGCCTATAAACCCAACCTCGCTTTTTACGAATGTATGGGGGTAAAAGGCTGGATGGCTTTTGAAAAAACGATCAAATACATAAAAGAAAACTATCCCGATCAATTCCTTATTGCCGACGCCAAGCGCGGCGACATTGGCAACACAAGCCAAATGTATGCCCGCTCCTTTTTTGACGAATGGAATATGGATGCGGTAACAGTAGCCCCATACATGGGTGAGGACAGTGTAAAGCCATTTTTGCTTTATCCTGAGAAATGGGTAATCTTGCTGGCATTAACGTCCAACAAAGGTTCGCAAGATTTTCAATTAACGAAAGACAAAGATGGTGAATGTTTGTTTGAGAGAATCCTGAAAAAATCACAAGAATGGGCTAATGACGAACAAATGATGTACGTGGTAGGCGCTACACAAGGAAAAACAGTTTCCAGCGTCCGCAAGCATGTTCCCAATCATTTTCTATTAGTCCCCGGTGTAGGCGCACAAGGCGGTTCACTCAAAGAAGTGTGCGAATACGGCATGAACAAACAATGCGGATTGATTGTTAACTCCTCGCGCGCCATTATTTACGCCGACCATTCCAAAAATTTCGTCCAAGCCACGCGCATGGCAGCCGAAGACATTCGCCGGCAGATGTCCGGACAACTGAAAACAATTCTTTAATCTCGCCCGGTAATGGCAAACAAACGAAAGATAATCAACGATCCGGTATTCGGTTTCATTAACATACCGGAAGGCATCTTGTACGACATTGTTCATCACCCAATCTTCCAACGCCTCACTCGTATCAAACAAATGGGGCTTTCGTCCGTAGTTTATCCGGGAGCCCAACATACGCGTTTCCAACATTCCTTAGGAGCCTTTCACCTGACGAGTGAAACCCTTTTGCAACTTGCAGCCAAAGGAAATGAAATACTTCCCGATGAAACAGAAGCCGTTCAAATAGCCATCCTGTTACACGACATAGGACACGGACCTTTTTCGCATCTCTTTGAAAATACCCTTATCACCCAAATAACCCATGAAGATATTTCTCTCATGCTGATGGAACGGATGAATAGGGAAATGAACGGAAAAATAACTACCGCCATTCAAATCTTCAAAGACGAATATCCTAAAAGGTTTTTGCATCAACTTGTCAGTGGGCAATTAGATATGGATAGAATGGATTACTTGCGGAGAGACAGCTTCTACACCGGAGTTATCGAAGGCAACATCGGTTCGGCTCGAATCATCAAAATGCTCAATGTGCAGGATGACCGGCTTGTGGTTGAGTCCAAAGGGATTTATTCCATTGAAAACTTCCTGACCACACGTCGCTTGATGTATTGGCAAGTCTATTTCCATAAAACGTCCGTAGCGTATGAACGGATGTTGATCCATGCGTTATTGCGCGCTAAAGAGCTTGTCTCCAAAGGAGTAGAACTCTTTGCTTCTCCTGCCTTACGTTTTTTTCTATGTCATAGTGTGGATAGAGAAGAGTTTTATAACGACCCTGATTGTTTGGAGAATTTCATACAATTGGACGATAACGATATATGGACAGCCTTAAAAGTTTGGGCTGCCTGTTCCGATAAGATTCTTGCTACATTGAGCGCCGGAATAATCAACCGGCATATTTTTAAAGTAGAAGTTTCTCCCACTCCTCCCGGTAAAGAGTATCGAAAAAAATTAACAAAACATATCCGCACGGAATTGGACATTACAGATTCAGAAGCCAATCGTTACTTTATCTCCGTTTTCCGCATTGAAAAAAATATGTATAACTATGCAGACGAAGGTATTGATATCATCTTCAACGATGGAACGATAAAAAATATAGCCGAAGCATCCGATATGCTCAACATTTCATTGTTATCCAAAAAGATAAAAAAATATTATATCTGTTACTACCGTTCACATGGATAAGTAAGGCGTCTTATTTACGCCACTATATATGGATAGTATTGCCGGATTGCCCCTGCGGTCGCCTGAATACCGGCATGAATATCACCAACAAGGCGACCGCAAGAATCTTCCCTGCGAATGTAATCGTTTACACAATTAATTATAAATACCTAAAGAATATATGAAAAAAAAGTCCGTTATTTGTAAATTAAATTGATTATAAAATATATCATTAAATATGGAGTTTTCCGCTAAGCAGATAGCCTCCTTTTTGCAAGGAGAAATTACCGGAGATGAAAATGTTACTGTTCATACGTTTGCAAAGATAGAAGAAGGAATCCCCGGGGCGCTTTCATTCCTTTCCAATATCAAATACGCATCTTATCTATATACGACTCAATCAAGCATCGTGTTGATTAATAAAGATTTTATCCCTGAAAAAGAGGTAAAAGCCACATTAATCAAAGTGGACAATGCGTACGAAAGTTTAGCCAAACTGCTTACGTTGTATGAAGATAGCAAACCCAAGAAACAAGGTATTCATTCATTAGCCTGTATAGCCCCCACTGCACAAATAGGTAAAAATGTTTATGTCGGTCCTTTCGTTTATATCGGTGATAATGCTATGGTTGGCGATGATACTTTGTTATATCCGCATACATATATTGGCGATGGCGTTGAGATAGGGCAAAGATGTATTTTGTATTCCCATGTGAATGTCTATCACGATTGCCGGATAGGCAACGATTGCATCCTTCATTCGGGAGCTGTTATCGGTGCGGATGGATTTGGATTTGCTCCTTCTGCCGGAAGATATGAAAAAATTCCGCAAATAGGCATCACTATTTTGGAAGATCAGGTAGAGATTGGCGCAAACACCTGTGTTGACAGGGCGACTATGGGAGCGACGATTATTCATTCCGGAGTCAAATTGGATAATTTAATTCAAATAGCTCATAATGATGAAATCGGGGCGCATACCGTTATGGCTGCCCAAGTAGGGATAGCAGGTTCAACCAAAGTAGGGGAGTGGTGCTTAGTTGGCGGACAAGTAGGGATAGCAGGACACATTAAGGTAGGGGACAAAGTTCTTATTTCCGGCAAATCGGGTATAGTCAACCATGTGAAGTCGAATGCTCGGATGATGGGGACTTTTGCTATAGAAGCCAAGCAAAATATCAAGTCATTTATTTTGTATAAAAAACTTCCCGAAATGTATTCGGAACTGAACAATCTTCGCAAAGAATTAGAGGAATTAAAACAACAATTAAATAAGAAGTAAACTCATGCTGAAACAAAAAAACTCTGAAAGATAGCTTTTCACTGAAAGGAAAAGGTCTTCATACAGGGCTTGATCTTAGTGTAACGTTTAATCCCGCTTCGGATAATTACGGTTACAAAATACAACGTACAGACTTGGAAGG
>SNRY01000507.1_pt1 | contig 12980 bp, 9 predicted proteins | sample 4693421 | NCBI WGS metagenome assembly SNRY01 (sample SAMN11003215, study PRJNA524138) | termite gut metagenome | isolation source: Bacteroidetes bacterial symbionts from single cell of protist host amplifed... | host: Streblomastix strix ... | reverse complement strand
AGGCTCTTTATTTTTCACATGGATTTGGCATCACGTACAAAGAACGTACAGGCATTGTTCCTCCGGCAGACGTGGATGTTATTCTCATTGCCCCTAAGGGTTCGGGGACTTCGTTGCGTACTATGTTTCTGGAAGGTCGCGGCTTAAACTCTTCGTATGCCATCTTCCAAGATGCTACAGGTAATGCATGGAATCGTGTTGTAGCTTTGGGGATTGGCGTAGGTTCGGGGTATCTGTTTGAAACCACTTTTAAGCGTGAAGTATATTCCGATCTTACCGGTGAACGCGGGACATTGATGGGGGCAATTCAAGGACTTTTGCTGGCTCAATATGAAGTGCTGCGTGAAAACGGACATTCTCCCTCCGAAGCATTTAACGAAACGGTGGAAGAATTAACTCAATCGTTGATGCCACTTTTTGCTAAGAAAGGTATGGATTGGATGTATGCCAACTGTTCAACAACTGCCCAGCGAGGTGCGCTTGATTGGATGAAACCATTCCATGATGCTACTAAGCCGGTATTTGAAAAGCTTTATAATGAAGTAAAAGAAGGTAATGAAGCACAACGCTCCATTGACTCCAATTCCAAACCCGACTATCGTGAAAGATTAGAAGCTGAACTAAAATCTCTTCGTGAAAGTGAGATGTGGCAGACAGGGGCTGTAGTACGTAAACTACGTCCGGAAAACAATTGAATAAACAGCAAAGAAACAAAATCAGAATTACTAACTGATGTTACTGCAACATGCTAAAAGGTAACATCAGTTAGTTACTATCTAACTATGAAAACATTCTTACAGATAGTAGCTCATGATTTATATACCAAAACAGGAAACAATTTATCGCGTACGCTTATCGTTTTCCCAAACAAGCGTGCCGGTTTGTTTTTTAACGAATATCTGATAAATGAGTCCGACAAACCAATATGGGCTCCGGCATACGCAAGTATTAGCGAACTCTTCCAACAACTCTCCTCTCTAAAACCGGGTGACCCCATACATCTAATATGCGAACTCTACCAAATATTCTGTGAAGAAACCCAAAGCAAAGAATCATTAGACGAATTTTACTTCTGGGGTGAATTGTTAATAGAAGATTTTGACGATGTGGATAAGAATCTCGTAGATGCCGATAAACTATTCGCTAACCTGCAAGACCTAAAAAACATAGGGAACGACTACAACTTTCTAAGCAAAGAACAGGAAGAAGCCATCCACCTTTTCTTCAACAACTTCTCCATTGAACGGCACACAGAGCTAAAAGAAAGATTCATTTCACTATGGAACAAGTTAGGAACGATATACCATCATTATCGTGAAAGACTGACCCTGTCAGGGATAGGCTACGAAGGTATGCTTTGCCGCAATGCCATAGAACGCCTCAACGTCTCTACGTTGGAATATGACACGTATGTATTTGTCGGGTTCAATATGTTGGACAAAGCCACGATTCGTCTGTTTTCTACACTTCAAGATGCCCGAAAAGCTCTCTTCTATTGGGATTACGACTTGTACTATACCCAAAAACAAGAAAAGCATGAAGCTGCAACATTTATCAATCAAAACCTGAAACAATTCCCCTCTCCTCTACCCTCCGAGTTATTCAACTCATACCAAGCCCCTAAAAAGATACGCTTCTTTTCTTCTCCCACCGAAAACGCACAAGCATACTACCTGCCCGAGTGGTTACAATCCACCGTTTCGGAACACGAGAGAGACAATGCCGTAGTACTTTGTAACGAAACCTTGCTTCCGTCTGTCCTACATGCTATCCCCTCCATAATAGAGAACGTGAACATCACAATGGGCTTTCCTCTGATGCAAACTCCCGTTTACAATTACATCAAACTACTTATCGAACTGCAAACCACCGGTTACCAAACAAACAACAAACGTTATCTTTATTCGTTGGTGCAGCCGGTATTAAAGCATCCATACACCCGCTCCTTATCTCCGCTGGCAGAATCAATAAACCAAACATTGACGGAAAAGAACCGCTTCTACCCTACCCTCACCGAACTAAAACAAGACGAATTTTTAAGTTTACTCTTCACTCCCCACGATAATGCACGGGAACTCTGTCTCTACCTCGCAGAGATACTAAAAGAGATTGCAACGCTCTATCAAAAGAAAGAAGAAATCAACAACGCATTCACTCAATTATACCAAGAAGCCTTATTCAAAAGCTACACTACCGTCAACCGGTTGTTGAGTTTGATAGAAAACGACAATTTACAGATACAAACAAGCACATTCAAATCCTTACTGAACAAAATACTATCCGCTTCCGGTATCCCCTTTCACGGTGAACCGGCGATAGGTCTGCAAATCATGGGAATATTAGAGACAAGAAACTTAGACTTTAAAAACCTCATCATCATGTCCCTCAACGAAGGGCAACTTCCCAAATCAGGCAAAGACGTTTCATTCATCCCCTACAACTTGCGGAAAGCCTTCGGCATGACTACCGTTGACCAACGAAATGCCATATACGCCTATCACTTCTACCGCCTGATACAACGGGCAGAAAACATCACTTTACTATATAACACTTCATCAAACGGGCTAAATAGCGGAGAATGGTCACGCTACCTCCTTCAACTCCTTATTGACCAAACCCATCCCATCAGTCGCCAATACCTCGAAGCCTTCCAATCATCTCCTCAAGTCCGAAAAGAGATATACATTGAAAAGACTCCTCAAATACTTTCTATTCTAAAAGACAAATACGATAGTCGAAAACATCCCGAAGCTATCTTCTCTCCTTCAACTCTCAATACGTATCTGGACTGTCGAATGAAGTTCTACTACAACTGTGTAGCCCACCTAAAACCCCCAAATGAAGTCAGTCTTGAGATAGACTCCGCTACTTTCGGTAGCATCTTTCACTATTCTGCCGAACTAATATACAAAGAGTTAATTGCGCGAAATTCCTTCATTGAAAAAGAAGATTTAGAGAAACTACTGCACAATAAAGTCAAGATGCAAACTTATGTAGATACTGCTTTCAAGCAACTCTTTTTTCAAATCTCCCCTGAAGAGAAACCGGAATACAACGGTATCCAACTCATCAACTCCAAAGTGATAGCCTCCTACCTGTCCCAACTACTCCGTAATGACCTGCAATACGCTCCCTTTGAACTCATTGCCATGGAACAAACAGTAGAAGAAACCATCACTTTAGAGGCAGCAGACGGAATAGCAATAAAAACTGGTGGCATTATAGACCGGATAGACAGTAAAAACGGCATCCTCCGCATTGTAGATTATAAAACCGGCGGAAGCCCCAAAACTCCTGTAAACATTGAACAACTCTTTACTCCTGCAGAAGACCGTCCTAACTATATATTCCAAACGTTCCTTTATGCTGCCATCATGAGCCGTAAACAGAAACTAAAAGTTGCTCCTGCTTTATTATACATCCACCGGGCAGCTTCGGAAACCTATTCTCCTGTCATAGAAATGGGAGAAGTTCGCAAACCAAAAATACCGGTTGAGGACTTCTCCTTATACGAAAACGAATTTCGCGAACGTTTGCAACTATTGTTGGAAGAGATTTATAATCCGCAAGAGCCTTTTACGCAAACGGAACATATAACAAAGTGCCAATATTGCAACTTCAAAGCAATATGTAGAAGATAAACCCATTGGCAGAATGGGATTGCTAATTAAATATATATATCTTTTGCAGAAAAATAATTGATATAAATTGCCCCAAATGCATCTGCGACAAAAGTGTTAAATCAGGTATTATCAAAGGTAAACAGCGTTATAAATGCAAAGAATGCGGTTGTAATTACACTGTTGAGTTGAAGTCAACAGCCAAACCCAAGTCAATGAAAAAGTAAGCCTTGCATCTGTATCTTGAAGGGTTGGGCTTTCGTTCCATCGGGAGACTTTTAGGCGTAAGCAATGGATCGGTCTTAAATTGGATACGTAGTTTTTGAAAAGAGGTTGGTGAACTTATACTCACCCGTTATCAAATTCGATGAAATAAATTTGTTTCAAATGATAACGTGTTGCAATTTTGCAAAAAAAGCAGTAAAATGAAGCAATTAAATCCGGTGGAACATCTCTGGCACCATAGTAGAGAAAAGGGAAATTTTAAAAATCGCACATTCCATTCTTTATACGAAGTGGAAATGCATTTAATGGCAGAATTGAAAAAATTATACTTGGAATTTGACACGGTAAAAAATATTATGCGGTTTAAATGGATTAAGAATATATTATGATAACCCGTTGGCGGAATTAGCGTAAAGCATTTATGATAGCTCACACGGGATTCCAACGACTTTTTTAGCACTCGCCGGGCAGTCCTCGACCCACTCCACGCGGTTTTCAAGGGCTTCACCGGGCATCCCTCCCCACTTGGCAATCGGGTAGGAAACGGGGAGGAATCGGACATGTATCGGACAGGAATCGGAGGGAACCGTTTAGCATGTCGTATGCAGTTCGTATTCAGGTAGTTATGCAGGTATGAGGGAATATACAAGATCACGCATTAAGACGTTTATGTACAACCTTTTTATCTCTATTTTTATGGCTTTTTAATTCCGCCAACGGGTAAACCTTGTTTACTATACTAAAATCCATTTGTAGAAAATGCTAAAGGAGAACTGTGTCTGATCGGGAATTGTCTAAAAAACTGAGTTTTCGTCGAACTCAGGTATCAAAGATAAAAATAACATATTCAAACTATATTTACCCTCTAATTTTTATGCGCTTTTTTCGTCGAACTCAGGCTTATGAGAACTAGTCAACACGAGTATAAGAAACAAGACTTCATTTTCGAAAATTCAGAAAGCGAATTGAAACACTCTTTTCCCAACTTTGTGACCAATTTATGATTCGCAGAAACTATGTCAAGTCCTTTAATGGATTTAAAAACAGGATTCTCTCTAAAATAAGGGCATTCAATATGATACAATTCATTAACAAATTAAATAACAAGAATAGTAACAACTTAAAAACTCGTATTGCCTAAATGTACTACGGGTTAATTAATCTAAAAGCTTTCCGGGGCAATGAAGGGTTAATGTGATGTTCATATACAAAAATAATCACTTATAGCCTGATTGACAAAATCTTACATCAGTATACTCTTTAAATCACCTCTTACTTTTTTAATCATCTCCGGATATTTTACTTTAAAATAGTTAACAAAACGGCAGTATTTCAAGAAAAAATAGTATCTTTGAAATACGGAAATATGCTTGTAAAGCATACTATGAACGAATTGACAACTTGTTTTATTTAAAATGCTCCATCTTATATGACGGAAAAAACATTGGTTATATTGAAGCCGTGTACTCTTCAGCGGAGTTTGGTAGGAGAGATTGTTCAACGTTTTGAACGCAAAGGATTACGTTTGGCAGGTATAAAAATGATGCAGTTAACAGACGAACTGTTAAGTGAACATTATTCACATCTCAGCACAAAACCGTTTTTTCAAAGAGTAAAAGATTCCATGATGAAAGCTCCTGTTATTGTTTGTTGCTTTGAGGGAGTAGATGCAATTCAGACTGTGCGACTGATGGCAGGTACAACTAATGGCAGACAAGCTGCTCCCGGAACTATACGGGGAGATTACAGCATGAGTTTTCAAGAAAACATTGTGCATGCTTCCGATTCCCAAGAAACCGCTGCTGCGGAATTAAACAGGTTCTTTAAACCGCAAGAAATATTTGATTATAAACAGGAAATACTTCATTCGTTATACGCTTGTGACGAATACTAAAGAATAAAAGTCATGAATTTCAAACACATCAAAACGGCAATTATTAGTATTGTGGCTACTATTAGCTCATATTCTTTCTCTCAAGATTTAATAGCACGCCAAGCCCCTATCGACGGAAAATTAAAAAGTGTAGAATCTTTAACTCTGCAACAATTATTGAAAGAGGAATGGGAATTAAAAGATCAAACGCTTTCTTTTTCTGATTTATACCCCAATTGGGATAACAAATATGTGAATTCATACGGCAGAGATGTAGTTATACCGGAAACCTATGTTATTGACCTAACGGGATTTTGTATGCCTACTATTCATACCAAGATTAATTCTCCTTTTGGTCCTCGTAAAAGAAAAATGCACAGTGGATTGGACATTAAGGTGTCTATAGGTGATACTATTGTGGCGGCTTTTGACGGAAAAGTACGCATTGTCAAAACAGAACGGAGAGGATATGGAAAATATATAGTGATTCGCCATTATAATGGTCTTGAAACAGTGTACGGACATTTATCCGAACAACTCGTTAAGGAGAATCAAGAAGTAAGAACCGGAGAAGTGATTGGTTTGGGAGGAAATACAGGACGTTCTACCGGTTCTCATCTTCACTTTGAGACACGTTTCTTAGGTATTGCCCTTGATCCGGCGCTTATGTTTAATTTCCCTGAACAAGATATCGTAGCCGATTCTTATGTATTTGTTAGAAATGGAGCAAATAAAGGCGGAATGAAAGACGGTATGGCAGGAGATAATACTATTCGATATTATAAAGTAAAACAAGGAGATTCTCTATCTGAAATTGCTGTGAAACAAGGCATTTCTGTTGATATACTTTGCAAACTCAATAGGATAAGCACAAAAACAATTCTCAGACCGGGACAGATATTACGTTGTTCTTAATCTCGCTTTGTACATACAATCTGATTTTCAAATTCCAGGTTAATACGTGAATATTTATTCCATCCTACTTTATTGAGAGCTTTTAGATAAAACATTTTCAAACGTTCGAATTTCTGTTCCATCCGGTTTGTATCTCCGAAAAAAATAATATGTTCACCTACACGTGGAACCAGTTCTATTTCCCCTTTTGGAAGTACATTGATTTGTTCTATCTGCGCATCCCAAAACATATTATTGTATAAAAACAGTCCGAGTTTATACAGTTCGTTCATAGCAAACGTTTTATCTACATCCCCTGTCACCACAGGTAAATGGGTGATACATTTCACATTCATCGGCATTACCTTTCCTTTGTTGTCAATGTAATAGTTTTCATCGGTATTGCTCATTATACGAAGTATCGGTATGCGTTGATTTATTTCTATACATAACTTGCCACTCAAGGTTTTATAACACTCCACTCTGTCAATAAGAATATGCTTGGAAAGTGTTTTCTCAATATAAGAGGTATTTATTACATTCATCGGTTTGTCTTTCGGATTGAGATTTGCTTTTTGAAGCATATCCGTTATATCACGTTTAGTAACAAAGCCCACATTTACCGAATCTTTGATAATAAATATAACATCACGACAAATCAAATTGTCAATTCTATGGTTCAATGAGATGACGGCAGTAAAGATATAAACCGTAAAAAGTAATACGGCTATTTGTAATATCCTTTTTTTTATTTGTTTCTTTTTGTCTTCTTTCATCAACTTTCAAGTATTTGAGTGATAGCGGGAACACAGTCTTCTATATCTCCTGCACCAAGTGTGATGAGTATTTCAATATCTTTTGACTTCAATACCTCTATAATAGTCTCCTTGGAACACATGCTTTTTTCGATGCCCGGGCGGAGATTGTCATAAATGATTTGAGAGGTTACTCCCGGAATAGGAAGTTCTCTTGCCGGATAGATATCAAGCAGAAGCACTTCGTCGGCTAAGGACAAAGCAGAAGCAAAATCTTTGTAAAAATCACGCGTGCGTGTATATAAGTGGGGTTGAAATACTACCGTTATCTTTTTCTCCCTGTACAATTCACGAATAGACAACAGGCTTTGCCGGATTTCGGAAGGATGATGGGCGTAATCGCTTAGGAAAACAACCTTGTCTTTTTTTATTTTGAAATCAAATCGACGGTCAACTCCTTGAAAACTTGCCATTCCTTGTTTTATCTCTTCGGCACGAACTCCGTTTAAATGAGCGATAGCCATAGCTGCCACTCCGTTTTCGATGTTGATACTTATAGGAACTCCCAATTGGATGTCGTTAATTCGGGCATTGGGAGCAACAAAATCAATGCGTATTTCTCCGTTTCCAATGCGGATATTCTCGGCATGAAAGTCTCCTTCATCTTTAGAATAGGTATAGATTTTTACGTTTTCCCTAACCTTCGGCTGTAAGGTTATATTTTTACGGATAACAAGACAACCTCCCGGACGGATAAGTTCCGTATATTTTTCAAAACTTTCAAGATAAGCCTCCTTAGTGCCGTAGATGTCTAAATGATCGGGGTCGGACGAGGTAATAACCGACATATAAGGAGTTAACCAATGAAAGGAACGATCGAACTCATCGGCTTCGACCACCGTATAAGGACTTTCTCCGGAAAGTAGCAAATTGGTTTTATAGTTTTTGGAGATACCTCCCAAAAAGGCTGTACATCCTATGTGCGATTGATATAGCAAATGAGCAATCATGGCAGATGTAGTAGTCTTCCCGTGAGTGCCTGCCACGCAAAGCCCTTTGCTCGAACGGGTAATAGTGCCTAATACTTGTGCCCGTTTTTGAATATCAAATCCATTGGTACGGAAATAAACTAATTCCGCATGATTGTCCGGCACAGCAGGAGTCCATACCACCAACGTAGTTTCTTTATTTAAACAAGCAGACGGAATGAGTGAAACGTTTTCTTCATAATGTATTTGTACTCCTTCGGTAGCAAGACATTCGGTTAATTCACAGGAAATACGGTCGTAACCTGCCACAACCTTTCCTTTGGCAAGAAAATAGCGAACAAGGGCACTCATGCCAATACCACCTATACCGATGAAATAAACCGATTTTATATCCATTTTTCTCTTCTGTCAAATAACCGTCAAATAAGATGCATTGTCATCGTTTAAACAGGTTTTAATTTGCCAACTTCTTTAGCAATAATATCCGCCGAGTCAGGTAAAGCTAACGTAGCAATATTTGTACGCAATCTTTCTAACGTTTCATCGTCGTGAACCGTTTTTAATGCCATGGGCAATAACATTTCGTTTGCTTCCGGGTCTTTTACACATATAGCCGCCTGCTTGTCAACCAAAGCCATCGCATTTTTTGTTTGATGATCTTCAGCTACGTTGGGTGAAGGAACAAGAATAACCGCTTTTTGCAACAAGCAAAATTCCGAAATAGAGCCTGCTCCTGCCCGTGAAATAATCAAATCCGATGCGGTATAGGCAATCGCCATGTCTTTGATAAAATCGGTAATATATAGATTCGAAATTTTATCCGTTGTTTTCATTGCATTTAGTATCTGTTCGTGATATATTTTCCCTGTCTGCCAGATAAATTGCACGTTAACGGAAGAACGAATCAATTCCAAATGATTCGTTAAGCATTGATTCATGGAACGTGCGCCCAAACTACCTCCCAAAATTAATATCGTCTTTTTATCCGAGCCAAAACCATACGTACGCAGAGCTTCATCACGGCTTGTAACATGTTCGAACAATCCTTGTCGAACAGGATTACCGGTTAATATAATCTTTTCAGCCGGAAAGAACTTTTCCATTCCGGTATATGCTACACATATCTTCTTGGCTTTCTTTGCCAACAGTTTATTAGTAACTCCGGCATAAGAATTTTGTTCCTGTATAAGGCAGGGAATGCCCATTGACTCGGCTGTATCCAATATCGGTCCGCTTGCATAACCACCGACTCCTACTGCTACATGCGGACGAAATTCCTTAACAATACGGCGGGCTTTCCGGCTACTCTTTAATAGTTTGAATAGTACGGAAATATTTTTCCAAAGATGTTTTCTATCAAATCCGGCTACAGGCAAACCTATAATTTTGTATCCCGCATCGGGTACTCGTTGCATCTCCATTCTTCCTTCCGCACCGACAAAAAGAATTTCCGCTTCGGGATGCTGTTTCCTGATAGCATTGGCGATAGATATTGCCGGAAAAATATGACCTCCCGTTCCTCCTCCGCTAATGATAATTCTTAAATCCTCTTTCATTCTTCCGTATTGATTATTTGTTCACAAGTTCGCTATCATTATTTAGAGATTCGGATGTGGGAGCAATGGGTCCTATTTCATCGGCATTCTCTTCCGTCTCCGAATAGGTGCCGGCTTCTTGTCCCAACCTTTCCGTATAACGACTTACGGAAAGTATCATTCCGATACATACACAATTCATAACGGTAGCCGTACCCCCTCTACTAATCAATGGTAATATTTGTCCGGTGATAGGAAGCAAGCCGACGGAAACCATCATATTTAGCATAGCTTGTGCCGTCATCATCACGGCGATACCCAGCACAAGATAGGCGGGAAATGTTCGGTCGCATTTGTTTGCTATGCGTCCTGCCCGAATCAACAACCAGATATAGAGTAGCAGTACAAATACTCCTCCCGCCAATCCTAATTCTTCTATAATGATGGCATAAATAAAATCAGAAAATGCTTGGCTCAATGAATCACGTTCAACGGAATTTCCCGGTCCTTTTCCTATAACATGACTTGTGGCAATAGCAATATTGGCATGAGCAACTTGGGGATATTTATCCACATCAAATTTAGCTGCCGGAACCTTTTCATTATCAATAAAATCCACGACACGGCTCTTCCATGTCTCAAACCGGTGAAAGAAAGGCAAATCTTTTGCAACTGATCCCACAGCAAAAACACTTCCACCTAACAATATTCCGATACTTGCAACCATGAACAACCTTCTTACGGAGATATGTCCGATAAATAGTATTATCATCACAACCCCAAATATCAATACGGCTGTCGAAAGATTTTCAGGAGCAATAAGCAAACAGATAATAAGTGTTTTTATCATTATGTGTTTGAACGGTTTTGATTCGTCTTTTTCGGATGATCTCTTCGACAAGATACTGGCTACAACTAATACGATAGTCAGTTTTGCCAATTCGGAAGGTTGAAACTGGAATCCGAAAAAGTTCATCCAACGAGCTGCCCCATTTACACGATTATCCATAAAATATCCCATAAACATGGTAAGTGCCAACAATATAACCGAAAGGGGATAAAACAACGTAGGTATCACTTGAAACCATTTATATTGGATACTGTGAACAATAACCGTAAAAATTAGCCCTATTATCAGATATATGAAATGCTGCGTAATCGGTTCCCAATGGTCGCCACTTTTATAAGACAAGGTACTGGTGGCACTGAAGACTTCTATAATGGAAATGGTACAAAGAAAAAGGAAGATAATCCAGATTACTTTGTCGCCTTTGAATATATTTTTGATTAAATCCATGTTTTGGTTTTAAAGTTCTCTCACATACTTCTTAAATTGCTTTCCTCTGTCTTCGTAATTCTTAAACAAATCAAAGCTAGCACAACAAGGACTAAGCAACACCGTTTCCCCTTTTTTTGCTAACCGGTAAGCTGCATCTACTGCATCTTTCATACTCCGTACATCAGCAATGGGCAAATCTAAACGGTCGAAAAAATCATGCAGTTTCTTATTATCCGCTCCCAAATAGATAAGTGCGGAACACTTTTCACGTACCAATTCTTCTATTTCTGTATAGTCATTGCCTTTATCCGTTCCGCCTAAAATTAGCACGGTCTTTGTTCGCATGCTTTGCAGGGCATACCAACAAGAGTTTACATTAGTTGCTTTCGAGTCATTGATAAAATCAATGCCCCGCACGCGGGTAACCTTTTCCAAACGGTGTTCCACTCCCTTGAAGTCGGAAAGGGCTTTGCGAATGTTTCCTTTAGTAATACCGGTCAGGTTGGCAGATATTCCGGCAGCAAGAGAATTGTAGAGGTTATGAGTTCCGGTCAGTGCCAATTGCTCCTGTTCCATGTTAAAAGCTATGGGTTGGGTTATTATTACTTCATTGTCTTCCACATAAGCAATAGAACCGTATTCTTTTATTGCGGAAAAAGGATACAGTTGAGCACGAATACCGTGTCTGTCCAATTCTTTTTTGATTGTCGGGTCGTCGTTCCAAAAGATAAATGCGTCGTCCGGCGTTTGATTCTGCGTAATGCGGAATTTGGCATCAATGTAGTTCTGCATGTTATGATTGTAACGATCCATGTGGTCTGGGGTGATATTCATCAACACGGCAATGTCAGCACGGAAGTCATACATATTGTCCAATTGGAAGCTACTCAACTCTATTACATAATAATCATGACACTCTTCGGCTACCTGTAGGGCTAAACTGTTTCCGATATTTCCGGCTAAGCCCACGTTTAGTCCGGCGCTTTTGAATATATGATAGATGAGGCTTGTGGTAGTTGTCTTTCCATTACTGCCGGTGATACAAATCATCTTGGCATTGGTATATCGTCCGGCAAACTCTATTTCGGAAATAATAGGAATACGTCGTTCTTTCAGTTTTAAAACGATCGGAACATCATTCGGAATACCCGGACTTATGATTACTTCATTGGCGTTTAGGATAAGTTCTTCGGTATGTTGTTCTTCTTCCCAGTTAATCTCATAGTTGTCTAAAAGCTCTTTATATTTATCTTTAATACTAGAAATATCGGAAACGTAAGTATCAAATCCCTTTACCTTGGCAAGAACGGCGGCTCCCGTTCCACTCTCACCGGCGCCTAAGATGACAATTCTACTCATATATCAACTATTAATTATCTTATTTTTAATGTTATAATCGTTATCGCTGCCAATACAATACTTGCAATCCAAAAGCGGACAGTAATCTTTGATTCGTGAAATACATTCCCCTTGCCTTTGAATATGTACGAACAATTTGGGTCGAGTTGCGACAAAGTAGTACGAAAATGGTCATGGATAGGTGTTCGTTTGAACATACGCCGACATATTCCTTTTTTCTTGCCTTGTTTAAAATAGTGTACTTGCAATATCACGGAAAGATTTTCTACTAAAAAAACTCCGCAAAGAATGGGTATCAATAGTTCTTTATGAATGATAATCGCAAATACGGCTATAATACCTCCGATTGTCAAACTTCCGGTGTCACCCATAAATATTTGCGCCGGATAGGCATTGTACCACAAAAAGCCGATAAGTGCGCCCACAAAAGCACAAATGAAGATAAGATAAT
>SNRY01000506.1_pt1 | contig 12981 bp, 8 predicted proteins | sample 4693421 | NCBI WGS metagenome assembly SNRY01 (sample SAMN11003215, study PRJNA524138) | termite gut metagenome | isolation source: Bacteroidetes bacterial symbionts from single cell of protist host amplifed... | host: Streblomastix strix ... | reverse complement strand
ATTTGGGCATACTCTGTGTGGATTTTTTGATTTGGCACGTGGGGAGGCAAGGACGTGGAAAGCATTAAATCTTCTGTATGCCCCGTCAATACAGAGAAGTGGAAAGTGGAAAATTGAAAGTGGAAAGCATTTATCTTGTAGATGGCTACTTTGTCATCTTTCCGGTGGCTATCGGTCTGTTTTTATGTGCTATTGTCATACTTCGGGATTGCTACCGGCATCCTCCCGTATGCTACTTTTATGCTCTCCGTATGCCGGTGGCATATTTGATTATGCCTATGGGATATTTCCGTATGCCATAGGCATAATTCCGGTATGCCTATGGCATAATTCAGCTTTCCGCCTTTGTAACCAAGTTTGGCTGTGGGGATTTTTGGACGTTGACTGTGGGGATTTTTAACCGGTCGCAGGCAGCGCAGTCCGCATGGCGCGTGAAGGATAGCAGCGGAAATTCTTTTTGTGAGGGTACGAACAAAAAGAATTGTAGCGTATAGCCTGACCCATAGGGGCACGCCCAAATTGAATGGAAAATGGAAAGTCTTTGATTTATCATTTTATTGATACCGAATAACTTCTTGTGGTTTTCTAAATGCACTACGGGTTACACAACTATGTTTTATAGATAACTTTGCGCCTTGAACGAGAATTGTTTTTGAAAAAATTGTTTAATGTAGGATTCTTTTACCCTTTATTCTTTACTTTTGCGTTTTGGCGATCGGAGGTGTTTTAATGTACCTGTAGAGGTCAACATGATTATTATCATATAAATATTAGAGTTATGAAAAAGATTAATGTATTAGTTTTGCTTATGGTGATGTCCATTGCCACAGGCTTCGCTGCCGATAAGGTAATCAAACTGTCAAAACCGAACACCAGTCGTTCCGGTGCGTTAATGAAAGCGTTGTCCGACCGGAAAGCCACTCGTGAGTATGCCTCAAAAGAATTGAGTGTTGCCGACCTTTCGGATTTGTTGTGGGCGGCAAACGGTATTAACCGTCCCGACGGCAAACGGACAGCTCCCTCTGCTATGGATCGCAGAGACGTGGATATTTACGTTGTGCTTCCTGCCGGTACTTATCTGTATGACGCAAAAGAGCACAAACTGGATTTGGTTACCGAAGGAGACCATCGTGGAGCTGTAGCGGGAGCCGGTCAGGATTTCGTAAAGAGTGCCCCACTTTCTTTGGTACTGGTTACTGATTTGTCGCGTTTGGGCGATGCAAAGAATCCTCAGACACAGCAGATGGGTGCAGTGGATGTAGGCGTTGTATCGCAGAATATTTCTTTGTTTTGCGCAGCGGCTAATATAGCTACCGTACCGCGCGCTTCAATGGACAAAGACCAATTAAGGAAAGTTTTAAAACTGAAAGAAGTGCAATTGCCTGTGATTAATCACCCTGTAGGATATTTCAAATAACAATGAATGCAAGGGTTGAATGTTGAATTAAGAAATGTCGTTGTTTTAATTCAACATTCAATTCTAAAAAAGCGATCTTATAATTACACAGCAAGGCTCTGTATATCACTACTTCGCGGAGATAGGACAAAATTTGAACGGCTCTATATTATTTCTTGATAAAATTGTATATTTGCCGTAGTAAAGGCAAAATAGATTATGATTACTTTCACTCTGTGTTTATTGGTTCTTATTGCCGGCTATTTTATTTATGGTCGTTTTGTGGAACGAATATTCAAGCCTGATAATCGTCCTACGCCTGTATCCATTCATGCCGATGGGGTGGATTATATCTCCATGCCCGCGTGGAAAATATTTATGATTCAGTTTCTGAACATTGCCGGATTAGGACCTATCTTCGGAGCGATTATGGGGGCGCAATTCGGAACGGCTTCTTATATCTGGATTGTAGCGGGCACAATTTTTGCCGGAGGAGTGCACGATTATATTTCCGGTATGCTTTCCATGCGCCATAACGGGGAGAGTTTGCCTGAAATCATTGGTCGTTATTTGGGGCTTAGCGTCAAACAAATAGCGCGCATATTTACGATTGTTCTAATGGTATTGGTAGGAGCAGTCTTTGTCTCAGGACCGGCAGGATTGCTGGCAGGCATGACTCCCAAAGCACTGGATGCCGGTTTTTGGATTATCGTTATCTTCCTTTATTATGTAGTGGCGGTTCTGCTACCTATTGATAAAATCATCGGTAAGATATATCCGCTATTTGCGTTTGCTCTTCTCTTTATGGCATTGGGTATTTTGACAATGCTTTTTTGGCATCATCCTGATTTGCCGGAACTGAATGATATAATTGTATCTAAAAAGGTGGTTTATCCCATCTTCCCCATGATGTTCGTTTCCATTGCTTGCGGGGCAATTTCGGGTTTTCATGCTACTCAATCCCCTTTAATGGCGCGTTGCATGACGAATGAAAAGCAAGGACGTACGATATTCTACGGCGCTATGGTGGCAGAAGGCATTGTAGCATTGATTTGGGCTGCTGCTGCCACTTACTTTTTTGGCGGAAAAGGTATCAGTTATCTATCCGAAGGCAAGGAGGTATTATATACCGGAGCAGATGTGGCTTCGCAGATTTCCAAAGATTGGTTGGGAACGTTTGGTGGCATACTTGCCATCTTGGGCATTGTGGCTGCTCCTATTTCTACGGGGGATACGGCATTACGTTCCGCCCGATTGATTGCTGCCGACATTTTGCACTTAGAACAAAAAAGCATATCCAAACGTCTGTTAGTAAGTATCCCTATCTTTTTGGTTACTATCAGTATCTTGTTCTATAGCCTTAGAGATAAAGAAGGGTTCAACATCATCTGGCGTTACTTTGCATGGAGCAATCAAACGCTTTCCGTTTTCACGCTTTGGGCAATAACCGTATATTTGGTGCGGAAAAGCAAACCTTATTGGTTGTCGCTTATCCCCGCCCTGTTTATGACAGCCGTTTGTGCCACCTACATTTGCATAGCTCCTGAAGGATTTGGTCTGCCGGACGTAATTTCTTATTCCATCGGTGGCATTTGCGTGGCAATAAGTGCAGTGTGGTTTATTTTTTGGAAAAGGCGATTTAACGTGAAACAAGAATATGAAAAAGAATAAGATAAGAAAATCCACTTGGGTAGCGATGGCATTGCTTATTTATGTATCCGTTATGGCTGCTTATTTGCTCCCGCGTAACCACGAAATGAGTAATACGGAAAAATACCTTACCTTTGCCGCCTCGTATGTCATTGTTCTTGTTCTCTGGCTGGTGTTGCGGAAAAAGGAACAATTGAAGCAGAAACGCCGTGAGAGGGAGAAGGAAGTAAATAGAATAATAAAGTGATATGAAAACCACCGGAGAATCCCGCCCTCTTGTATCTTTCGACTGGGCAATCAAACGTCTGTTGCGCAACAAAGCCAACTTTGAAGTGTTGGAAGGCTTCCTGAGTGAATTACTAAGATGCTCCATTAAGATTGCGCAAATATTGGAAAGCGAAAGCAATCAGGAAACCTATAGAGATAAGTTTAACAAGGTGGACATCCTCGTGGAAGATGGAAAAAAAGAACTGATGATTATCGAGTTGCAATACACGCGCGAGTTTGATTATTTCCACCGTATGCTCTATGGTACAAGCAGAGTGATAATTGACAATTTATTCAAGGGCAGTGAATATGTAAAAGTAAAGAAAGTCTATTCCATAAATATCGCTTACTTCGATTTGGGTGACGGAAGTGATTATGTTTATCACGGCAAAACGCATTTCAAGGGTATTCATACAGAAGACGAGCTTCATCTCTCTGCCTTGCAACGTGAGAAGTTCGGCAAGATGGAAGTGGGCGACTTACATCCGGAATACTACATTCTCAAAGTGAATCACTTCAATGATGTAGCCAAAGATACGCTTGACGAATGGATTTATTACCTGAAGAATAATACCATAAAGGATGAATTCACGGCTCAAGGATTGGACAAAGCTCGTGAGATTCTGAATTACGACCTGCTTTCACCCGATGAGAAAAGGAGTTATGACAAGGATTTGGATGCGATGCTTGGAGAAGCCAGCGCCATTTATACGGCAAAAGAAGAGGGAAAAATAGAAGGAATTGAAGAGGGAAGAGAAGAAGAGAGAAGAAAAATTGCACTCAATTGTTTTCATTCCGGATTAACGCCGGAGGCTATCAGCTCCATTACCGGATTATCGCAAGAAGAGATACTAATAATCATTCAACAAAACTAAACGATTTCGTAAATCATAAAGATGGCAAAAGAACTCAAAGACCTTACCAAACGTAGCGAGAACTATTCGCAATGGTACAATGATTTGGTAGTTAAAGCCGATTTGGCAGAACAATCCGCCGTGCGCGGGTGCATGGTGATAAAGCCTTACGGGTACGCTATTTGGGAGAAAATGCAACGTCAGCTTGACGATATGTTTAAAGAAACAGGGCATGTGAATGCCTATTTCCCGCTACTAATACCCAAATCCTTTTTAAGTAGAGAAGCGGAGCATGTGGCTGGTTTTGCCAAAGAATGTGCCGTCGTTACCCACCACCGCCTGAAAAGTTCACCCGACGGTAAAAGCGTCATAGTTGACCCGGAAGCAAAGTTGGAAGAAGAACTCATTATCCGTCCTACCTCCGAAACAATCATCTGGAACACATACAAGAATTGGATTAACTCATACCGCGATCTGCCTATCCTTTGTAATCAATGGGCTAACGTAATGCGGTGGGAAATGCGTCCCCGTTTGTTTCTTCGTACTTCTGAATTTCTTTGGCAAGAAGGTCATACGGCTCACGCCACTCGCGAAGAAGCAGAAGATGAAGCCATAAAGATGCTGAATGTTTATGCTGAATTTGCAGAAAAGCACATGGCTGTACCCGTTATAAAAGGTACAAAAACGGCAAACGAACGTTTTGCCGGTGCGCTTAACACTTATACCATCGAAGCCATGATGCAAGATGGGAAGGCTTTGCAAAGTGGTACTTCGCACTTCTTGGGGCAGAATTTTGCCAAAGCGTTCGACGTACAATTCTTGAATAAAGACAATAAACCGGAATACGTGTGGGCTACTTCATGGGGAGTTTCTACCCGGTTGATGGGCGCACTCATTATGACACACTCGGATGATAACGGTCTGGTGCTTCCGCCACGCCTTGCTCCTATTCAGGTCGTGATTATTCCTATTTATAAGAACGACGACCAATTGTCGCTCATTAATGAAAAAGCGCTTGCCATTGCAGCTAAACTGAAGGCAATGGGTATTTTCGTAAAATACGACAACGCGGACAACAAACGTCCGGGATTTAAGTTTGCCGATTATGAGTTGAAAGGGGTTCCCGTCCGTCTCGTTATAGGAGGTCGGGATTTGGAAAACAATACGTTAGAGATAATGCGGCGGGATACGTTGGAAAAAGAAACCATATCATGCGAGGGTATTGAAGCCTATGTTCAAAACCTGCTCGAAGATATTCAGGTAACTATTTATAAGAAAGCATTTGATTATCGCATCGCCCATACTTTCAAAGTAGAAACTTACGATGAATTCAAAGAAAAGATTGAAGAGGGAGGATTTATTCTTGCCCATTGGGACGGTACACCTGAAACGGAAGAAAGAATAAAAGAAGAAACCAAAGCAACCATCCGCTGTATTCCCATGGAACAGGGAGACGAAATTCCCGGAAAGTGTATGGTAACAGGCAGCCCCTCGGCAGGCAGGGTAATATTTGCACGGTCATATTGATTTTAACAAAAGTTCATCCCCATTCTTTGTTTATGAAAAATAAAAGTATTCTATATTTGCAAAACTAATAATTACCGAATGAGGCGGATTATATCTATACTTCTAATTTTTGTTGTGCTGATGGCAGGAGCGCATCCTGTATTTGCTATACATTTTTGTGGAGGGAAGTTATATTCTGTCGGTCTCATGACCAATGAAAGTGTCAGACCTTGTTGTGGCGAAAATGCAGCGACTGACACATCATATTCCGGTCATACAGAATCTTTATTATTCACAGAATCACATACTTCCTGCTGCCATATTCAAAAGGTACAAATCTCTACAGATGATTACCAGCGTCAGGCACAGCTAAATACCCCTCCCGTTTTGCCGGCTTTCGATAGCGCATGGATTATTTTAAACTACATATCGAACTGGATCGAACCGGATAAATCACTTATTATACAACATCTTTTCCCTCCCGGAGGTCTTAGCAGGCAAAACATAGACGTGCTTGCATCTATTTGTATCTATCGTATTTAAAACTTCTTCCTTCCTTATTCCCTTTCTTCTCAATAAGAAAGGGAAATGAGTTACACCCTCTCACCCGGTGTTGTTTCATCTATATATTCCTGTAAAGGGAGAAGTTAAATTAATATATCCATGCTCAATAGAATTATCAAATACTTTCTCGAAAACAGGTTGATAACGATATTATTGCTTATCATACTTGTGGTATGGGGATTGTCCACGGCTCCCTTTAATTGGCACGGAGGATTACTGCCGCGCAATCCCGTGCCTGTTGATGCCATTCCCGATATTGGCGAGAACCAGCAGATTGTTGCTACCGAATGGATGGGGCGTTCGCCCAAAGACATTCAAGACCAAATAACGTATCCGCTAACGACTTCTTTATTGGGTGTTCCGGGGGTTAAAACTATCCGTAGTACGTCCATGTTCGGAATGTCCTTTATCTACATCATATTTAATGACGATGTGGAATTTTATTGGAGCCGTTCCCGTATTCTCGAAAAGCTGAACTCTCTCCCTGCCGGAACATTGCCTAAAGGGGCTCAACCGAGTTTAGGTCCCGACGCAACCGCTTTGGGGCAAATATTCTGGTACACATTGGAAGGTCGAAATCCGGAAACGGGAAAACCGACAGGAGGCTGGGATCCGGATGAACTGCGAACGGTGCAAGATTTTTATGTCAAATATACCCTATCTTCTGCCGAAGGAGTTTCGGAAGTGGCATCTATCGGCGGCTTTGTCAAAGAGTATCAGATAGAGATAAACCCCAATGCCATGCGAGCATTCAGCGTATCCATTATGGATGTGATGAATGCCGTTCAAAAGAGCAATCTGGATATTGGCGCGGAAACGATAGAGGTAAATAAAGTCGAATACCTGGTACGGGGATTAGGTTATATCAAAAGTGTTTCCGACTTGGAAGAAGCGGTGATTACCGTCCGAAACAGTGTACCCGTTAAAATAAAAGACGTTGCTTTTGTGAATCTCGGACCTGCCACACGCAGAGGGGGATTGGATAAAGAAGGTGTAGAAGCTGTAGGCGGTGTAGTCGTTGCCCGCTACGGTTCTAACCCCATGCAGGTAATTGATAACGTAAAAGAGAAAATAAAAGAAACGGAGGCAGGACTTCCTCAAAAAACATTGCCGGACGGTACGGTCTCTAAAGTAACCGTTATACCTTTCTACGACAGGTCGGGACTTATACAGGAAACTATCGGAACGCTTGAAACAGCACTATCGCACGAGGTTCTTATCTGTATCATTGTCGTTATCGTGCTGGTGTTTAATCTGCGGGCATCGGTAGTTATATCTGCTGTTCTCCCCATTGCTGTACTCTCTACTTTTATCATTATGCGCTATGCCGGCATTGAAGCCAACATCGTAGCCTTGTCGGGCATTGCCATAGCTATCGGGGTGATGGTGGACGTAGGTGTCGTCTTTGTCGAAAACATTATCCGGCACTTGGAAGAAGAAGAGCGAAACAATGGTATACCGAAAGGAAAAGCCTTTATCCGTCTGATACACAAAAGTGTTAACGAGGTGTCGGGGGCTATATTCACAGCTATGCTAACAACTATCATCAGCTTCCTGCCTGTCTTTGCCATGGAAGCCCAAGAAGGAAAACTCTTTAAACCGCTGGCATATACAAAGACATTTGCCTTAATCTCAGCATTCTTGCTGGGTATCGCCCTCGTGCCGACGCTTACTTACTATGTCTTTTCGCTGAAAATCCCTTTAAAACGGATACATAAAGCTATCAATAGAAAAGTCTTAAATTACGTGAGCATCGGCTTAGCGCTGTCAATCGCCATATACTTTCTAACTACGAAATGGCTGCCGATGGGTACGCAAAAAGGGCTTCCCGTCAATCTTATCTTTGTTATAGTTTGTATTGTCGGAATATTGGCTATACTATGGATGTTGGTCATTTATTATGAGCGTATTTTGCGGTGGTGTTTGGCGAATAGGTGGAAATTCATGTTGATACCTTTTGCTACGCTATTCTTAGGAGTTCTTATCTGGTTGGGATTTGATAAAACGCTCGGTTTTGTAGCCAATGGATTTGAAACGGTAGGTTGGAAAACATTCAGGCAAACGAGCTTTTGGCAAACGTCAAGCAACAAGTTTCCGGGTATCGGAGAAGAGTTTATGCCAAGCCTTAACGAAGGTTCTTTCCTGTTGATGCCCACAAGTATGCCGCATACGGGCATTGAACAGAACCTGCAATATATCGAAACACTGGATAAGAGAATCTCCAATATTCCCGAAGTGGAAATTACCGTAGGGAAATGGGGACGAGTCAACTCGGCACTCGACCCGGCTCCCAGCCAAATGTTCGAGAACACAATCAACTACCGTTCCGAGTATATCTTAGATGAGAATGGACACCGGAAACGATTTAAAGTGAACAAGGAAGGAGCGTATCTCCTAAAGGGCGGCTCTACTTACAATCCCGAGGATGGATTTTGCCTGATTCCCGTCGATAGCCTCATTGCAGACAATAGAGGTGATTACTTCAGGCAATGGCGTTCCCATATCAAAAAAACAGATGACATTTGGCAGGAGATTATCAACGTTTCCCACATACTGGGATTAACTTCCTCTCCGAAACTGCAACCGATTGAGGCTCGTCTGGTCATGCTTTCCACCGGTATGCGTGCGCCAATGGGGTTAAAGGTCTCCGGTCCTGACTTGGAATCCATTGAGCAAGGAGGAAAAGCACTGGAAGCAGCTTTGAAAGACGTTCCTTCCGTACTGCCTTCCACCGTCTTTTACGATAGGGCAGTGGGTGCGCCGTATATCGAAATAAAGCTGAATAGGCAACACATGGCACGCTACGGCATCACTGTGGCAGACTTGCAAGAAATCATCAGTGCCGCCGTTGGAGGAATGCCGCTGACAACTACGGTCGAAGGGCGCGAACGGTTTCCTGTTCGTTTGAGGTATCCCCGTGAATTAAGAGATACCCCAGAAGAGCTATCTGGTTTGATTGTGCCGACAGCCATGGGAGCACAAATCCCTTTAAAAGAGGTTGCCGATATAGTTTATACCAGAGGAGCGCAAATGATACAAAGTGAAAACACCTTCCTTTTGGGGCATGTAATATTCGACAAAATAGCCGGAAAAGCGGAAGTGGACGTAGTGAAGGAAGCCGACAAGGTTCTAAAAGCAAAGATCAACTCCGGCGAAATTCAATTGCCTAAAGGGGTATCTTACAAATTCGCCGGAAACTACGAACAGCAAGAACGAGCGACTAACCGTCTATTGGTAATTATCCCTTTGAGTTTGCTGGCAATCTTGTTGATTTTATACTTCCAATTCAAGACGATAACCGCCTCGCTTATACATTTCTCAGGGGTTTTTGTTGCTTTTGCTGGCGGGTTTATACTGCTATGGCTATATGGAGAACCTTGGTTTATGGATTTCTCCATAGGTGGAACCAACTTGCGGGATTTATTTCAAATGCACCCGATAAACCTAAGCATTGCCGTATGGGTGGGATTCATCGCTTTATTCGGCATTGCTACGGACGACGGGGTATTGATGGGGAGTTATATACACCAAACATTCTTGGAAAGGAAGCCCCGAACGAAGCACGAAATCAGGGAAGCCGTTGTTCATGCCGGATTGAAAAGAGTACGCCCTGCCGCCATGACCACAGCCACAACTCTTATTGCCTTACTGCCCGTTCTTACTTCTACGGGAAAGGGGGCGGACATAATGGTTCCGATGGCTATCCCCACATTTGGAGGAATGTTGATACAATCTATGACGATGTTTGTTGTCCCTGTACTCCAATGCTGGTGGAGGGAGAATAAATTGAAAGTTGAAAATGGAAAATGGAAAGCGTTATGATACGACAAAGAATAAGATATTTCGCTTTGCTGCTATTGACCCTGCCGGTTAGTGGAAGCCTTTGGGGACAAAATCCCGATTCGCTAAGCCATTATCTGAAAGTAGCAGCCCAAAATAACCCAGAAATCAAAGTCGATTTTCTGGCTTATCAAGCCTCTTTGCAGAAAGTACCGCAAGCCGGCGCTTACCAAGACCCGCAATTGGAAATAGGATATTTCCTAAAACCGATGGATATTATAGACGGTCGGCAAGTAGCCAATTTCCAACTCATGCAGATGTTCCCTTGGTTCGGGACGAAAAAGGCTGCCCAAACAGAAGCTACCCACATGGCGAAAATGACATTTGAGAAGTTCCGCGAAACAAGGGACAATCTTTATTTGAACGTATATACTCAATGGTTTACTCTCTGTCGGCTACAACAAAAACTGATAAACAACAGGGAAAACAGAGAGCTATTGACCCGATTGGAAGAGCTTGCCATACGGAAGTTCTCCTCTCCGGTGAACGATTCCGGTTCGAGCTACTCCTTTTTTACCTCAACTACCCAATCTTCTACTCCGAATATGGGCAGCAGCGGCATGTCAATGGGAGGAGGTGCCAATCCTCAACCTGCATCGGCTGCTTCAGGCAGCGATATGTCGTCGATGGGAGCGACGGGTGACAATATGAGTGGTGCATCGTCGGGAATGTCCGATGTGCTGCGTATCCGGTTAGAGATAGCAGAGTTAGACAACAATATAGAAAGCCTTCTTTCTGAAATAAAAGCGGAAAAAGCCGGATTCAATGCATTGCTTAACCGTCCGGCTGATAACGAAATCATCCTTCCCGACTCTTTCGAGCAAAGACCTTTTCTCTTTGACGCCACATCGGCAATGGTTCGGATAGCCGACCAAAACCCGATGTTGGAAATGATAAACGAAGAAGGGCTTGCCTACAAGGCGAAAGCCGAAATGGACAGGAAGATGAGCTATCCCATGCTGGGCATCGGCTTGCAATACATGCTTATCAACAAAAGTAAACCTGTCGCAAGTCCGACGATGGCAGAACCCGATATGGGCAGTGAAGGAATGAGCAGCAGCATGAACGGTAAGGATATGATTATGCCGATGCTTTCCGTCAGTATTCCCATTTACCGAAGCAAATACAAGGCGCAGCAAAGGGAGAGTAGCTTCCGTCAGCAGGAAAGTAAGGAGAAATATATCAATACGCTCCACACGCTCGAAGCCGAATTGTATAAAACCACACACCTGTTAGACGATGCCTCAAGAAAGATTACCCTTTATAAAAAGCAATCGGAACTGGCTCAAACAACGTATAACTTGATTGTGCAGGAGTTTATATCCGGCAAAAGCGATTTAACAAACGTTATCCAAGTGCAACGTCAGCTCTTGGACTATCAGTTAAAAAGCGCGGAAGCCACAGCCGATTACAATACAATGGTAGCATCTATTCACAAGCTAATTTCATTTAAAGACATCGAACCACAATAATAGCTAATAATCATGGACATAACTAACATAAAAAACATATTAATGAAGAGTCGTCGCATCAAATACGGCTTGATTCTCATTGCCGGACTGTTTTTAGGATGGCTAATATTTGGAGGCTCTGACAATCAGAATGCAACGCCGGAGCGCGAACATACCCACGAAGAAGCAACCGAACAAACATGGACATGCTCTATGCACCCACAGATAAAACAGGATAAACCCGGTAAATGCCCCATTTGCGGAATGAACCTAATCCCGTTAAAAACATCGGGGAAAGCGGAAGGGGTTATAGACCCGAATGCCATTCAATTATCGGAAGAAGCCGCCGCTTTGGCTAACGTGCAAACAACAAAAGTCAGCCGGCAAAATCCCGTTAAGGAAATACAACTATACGGAACGATACAAGCCGACGAACGGCTTTCACAATCCCAAACCTCCCATGTAAACGGACGTATTGAAAAACTATTCATCAACTTTACGGGAGAAAGCGTCCGGCAAGGGCAAACGATTGCCACCATTTACTCTCCGGAGCTATTGAATGCACAGCAAGAATTGCTCGAAGCCAGTAAAATGCAAGCCGCGCAACCGGCGCTTGTGCAAGCAGTCAGAGAAAAACTCCGTTTGTGGAAGCTATCTGATGAGCAAATTGCCGAAATAGAGCAATCAAAAAACGTATCTCCATTGATAGACATAAAAGCAAATACAAACGGTATCGTTTCCAGCAAGAAAGTCAATCAAGGAGATTATGTCAATCAAGGCAATGTATTGTTTGATATTGCTAACCTCTCACAAGTTTGGGCGATGTTCGATGCTTATGAAACAGATTTGCCATTCCTGAAAACCGGCGATAACATAGCGTTTACCCTGCAAGCATTACCGGGGAAAACATTCACTGGGAAAATATCGTTTATCGATCCGATACTTGATAAAACGACACGCACAGCAAAAGTCAGAGTAGAAACAACCAACAGGGAAATGTTACTGAAACCGGAAATGTACGCCAATGCTATTGTCAAAGCCCCACTTAAACAATACAACAATGAAATTGTCATACCCAAATCCGCCGTATTATGGACGGGAAAACGTTCCATTGTTTACGTAAAACAGCCGGATACAGACGCAGTAGCATTTATGCTCCGCGAGATAGAACTGGGTCCTTCTTTGGGCGATTTGTATGTAGTTATCTCCGGTGCGAACGATGGCGACGAGATTGTTACCAACGGGGCATTCTCTGTAGATGCCAGCGCACAACTCGAAGGTAAACGCAGTATGATGAACGAAGAAACTCCCTCTAAAGACGAACATGCAATGATGCTTGTACAAGGTATGTGCGAAATGTGCAAAGAGCGCATAGAGAAAGCAACGATGAGCATCAAAGGCGTTTCTTCCGCAACATGGGATATGGAGAAAAAAGAACTTCACCTGCACTACG
>SNRY01000505.1_pt1 | contig 13011 bp, 5 predicted proteins | sample 4693421 | NCBI WGS metagenome assembly SNRY01 (sample SAMN11003215, study PRJNA524138) | termite gut metagenome | isolation source: Bacteroidetes bacterial symbionts from single cell of protist host amplifed... | host: Streblomastix strix ... | reverse complement strand
TTTGGATTCATACTTATTATTGATTTTATGACATAAATGGTTTTAATTCGCTATACACATTTGAAGCCTTCGGCTTCAACCCTTCCCGAATGTAATTGGGCTATTCAAATCCAATCAAAAACATATTTATCGTTAAATTGTACCTCAAACTTTCTTAAAAATTCCGTGTATTCTTCTCTAAATGATTTCTTCTTATGATGTTCTTCTTGTTCTTGAATATATTGAATGACGTTATTCAAAACGAAAACGGGCAGATTGAAGAACCTTATTCCATTTCCGCCGGATTGGACTATCCGGGGATCGGACCCATGCACGCCAATTTGAGCGCACAACGCCGGGCAACCGTCTTGGTCAACCAAATAATTCATAGTGGTATATTAATGTAAAAATAATTTGCTAAACGCAAAAGCCCCGTCGCAGGTGCGGCAGGGCTTTTGTAAATATCTTTGTTTAGATTTTAGTATATATATACATCAGACTGTTACCTTACGACTTTGTTGAGTTGCAAGTAACGCCACCAATATGTATTTTCTACTATCACATTCATTGTGTCTTTTTCTTAATTCGGTTGCAAATATAAACATAATGTTTGAATTTGCAAAAAGAAACAGAAAAATATGAAGAGCCTGTTTAAATAATGTCCGAGCGTACCTCCTCCTTCACATTCTTTCTTCTCAGTCCTTTTCAAACCTAAGTTTGGGATAGATAGGATTACCGTTGTTCCAACTTCCTAAATCTCCCCATACGTTCGTGTCCCATGAATCTGAGTTGGGCCATGAATCAAGAGAGAATGCTGGGCTTGATTTTAATATGTTCTCTTCAGCAATTTCCATATATTCCATTGCTTCAGCAATACTATACTTCCACAGAATAGAATAGAATTCCTTCCCATTATTATAGCGGCTAGGTGCTTTCCAAGTTGTTGCATCATAAAAACAATTCTCTATTGAAGGTCTATAAGGAAGAAAAGGTGGTTCACCTAAGTCATGAATAATGCGTATTATAGGATCACGTATCCACTTATCTCCCGCAACTGGTTCTATTTCTATTGCTCCAATGTTATAGCACGAACTAATTTTACAAGAAGACGTAGAATACAAGCAAACTATCTTAGCAACTATTCCACTGAATGTTCCATAAGTTGCTGTTGTTTCTCTGTTTATTATGTTTCCAGTATTATAACAATTAGAAATATGTTGAATGGTTTCTCTCGAACTGTCTCTATGATTATAATACATTATTCCGGAAATTCCACCATATAAAAAAGTCCATTCATCTAAAGACATAGAAAGACCACTAAATAACATATTACCATGATTAATGCACGAATTAATTTTTATTTTATCTGTTTCATAACGTGAGTATAAATTTCCGCAAATTCCTCCCATAACAAGTTGCGCAAATAATGCATTATCTATGATTATATCACCATAATTTATGCTATATTCTATACTCCCTCTACTTGTTCCACAAATACCACCTACAGTACATACATCAAATATACCATTATCGCCTGATATTGTGTGAACTTTTAATTCTGCCTTATTCGTACAGGATGTTATATATCCTCCATCATTATACCCGCATATAGCTCCCAAAGCAATACTTTTCGTGTTTTCTCTTTGTATTTCAGATACCGACATCGTTCCGGAAGCTATGTGTACATTATTAATTGTTCCTGTATTCACACCAAACAATCCTACTGCCCCTGCCGGCAACACCCAATAATCATACTGCCTAGCACCATAAAAGAAGGGGAAATCTACAGGTTCCTCTAAATGATCCGGATTCCATGAAGTAAACTCTTTTATATCCATATTCAAGGAATGAATGGCATATCCATTACCATCATAGGTTCCTTTAAAGGGGGATTCAAAATTACCTATCGGTTCCCAACTTCTTTGGGAAATACATGAAAAATCTATATCTGCTTCTTGTCTATAATTGGATTCTAAATCCGTGTTTACTAAAAGTATTTCATCTACGGTATTAATAAGTATATTCCCATCTTGTGCTTTCCGCCATAAGAGTTTACCGTTGGAATCAACTTTTAAGTTTATCGGATTTATATCATTGGTATGACGACCAATCAGAATGTTTTTCGCATGTTCTTCTAACAGCAATGAATCAATCGCCTTGTTCTTCAAAACAGTTGAAGGGAAATAATAAATACCCTCTCCTCTTTCTTTGGCGTTAGGATGCGGATAAAGCCGGACAAGTGTGTCGGAAACCATGAGACTAATAACGCCTGTATAACCTTCGATATGAATAAATTCTTTTGCTCCTTCCCTTATTACGTCTTCTGTAGTGCTCCACGGAATTATTATAGGAAATTGAACAATGTCGTCGGCGGTAACAGTAAATACATAACGACAATTTGGCTTTGTTCCCGAATCAACATTCAATGTATATTGGCGTTCTGTTCCATTTGCTTTCGTTGTGAGAGTAATATGGTTGCTTCCGCCGGGCACAATACACAAGTATCTTTTATGGTCTATGGCATAGGGATGAATATGGTTATCCAGCAATGCTATTTCAATAGCTCTATTTTCCAGAGATTGTTCAAAAGCTATTTCAATCAGGCTGTTGGTATGCGCCAATGAAACGAAATAGTTCCCCTGAGGTCTCATTCTGAGAGTGTTCTTAAGTGTGTCGGCTTCCAACAAGCCTGCTGCGGAACCGTCTTGTCCGGTTGTTGCATTGGAAGAGGCGGGTGGGCGTAATGTAAACGTTACATTGCATCCTTCATTATTTACACCGGCAGGAAAATAGACAGGATTATTATTGGGTATCCATACTTCGTCCTGTGCTGAAAAAACGTAATCCTCTGCTTGGCTTTCTTCTATTTGTACTTCGAGCACCCAGTTACGGCGATTGTTAGGAGCAATCAGAGTAGGGTCATCCCCGTCAGAAGAAGCACGGGTTACAGCGCCCAACTGCACTTCCAACGCATTCAAGGGGATACGTTCAGAAACAATTTCTTCTCTTTCACATCCTGTCCCCAAAAAGAGGAGGGATAAACAAGCGAACAAGTGAGAATATATGATTATTTTTTTCATTTTCAAGATTCTTATTCAAATTCATAATACAGAAATGACAATGGTATCAATATCTTTATCTCTCGGTTTTCTCCTGCTTTAAGATTGGAGGCATCAAACCTAAAGTGATATTCAATCTCTGTATCTTTATTTGTAGCCAGCCGCACCGCCACCTTGTTATTGCTTATAGTTGTTTCTGCTTCTATGGAAGGGTTATAAATTAGTTGATAGATATTTACTACATTCGAATTCGCCGTATTATGGAAAGGTTTATAACCGTTCACCGTCAAATTGGTAAAAGCAACATCAGTAGCATCCTCTCCTGATAGCGCAGGAATAAGGGTAAGTTTGCTTTTCAAATGCTTAAAATATATGGGTAAATATTCCACCTTCACCGCGTTATTTACCGTATCGCTCAACATATCACAACGAATAAAGCTGTTTTCATCTTCTTGATGTCGATAGTCGGCTTCTCCCAATTGTGTACGTGTTTCTGCATCGGGCCATGATATAATTAATTGATAAGGTGGCGAATTGTCTTCAGGATAATACAGCGGGGCTCCGTCTACATATTCTAATTTCTTTGTATCAGCTTTATATATATATTTGGCAGTTTTGACTTCATTGCCTATTATCATACGAACCGTTACTGTGGGGCAAGCATGAAAATAATCACTTACACTCAAAGAATATTCATCCGTAGCGCGCGTATCTGTTTGGCTGATGTTCGGAGAAAAGCTGATGAACTTATGGGCGATTTCAAAATTTCTATCCTCTTTCTGGCAGGAAATCAAGAGAACTATCGCAAGGATGAGGGATAATAAATATTTCATACAGTGTTTGATCATTTGTTTTTACTGAATAAAAGCCTCGCTATCTATAGTTAAAATGGGTCTGTTTTCATCATATCGATACCAATACATTGAATATGGAATTTTCCATACGGAGTTGTCTGTCATGTATATAATCAACTGAGATTGAATATCTAAAAACTTTGGCAGCTCACCCAATTTTTCTGTAAGAGCCGAAAAGGTAAGGGGCGATATTGATGTTACTATAGTTCTATATTCTTTGCCACCGGATATAATTTGTATACTCTGAATTTTTATATATATTTCTGAATCTAAAGGGTTAATTCTTCGCACATTAATTTCTATCTGCCCTTCCTTCTCCCCCTCAGTATGCATAGTTGCTCTACCTGCATCAATAACTTCCCATTCTTGAAGACTGCAATTATCCACACTGAAAACCATTGTTGATTTTAAGGATAGCGTGAGTGTGCTTCTAACGCCCGGAAGCAATAACGGAATCGGAGTTCCTGTATTGTCTTTTATGTCGCTTAATTTCATTGAGATAGCACCGTAGGAGCCATCAGGTGATTTTTTATAAACTGTTAGTCTTACAAATTGCTCCATACCCGGGAAAAAGAGTATGGGTGTTGAACTTAGGTTTATGGGGATGGAACTTAAAGATATATTTTCGCTTAATAGATAGTTGACAGAGGGAGTTAAGGTAGTAGTTGTTTCCTCCCATTGGGTAGTCTTGAGATTATAGAAACGTGCGCTTTTATTCTCCTCTATGGATAGTTCTACTTTACCCAATTGTGCATTTTCGTCCGCACTTTTCATTTTTATATTCAGACTGCTCATAATATGGTGAAAAGACAAATCTACTGACGTATTTGGCAGATATTTTGTGGTAACGGGATCGGCTGCTATTACATCTGGAGTAATTTCCCAGTTTTGGGGATGTAAAGAAATCTTGAGTTTGTCGTTGCTCTTTTCATCTTTGGTGTTGAGGGGATTGTATGCCGTAATCCAAAGTTCTTGTCCGTCGGGCCAATATTGTTCTCTTCCCTCCTGCCATGCTAAATAATAGTATGGTAAAGCATTATTATTCACCACATCGGCTTTTTCATGATTGATGTGAAGAGTTTCATTATAGTTGTTTGCGACATACGCAAGAACGGCAACTTGCGCTTCGTTGGGAAAGTTGTTGATTGGTGAAACGCGAGTCATTGCCTCTCCCGTTTCGTTTGCATCTATTTTTGCCGAGAGAGAAATCGGATTTTTCACTGAAGGGGGGATACCGGATAAATCATCTTCTTCATTGCAGGCAATTGCACCCATAATTACCACTATGGAGAAAAACGCCTTCATGGTTTTTATTATATAACTCTTCATGTTTTAAATATCTAATTCATAATTTCTTTCTTCCCAGTCAATCACCTCAATGGTTGTCTCTAATTTTGTATCATTAGAGATACGAATCGTACACAGCGTGTTATAACTGGTTAAGTTATTGAAAGCTTCTAATCTAGTGGTTAAATCAATTTTTATTGGAGAGCTAGAGATATTATCGTTGGAGAAAACAAGCTCACATTTTTGAGTGTTAGAGATACCCAATAATCTGCGCGAAGCCACGTAGGTAGAAGGTGAATACGAACTAGGTGTGAATATATATGGTACGTACCCTATGCCTTGTTCGGAGATATTCATTCCTACCTCTCCAAATACACGTTTGGAAACAATACCCGACAACACCCCGCTTATACTGCCCGGCAAATTAGCCGCGTCATCAAAAATCAGCACAATGGTTAAGACACCCGTCTGAGGTTTTAATTTCAAACGAATAGGCTCATTGGGTATATAATTAAAAACAGAAACTCCCGCATAAAAAGAGGGTGGTTCACGCACATACTTATCAGTTTGGGGAACCATAATGCTTTTATCGCTTTTATCAAAATATAATTGTCCTCCGGAGGGCGTATCCCAATAACTGATGTGCCATCTTCCTTCGGTCAAATATTCAATGTTTCCCTGTCCATTGTTATCAATCAAAATTTCCGTTGCAATAGCCTCTTCATTTTCTTGTCCCAGAAAGCGCAAAAGTGCATTTACTCTCTTCAGCAACGGATTTTCTTCTCCACTCCTAACATCTGTTACAAAACGGAGGGAGGCAAGAGGCGTTAAATTTTCTTCTTCCTCGCTATTACAACCGGCTAACAATAACAGCGAATTCAGAATAAGAAGATTAAGAATATTACTTTTTTTTATCATAATATTTTTGAATTATGTACTTCTTGTCACTAACTATTGAACTATTTCCCTCTATATACGGTAGCGAAAGTACGATAAAAATTAATCTGCAAGAGAACTACCATAGAAACAGCCATTTTATTAACTTAGATTAACACATTTAACAAAGGCAAATATTATCTCATTGTTATGAAAAAGATGAGGCTTAATTGAATCTAACTTATGAAATAATAATGATTATTTCTATACCGTATATAAATCTTGGCTTCTTTGTAAGAGCTTGTAAGAGGTAGGTAAGAGCTAAGTAATGGTTGTTTTTTCATGCTTTGGGGCAAGTATCCGGCAGGTTAGAGAGGGATAAGGGCTTTTCAGAGCGAAACTCTTGCATTGTGTTTTTTACACCCTTCTCAAACCCTTATCAGTAACTGCTTGGAGCAGGGTAGCTCTTACAAGCTCTTACAAATTCCCTTCAAAGCCCCGTAAACACTAACATAGCTCTTAGGTAGCTCTTACAAGCCCTTACAAACCTCAACCAAAAGCCTTAAAAACCTTTACTTAGCTCTTACCTACCTCTTACAAGCTCTTACAAAGAAGCCAAGATTTATATACGGTATAGAAATAATCATTATTATTTCATAAGTTAGATTCAATTAAGCCTCATCTTTTTCATAACAATGAGATAATATTTGCCTTTGTTAAATGTGTTAATCTAAGTTAATAAAATGGCTGTTTCTATGGTAGTTCTCTTGCAGATTAATTTTTATCGTACTTTCGCTACCGTATATAGAGGGAAATAGTTCAATAGTTAGTGACAAGAAGTACATAATTCAAAAATATTATGATAAAAAAAAGTAATATTCTTAATCTTCTTATTCTGAATTCGCTGTTATTGTTAGCCGGTTGTAATAGCGAGGAAGAAGAAAATTTAACGCCTCTTGCCTCCCTCCGTTTTGTAACAGATGTTAGGAGTGGAGAAGAAAATCCGTTGCTGAAGAGAGTAAATGCACTTTTGCGCTTTCTGGGACAAGAAAATGAAGAGGCTATTGCAACGGAAATTTTGATTGATAACAATGGACAGGGAAACATTGAATATTTGACCGAAGGAAGATGGCACATCAGTTATTGGGATACGCCCTCCGGAGGACAATTATATTTTGATAAAAGCGATAAAAGCATTATGGTTCCCCAAACTGATAAGTATGTGCGTGAACCACCCTCTTTTTATGCGGGAGTTTCTGTTTTTAATTATATACCCAATGAGCCTATTCGTTTGAAATTAAAACCTCAGACGGGTGTCTTAACCATTGTGCTGATTTTTGATGACGCGGCTAATTTGCCGGGCAGTATAAGCGGGGTGTTGTCGGGTATTGTTTCCAAACGTGTATTTGGAGAGGTAGGAATGAATATCTCCGAACAAGGCATAGGGTACGTACCATATATATTCACACCTAGTTCGTATTCACCTTCTACCTACGTGGCTTCGCGCAGATTATTGGGTATCTCTAACACTCAAAAATGTGAGCTTGTTTTCTCCAACGATAATATCTCTAGCTCTCCAATAAAAATTGATTTAACCACTAGATTAGAAGCTTTCAATAACTTAACCAGTTATAACACGCTGTGTACGATTCGTATCTCTAATGATACAAAATTAGAGACAACCATTGAGGTGATTGACTGGGAAGAAAGAAATTATGAATTAGATATTTAAAACATGAAGAGTTATATAATAAAAACCATGAAGGCGTTTTTCTCCATAGTGGTAATTATGGGTGCAATTGCCTGCAATGAAGAAGATGATTTATCCGGTATCCCCCCTTCAGTGAAAAATCCGATTTCTCTCTCGGCAAAAATAGATGCAAACGAAACGGGAGAGGCAATGACTCGCGTTTCACCAATCAACAACTTTCCCAACGAAGCGCAAGTTGCCGTTCTTGCGTATGTCGCAAACAACTATAATGAAACTCTTCACATCAATCATGAAAAAGCCGATGTGGTGAATAATAATGCTTTACCATACTATTATTTAGCATGGCAGGAGGGAAGAGAACAATATTGGCCCGACGGACAAGAACTTTGGATTACGGCATACAATCCCCTCAACACCAAAGATGAAAAGAGCAACGACAAACTCAAGATTTCTTTACATCCCCAAAACTGGGAAATTACTCCAGATGTAATAGCAGCCGATCCCGTTACCACAAAATATCTGCCAAATACGTCAGTAGATTTGTCTTTTCACCATATTATGAGCAGTCTGAATATAAAAATGAAAAGTGCGGACGAAAATGCACAATTGGGTAAAGTAGAACTATCCATAGAGGAGAATAAAAGCGCACGTTTCTATAATCTCAAGACTACCCAATGGGAGGAAACAACTACTACCTTAACTCCCTCTGTCAACTATCTATTAAGCGAAAATATATCTTTAAGTTCCATCCCCATAAACCTAAGTTCAACACCCATACTCTTTTTCCCGGGTATGGAGCAATTTGTAAGACTAACAGTTTATAAAAAATCACCTGATGGCTCCTACGGTGCTATCTCAATGAAATTAAGCGACATAAAAGACAATACAGGAACTCCGATTCCGTTATTGCTTCCGGGCGTTAGAAGCACACTCACGCTATCCTTAAAATCAACAATGGTTTTCAGTGTGGATAATTGCAGTCTTCAAGAATGGGAAGTTATTGATGCAGGTAGAGCAACTATGCATACTGAGGGGGAGAAGGAAGGGCAGATAGAAATTAATGTGCGAAGAATTAACCCTTTAGATTCAGAAATATATATAAAAATTCAGAGTATACAAATTATATCCGGTGGCAAAGAATATAGAACTATAGTAACATCAATATCGCCCCTTACCTTTTCGGCTCTTACAGAAAAATTGGGTGAGCTGCCAAAGTTTTTAGATATTCAATCTCAGTTGATTATATACATGACAGACAACTCCGTATGGAAAATTCCATATTCAATGTATTGGTATCGATATGATGAAAACAGACCCATTTTAACTATAGATAGCGAGGCTTTTATTCAGTAAAAACAAATGATCAAACACTGTATGAAATATTTATTATCCCTCATCCTTGCGATAGTTCTCTTGATTTCCTGCCAGAAAGAGGATAGAAATTTTGAAATCGCCCATAAGTTCATCAGCTTTTCTCCGAACATCAGCCAAACAGATACGCGCGCTACGGATGAATATTCTTTGAGTGTAAGTGATTATTTTCATGCTTGCCCCACAGTAACGGTTCGTATGATAATAGGCAATGAAGTCAAAACTGCCAAATATATATATAAAGCTGATACAAAGAAATTAGAATATGTAGACGGAGCCCCGCTGTATTATCCTGAAGACAATTCGCCACCTTATCAATTAATTATATCATGGCCCGATGCAGAAACACGTACACAATTGGGAGAAGCCGACTATCGACATCAAGAAGATGAAAACAGCTTTATTCGTTGTGATATGTTGAGCGATACGGTAAATAACGCGGTGAAGGTGGAATATTTACCCATATATTTTAAGCATTTGAAAAGCAAACTTACCCTTATTCCTGCGCTATCAGGAGAGGATGCTACTGATGTTGCTTTTACCAATTTGACGGTGAACGGTTATAAACCTTTCCATAATACGGCGAATTCGAATGTAGTAAATATCTATCAACTAATTTATAACCCTTCCATAGAAGCAGAAACAACTATAAGCAATAACAAGGTGGCGGTGCGGCTGGCTACAAATAAAGATACAGAGATTGAATATCACTTTAGGTTTGATGCCTCCAATCTTAAAGCAGGAGAAAACCGAGAGATAAAGATATTGATACCATTGTCATTTCTGTATTATGAATTTGAATAAGAATCTTGAAAATGAAAAAAATAATCATATATTCTCACTTGTTCGCTTGTTTATCCCTCCTCTTTTTGGGGACAGGATGTGAAAGAGAAGAAATTGTTTCTGAACGTATCCCCTTGAATGCGTTGGAAGTGCAGTTGGGCGCTGTAACCCGTGCTTCTTCTGACGGGGATGACCCTACTCTGATTGCTCCTAACAATCGCCGTAACTGGGTGCTCGAAGTACAAATAGAAGAAAGCCAAGCAGAGGATTACGTTTTTTCAGCACAGGACGAAGTATGGATACCCAATAATAATCCTGTCTATTTTCCTGCCGGTGTAAATAATGAAGGATGCAATGTAACGTTTACATTACGCCCACCCGCCTCTTCCAATGCAACAACCGGACAAGACGGTTCCGCAGCAGGCTTGTTGGAAGCCGACACACTTAAGAACACTCTCAGAATGAGACCTCAGGGGAACTATTTCGTTTCATTGGCGCATACCAACAGCCTGATTGAAATAGCTTTTGAACAATCTCTGGAAAATAGAGCTATTGAAATAGCATTGCTGGATAACCATATTCATCCCTATGCCATAGACCATAAAAGATACTTGTGTATTGTGCCCGGCGGAAGCAACCATATTACTCTCACAACGAAAGCAAATGGAACAGAACGCCAATATACATTGAATGTTGATTCGGGAACAAAGCCAAATTGTCGTTATGTATTTACTGTTACCGCCGACGACATTGTTCAATTTCCTATAATAATTCCGTGGAGCACTACAGAAGACGTAATAAGGGAAGGAGCAAAAGAATTTATTCATATCGAAGGTTATACAGGCGTTATTAGTCTCATGGTTTCCGACACACTTGTCCGGCTTTATCCGCATCCTAACGCCAAAGAAAGAGGAGAGGGTATTTATTATTTCCCTTCAACTGTTTTGAAGAACAAGGCGATTGATTCATTGCTGTTAGAAGAACATGCGAAAAACATTCTGATTGGTCGTCATACCAATGATATAAATCCGATAAACTTAAAAGTTGATTCCAACGGTAAACTCTTATGGCGGAAAGCACAAGATGGGAATATACTTATTAATACCGTAGATGAAATACTTTTAGTAAACACGGATTTAGAATCCAATTATAGACAAGAAGCAGATATAGATTTTTCATGTATTTCCCAAAGAAGTTGGGAACCGATAGGTAATTTTGAATCCCCCTTTAAAGGAACCTATGATGGTAATGGATATGCCATTCATTCCTTGAATATGGATATAAAAGAGTTTACTTCATGGAATCCGGATCATTTAGAGGAACCTGTAGATTTCCCCTTCTTTTATGGTGCTAGGCAGTATGATTATTGGGTGTTGCCGGCAGGGGCAGTAGGATTGTTTGGTGTGAATACAGGAACAATTAATAATGTACACATAGCTTCCGGAACGATGTCGGTATCTGAAATACAAAGAGAAAACACGAAAAGTATTGCTTTGGGAGCTATATGCGGGTATAATGATGGAGGATATATAACATCCTGTACGAATAAGGCAGAATTAAAAGTTCACACAATATCAGGCGATAATGGTATATTTGATGTATGTACTGTAGGTGGTATTTGTGGAACAAGTAGAGGGAGTATAGAATATAGCATAAATTATGGTGATATAATCATAGATAATGCATTATTTGCGCAACTTGTTATGGGAGGAATTTGCGGAAATTTATACTCACGTTATGAAACAGATAAAATAAAAATTAATTCGTGCATTAATCATGGTAATATGTTATTTAGTGGTCTTTCTATGTCTTTAGATGAATGGACTTTTTTATATGGTGGAATTTCCGGAATAATGTATTATAATCATAGAGACAGTTCGAGAGAAACCATTCAACATATTTCTAATTGTTATAATACTGGAAACATAATAAACAGAGAAACAACAGCAACTTATGGAACATTCAGTGGAATAGTTGCTAAGATAGTTTGCTTGTATTCTACGTCTTCTTGTAAAATTAGTTCGTGCTATAACATTGGAGCAATAGAAATAGAACCAGTTGCGGGAGATAAGTGGATACGTGATCCTATAATACGCATTATTCATGACTTAGGTGAACCACCTTTTCTTCCTTATAGACCTTCAATAGAGAATTGTTTTTATGATGCAACAACTTGGAAAGCACCTAGCCGCTATAATAATGGGAAGGAATTCTATTCTATTCTGTGGAAGTATAGTATTGCTGAAGCAATGGAATATATGGAAATTGCTGAAGAGAACATATTAAAATCAAGCCCAGCATTCTCTCTTGATTCATGGCCCAACTCAGATTCATGGGACACGAACGTATGGGGAGATTTAGGAAGTTGGAACAACGGTAATCCTATCTATCCCAAACTTAGGTTTGAAAAGGACTGAGAAGAAAGAATGTGAAGGAGGAGGTACGCTCGGACATTATTTAAACAGGCTCTTCATATTTTTCTGTTTCTTTTTGCAAATTCAAACATTATGTTTATATTTGCAACCGAATTAAGAAAAAGACACAATGAATGTGATAGTAGAAAATACATATTGGTGGCGTTACTTGCAACTCAACAAAGTCGTAAGGTAACAGTCTGATGTATATATATACTAAAATCTAAACAAAGATATTTACAAAAGCCCTGCCGCACCTGCGACGGGGCTTTTGCGTTTAGCAAATTATTTTTACATTAATATACCACTATGAATTATTTGGTTGACCAAGACGGTTGCCCGGCGTTGTGCGCTCAAATTGGCGTGCATGGGTCCGATCCCCGGATAGTCCAATCCGGCGGAAATGGAATAAGGTTCTTCAATCTGCCCGTTTTCGTTTTGAATAACGTCATTCAATATATTCAAGAACAAGAAGAACATCATAAGAAGAAATCATTTAGAGAAGAATACACGGAATTTTTAAGAAAGTTTGAGGTACAATTTAACGATAAATATGTTTTTGATTGGATTTGAATAGCCCAATTACATTCGGGAAGGGTTGAAGCCGAAGGCTTCAAATGTGTATAGCGAATTAAAACCATTTATGTCATAAAATCAATAATAAGTATGAATCCAAA
>SNRY01000504.1_pt1 | contig 13020 bp, 18 predicted proteins | sample 4693421 | NCBI WGS metagenome assembly SNRY01 (sample SAMN11003215, study PRJNA524138) | termite gut metagenome | isolation source: Bacteroidetes bacterial symbionts from single cell of protist host amplifed... | host: Streblomastix strix ... | reverse complement strand
ATTGGCAGCCTCCACATAAAAATAGCCCGAACTACAGATTATTGTTTCTTTCAACAGAGCGGATAATGAACAGGAAACATACAAGGAACGCTGGCAGATTGAGATAGCATTTGGAGCCTTAAAATCCAGCGGATTCAATATGGAGGATACCCGTCCGAGTGATATTGACCGAATAGATAAACTCTTGGCCATGGTAATAACGGCTTTTACCCGGGCATATATCGTTGGTATTTATGTCCACGAGAATTTGAAACAATTAAAAATAAGGAAACACGGGCGAAGAGAGAAATCTCTATTTAAATACGGATTGGGGATAATTGCTAACATTTTACTAAACCCCCAAAAACATCATAAAATAGAGATATTTCATTTTTTGTCATTTACTTAGGGATTGTAAAAAAAAAGCAATACATTTCAAGGCGATATTTTATAATTCCATTCCCCTCCATATTCATTTTGAACGAATTGTATCTGATCGTAGCGAAAAAGCAATTTTCATCTCCTCCAAACAATCGTTTTTTCCCTTTTTCTCATTTATATAAATCCAATATTTCGCATTTACTAATTGAATTTTCATACCTTTAAAAGCATATTCAATTGCTTTTATTGCCATGACAATATAAAGTGATACCGGCAAGTTTTTTCTTTTTCATTGATAATGAAATATCTTCAGAATTGTTTATTGAGCAGCTTATATATCTGATTATCAGCATATTAATTTTTAGCAACCTGTTGTATAGCTTTACTCTCATTTCCATAGCGATCTGTCGCTGTTACGGCAAAGTATATTTTATGATTTTCCTCGTTTGTGTGCACATATATATAATTCGTTTCTCGAACTCGTTGAGCTACTATGTTTTCCGAGCGAGAAGTGTTTACCGGATAGGTGTTTGAAGCATAAATAACATAGTAGGGAACATTGTGTATATCATTATCCGTAGCCACATTCCAATTAAGTCGAATACCTCCGGAAATGGGTACAACGGTAAGATGTGCAGGCGGAGAAGGGGGAATTGAGTCTATCCACGGCATCGGTGGAGGCAAAGCAGAAGCCGTATAAAATTTATTGATTAGTTTGTCGTATAGTCCTTTACTGTTGTTTGTCAGGTAAGTGGCACGGTAATAAGCAGTTCCTTTCAACTCGAAATTGCGGATGAAATGTATTTGTCTTTCAATGTCTTCGCAATTCCAATTCGATTCTTTGGCGTCTAAACGATAGATACCGAGTCCGGGTATAATCTGCCTGCCATTACTATGTCTTTGCCAATCAAGTACAAATGAGTAAAAACTTTTTCCACGAAAGTACATCATCGGATATACTTGGTCTTGTAAACCTTCTTTCAGCCAGAGAGCAACATCTTGATGTACAGTATGGTAAGAACTCCAATAGCTTGCCGGATATTGTAGGATAGGAATCTGTTTTCCCCAGGGAGAGCTGCTGACTTTTATCCACGGTTTGAGATTTTTAACTCCTTTATGTATGTAACGGAGTATTTCCGTTATGTTTTTCCGTCGCCATTGTGCCAATGTTTTTCCCTGTCCATATTTCTTGTATTCGCGGTAGTCAAAAGAGGCATGTATGTTCTCTGGATAACGCAGATAATCAAAATTTATACCGTCAATATCATATTTTTCAACCACTTCACATACTATTTTCATCAAGTATTCTTTTGTTTGAGGATGTCCTGGGTTCAAGAACCATTCTTCTTTATACGATATGCAAATAGCAGGTTGCTTTCGGAGAATGGATTTTTTATTAAATTCATCCACTTGTTTTTGTTTACCCAAAGGAATCGTAACTATCCAAGCATGGCATTCCATTCCTCGTTTATGACATTCTTCGATGGCAAACGCCAGTGGATCATAACCAGGATAGCCGTCTACGCGACCTGTAAACACAGGACTGATAGACTCGTATGCCGAAGGGTAAATCACATTTCCGCGAATGCGTGTTTGGAGCAAGACCGTATTGAAATTTGCTGCTTTCAGTTTGTCAAGAATAGCAATCAATTCTTCCTGTTGCCGATGAGTGCCGGATGCATCAACAGCTTTATTTTTGGGCCAATCCAATCCGTAGATGGTAGCTATCCATGCTGCACGCACTTCGTATTTGGGTTGTGCTCGCAACGAAGTAACAAACAAAAGCAAAAGGAAAAGAGAGAAATAACGAAACATAGTAGTAAAACAGTGTCTATTGCTAAACAGCTCTGTTTTTCTCCGGATCAGGAAGAACGATTGCAGGTTTGAACTGTTTTGCTTCTTGAAAATCCATCAGAGCGTAAGACATAATGATGAGAATATCCCCCGGCTGTACTTTACGTGCAGCTCCCCCGTTCAAACAGATTTTTCCGGAACTCCGTTCCCCTTTTATGACGTATGTTTCAAAACGTTCTCCGTTATTATTATTGACAATATAGACTTTTTCACCGGTTATCAGGTTGGCGGCATCCATCAAATCTTCATCAATCGTAACGCTCCCCATATAATTCAAGTTGGCTTCCGTTACGCGTACACAATGTAATTTGGATTTTAGTATTTCAATCATCATAAGATTCAATCATTTTTAAAGTTTAGGACTCTTTATATTTGATGTTGTCAATTAGACGGATTTCTCCACAAAACACAGCGATGCATCCTACAATATATATGGCTTCGTTCCAGTCTTCGATGTTTTGCAACGTGTTTCCATTGACTATTTGAAAATATTCCAAACGCAAGGAAGATATTATCTTTATGAGGTCTTCCACGAACTGCCGTGTTTCACTTACCGAATGGGAAAGAGCATAAATACGGCTTTCGGATAAAATTCGATAAATTTCCGGCGCATCTTTGCGTCCGGCAGCCGAGAGCCGTGTATTACGACTACTCATTGCCAATCCGTCTCGTTTACGCACAATGGGACAGGCAATTATCTCAATATCATACTTCAATCGACGGACCATTTCGCGAATGACGGCTAATTGCTGAAAGTCTTTTTCCCCAAAATACGCTCTGTGGGGTTGTACAGCATCAAATAGTTTACTCACTATTTGACAAACCCCATTGAAATGTCCCGGACGAAAAGCGCCTTCCATCACTGTGTCTAATGGTGAGTAAATAAATTGACGGATATCGGGTTGAGGATACATTTCCTCCACTGTAGGGACAAAGACAAAGGAAACTCCGGCTGCTTCGAGTTGTTTGCAATCGGAACCCAATGTACGGGGATATGTGAGTAAATCGTTTGTATTGTTGAATTGTGTCGGATTAACAAATATACTTACTACTGTGGCATCATTTTCTTTTACGCTGCGCTTTACAATGGAAATGTGCCCTTCGTGCAATGCTCCCATAGTGGGTACGAATCCTATTTTTTTGTTTTGGGTTCTCAGAATTGACAATCCGGCGGTTTGCAAATCGTTTATTCGATGTATTATTTCCATTGTTTATTGGCAGACTGTGTAATATTAGGTGTTCTTCCCTGTGAAGTAAAACGGTGCAAATATAAGCGATTCTTTTACTATATAAAAGAGGAGGCAGTATAAAAAATGGTGTGTTTTGCTTGTTCAAACAAATAATACCTGATATATTTGCATCACAATTGAAAATGAGTGAGCACTCTTAGCTCAGTTGGTAGAGCAATTGACTCTTAATCAATGTGTCCAGGGTTCGAGTCCCTGAGGGTGTACAATGGAAAACGCAAAACCTTTAATAATCAGGGTTTTGCGTTTTTCCTTTACCTCTATTTGCACGACATTTGCACAACTCAATAGGTGTTTATGATAATATAGGACAAAAAACAGGTGGATTTTATGCTATTTTACATCCCATAAAAGTCTCCGTTTCCGTTACGGGATTTCCCATAACGACATTGGCAGCCTCCACATAAAAATAGCCCGAACTACATAAGAGCAATCCGGGCTATACATCGTTTTATGATACAGCGTTTTACCGTATATCAATTGTTATTCTAATCCTGTGGGCTTTCGTTTGTATCAAAGGTGATTACATTCGGGTTCTTTTCCGGTATTTGGTTATACACCCCATTTGTAGCATACTCACAGATGAAATAACCGACAATAGATAGACATTCACCCATACCGGCATGAAATTTACTCTCCATGTCCTTATACGATAAGAGCGGATTACACTCGCTAATAACACCGGCTTGTTCCTGAAACTCTTTCTTACATTCACGGAGTTTGATAAATAGCCCCATCAGTACCTCGTTAGGTTTATTTTCCTGTGTTTCCATACGCTTATAATTATCTATGATCAACAGGTCTCCAATGCGTGGGGGTAATCAGGTACGATACTGATGCCCAAAAACCGGACTTGTAGAACTTGCCCGTAACAAAACCCTCTTTTCCGCCCGCTATCTGTCCTTTTACAAGAACTGTTTCCACCTTGTCGGGTAACTCCCGTTCAACGGGTATCCATTCTTCTGCAAATCGTACGCCCGCTTCAAAGGCACTTATTTTTTCCTGTGTCTCCTTTGGTACAGGATCACCTTCTTTGCATCCTGCATATTCAAAGGCTGCTTCTTTCTTTGTTTTCATATCTGTGTTTATTATGGTTTATCAATTATAGAATCGCTTTTAGTATAGCTTGTATTCTTCTTCTTTGACTTTTTTGTAAATCTCCTTGGGATAGTTACCGGTCTCCTTTGCCCATGCTTCAAACAGGCACACAGCACGAAGGATAAATGTTTCTTTGTCTTCTTCACTGACGCTGTCCATCCATCGATTCCCTTCGTACAGTTCGTCCGATTCACAAGCAAACCCCTCATCAATCCTTGTAAGGATGTCCTCAATAGCCGACAGGATACAGGGTTTTACGTCCACCTCTGCAATCTCTGCAATAAAAATACTTGTGGGTGCGCTTTCTTTGCTTAGAAAAGCGGTCTGTATCCATTTGAAGGCTTCCCCCTTACATTCCGCAATCGTATCACAGGAACGATCCGGCATGTAGTCCTTATCTTCATCTATTTTCCATGCAAAACGTTTGTATCCGCTCTCTGTATTCATTGCTATTCCTGATATACAGTAATCCGTATGGTACGTTTCTTTCCCGTGCCTTCTTCCTGTGATGTGGCGACATAATCGGGGTTTTTAGAGATAGAAATAGTAATTACCGTATCCCCTATTTTTATTTCGTTTGTCGGGGTTTCAATGGTTTGTACTTCGCTTGCTGGGGTTTCCTCTGTTTTCGGTTTCTTTACTCTCATGGATATTGTCGTTTATCGTTATATTATTATTGTTTCCTGTAAATGTCATGTTCACAGGTTTTTGTATGTTCTCTATCAGCTTTTTTAATTCCTCCATTTGCTCCTTGTTCATCCCGTTATTGATAGTGATGTTTTGCCCGTGTATGTTATTCCCGTATGTATTGTGCATTGTAACGGGAGGCTTTTCCCTTTTATCGCTATCGGATTTTGAGTGCATCTTGCACAAGCGTAATAGGGCGTGGATAGTCCGTGAGAGCGGATTATCTTTTGGCTCAAAAGAGGGATTGATTGTGGCGGGTGGGATGTCTGCCGTGGGAGTGGGTAGGTCTGATAAGGGCAAAGTAGGGTTAATAACGTTGTCCCTACTTTTATCTTTCATTGAGTTTGGCATTGTGAATGAAAAATTAAAAGTACATAGACGGGAAAAGGCTATCTCTCCCCTAAGTCGCCAAACTCAAATTACTACAACGAGTGCAATAATCCACAAGGGGATTGATAGCCTATATTCACAGCGCAAACACTACGCTAACAGCAAAAAAGACTATCGCTGCTCGTTGTATGTAAAAGTTTGAGTTTGGCTTACTCATTACAAATATACAACTATCCCCTAACCCCACAAACCGTATCAAAAGAAATACGCTACCTCTGTGAGTGAAAGGATGTCAAATAATGTTAAGTTGTTTTGAGCCACTTTGAAGCTTATTTTATTGCCGGTGGAGGCTTCTCATACATGTACGGAGCGGGATGTAAATCGTCTTATCACAAGGTCAATCCATACATGTATGGAATGAACGATACCGGAGTGGCTTGTACCTTCCATACGCTACGGCATGGGTGGTATCCAAGCACATTCTACCCTGCATACTCTACATGTACCGGATAGGATAATAATCACTTCATCTGAAGGTCATTTCATACATATACGGCATGGGGTTAAAATCGTCCTGTCATTCTCTCATTTCATACATGTATGAAACGAAGTTAAAATCGTATCAATGTAAGGTTGTCTATTACATGTATGGAAGGAATCTATGTGTACGAAATGGGTTACACTCTAACTACATGTACGGAACAGGATGTAAAGAATTTAACACCCCTACAAATCGTTACACTCTGATTACATGTAATACAGCCGTCAAAGCTGTCATACTTACGCTTAGCGTATTTACATGTAATACAGGGACATTGTAAGGGTGTCGGAAATACCGACACCCATTGTTAAACTTCGTTAAATTGTGGTGTTTCAGTTGAGCCTCCACGATATAGAGCAAGGCAAGGGGTTAATGCGTCCTTTATGCTTATCATAGCCGGTATTATTGACTTTGCCTTATTGATAGATTTATCAAAAACGGCTCATACGTCCTTCCTGCTTCGTCGCAGGTATTTGCTTATTCCTAAATCATCTTTGAAACCCTGTAATCTCTCGTCATACCCGGCAATCTTCCTGTTATCATCATACAGGATAGACAATTTATTGTCATTGTGCAACATAAATTCCTCCCATTCCTGCATTATCCGTATTTTTTCCTTTAACATTTGGGGTTGTCCTTCAAACCCCCACATTTCCATCTCTAATATTGTTCGACGGGCTTCTTCAGGACTATGGAATATAGGTTCGGTTTCTTTTTTCATTTCAGGGAAATCGTCCGTGTTAATCTCGCCCTTTTGCAGGGCTGCGAGTAACTTTATCTTTAAATTTCTGGTTATAGATATTTTCATTGTTTTAACTTATTTTTAATAAATATACATTTTTAACAAATTTGCTTTTGTTCATTCCTTAACCGGTATCCCCGTTATCAGTATCTACACTAATCCGGTTAACAATCTCATCCAATTGCTCATCGGAAAGGTTATTAAAGTCGATCCGAGCCTCAACGCTCTGCATCTTGGGTACAGCGTATTGCATCAGCTTTTCAATAACTAAAATCCTGTCTTTAGGGTCAAGGGCTTCCAAATCTCTCTCTATTTGCTCCCTGTTTTTGTCTATCAGGTGTTTGATCCATTCACGGGTCTCCATGGTTACCTTATTGGGTGTTCCTTTGGTTCGACCTTTCGCATTATTGGTTTGTCCTTTCTTCAGTCCCATTTTTGTAAATTTTTGTTGTTTTCAAAAACCTGCTTTTATTTCTTTGTTTCAGTTCCGGTTACCAAATCAGTAAATAAGGAAGTCTGCAATGTTGATCACTCTTTTTCTTCATCTGATACCCGTATAATTTATGCGAAAATACACATTTTCTTTTGTTTTTAAATCTTAGATTTAAGTAACCATGCGTAATAAACTATGAATAAACAGTTTATCAATCCATTGTTACACCTTATCCGCTTCTTACCTCGCAGATAAACCCCATTTCTGCAAGTTCCCTCATCCGGTATTCCTGTAAGGCTCTGGGCTTCTTGCCGGACTGTTTGACCTCAATAAAGAAGGCTTTACCCTCCCTATTGAGTATCAGTAAATCGGGAATACCCGGCTTATTGGTTAGCAGTAGCTTTATCACATAATACCCCTCTTTTTCCAGCCTCCGAATGATACGTGCCTGTATACTGCTTTCACTTTCCTTTGCCATAGTAATAGCTCAATGTAAAATCTTTCTTCGCACATACCGCTTCGTACACATCCCGTTCTATTCCGCAATCGGAAAACAGGAAATAAAGGGAAGTGTCTTGCTTTCGTTCCATGCTCATTATCCGGTTTCTGGCTTGCTCAAAGGACAGGTAGGAAAACTCCAGATTAAAGAATATCAGTGCGTCTGCCTCATCCAGCCTGATACCTTCCCGGGTGGAGCGGAACTGTCCTAAAAATACCCTGTCTTTTGAACATTGAAACACTTCGGGGTTATCCGTCCAATTAGGAAATACGGTTTTAAGCATCTCTAATTCGGAGCGGAACACATAGAAAACAGCTATCTTGCGACCGGAAAAATAACGCTGTATAAATTCCGCCTTTGAGCGGTCAATAATATGCGCCTGACCGCTTTCATCTATCACCGTCCCGCTGGAAAGCTGGTGGAGTTTGGTAAGCAGCTTGGCGGGCATGTCTCCCAGCACTTCCACTCCGTTAACGGTGGCTATCTTATGCCGGTTAAGGTCCGTTATCCCCTGCCTGATAACGTTACTCATGCCAACCTGCATAACATACTCTTTCAGGGAGGTTTGAAAACCTGCCTGATGCTGGGTATAGGTGAACATAAACCGTGCGATACAGGGCTTAATCCTGCTCTCTACCGCCTTACTGTAATCATTAACCGTATAGCCGTTTATCCGTTTCTGGGTTATACGCACGTAATCCCTCGCCCATTTATAAAAGTCGGCATACTTTTTCCACGGGGTATAAGAACTAACCCAAAGCTGGTGGAAAATCTGGGAATAGCTTTCGGGGGTAGGCGTGCCGGAAAGGTAGATTACCGGTAAGTCCTTGGCAAGGGTTTTTACGCTTTGCGCCCGTTTGGAAGGTTTGGGGAACGCTCCGATGGAGTGAGCCTCGTCCACTATCAGTAAATCGAATCCTTCCGTTACCTTGTGGAGGCTCTCAAAATTAATAACCGTAAGGGTGTATGCGGGAGAAAGAGCTTCGTAATCCTTTCGGACGGAAGGAACGGCTTTTAGCTTGGTAACAAACAATACTCTGTTTACTCCATACAGGCGGGAGGCTTCGAGGGCGGTCAATGTCTTTCCCGTGCGAACTTCCATAGCCAGATAGGCAACGTGATACCGTCTCAAGGCTTCGCAGGCACGGGAAGCTATCTCTTTTTGATACTCTCTAAGTTCAATCATACGAATGTTCCCTCCTAATTCAAATTTATATCCCCTTTTCTTACTCTCACACAAAACTCGCCGTTAATGATTGCAATCCATTCGGGGATACAGTCACAACACTTTTGCAGCGTTTCTTTCATACCCGCTTCCCGCCGTATCATATCGGCACGGTTACGGTAGCCGTTAGCGGATGCGAAAGCATCGGTAAACTGTATTTCTATCAGATCGTTATACCACCTGCGAAATCTCTGTTTTGTACCCTCATAATCAGCTTCAAAAACCGTATAACGGTCGTTTTTTTCTATTACTTTTAATTCGGTCATACTATCAATTATTACATTGTTTTAAATTAAACACATTTTTTTTTCTTACATTTATGTGTACCTTATTCGGATTCATTCCTGTTTCATGGCAATAAGCTAACAGTGCGCCCACTGTCCTTAATTCGTTCTCATTAGGAGTATCCGGCACTTGCGGTTGTAATTCCGGTGTCTCTATCCCTTTCACCTTTTCAGGTAAAGGCTCTTTTAGGAAATAATCGCCAATGTCAAGCCCGGCGGTACGGTCGCTTTCGCTGGCATGTTCTTCCAAATAGCGGGATACATAAGCATCTATTCCGTAGGACTTCAAAACGGCGCATTTTAAAGCCCATTCTTGAAGGCATTTTAAATCCGGGTATAGGAATACCCTCTTACCTGCCAGCGCATCACACACGTCCTTATTTTGCCATTTACAGCCGTTTTTTCCGCCGGTAGCTATCCATACGGAATCAGGGAGGTATAAACCGGCTATCATGGCGGTCTTTTCACTCTCAACAATTCCAATGCGGTGGCTTTCCTTTATCAGATGTTCCCCAAAGAAGCATTGCCGGAGGTTGGCGTTTTGGTTATTCAGTAGTGTTTTTCCTGCAAACCACACTTTATCCTGTAGGGTGTCGCCGGTATATTCCTTATCGTTCCATTTTTCGGCGTGGTGTTCCTTGTGCAATCGCTTACCGGTTTCGGGGTTATAGGCAATGACTTTAATTTGTCGTAAACGCCCCGCATGGTCTATTTGTGGAAACGCCGTCGAGAAACCTCCGTTATTACGCCAATGCTTGGAAGTGAAAACCCGGTATCGGTCAAATACCCTTTTGCTGTTTTCTTCCCCGAATTTAGATACAAAGAAGCGGTACAGGTTATTGCCTCTTAAATCATGGTTTTGCGAAACGAGACTTAAAGGCAAATAATCAATAACCTGTTGTAGCGGTCCTGTCTGCATTTTCGGAACGTATGCCATCTGCCGGTCGTTTTTAGGGTTGGTATCAGGATAATCCCGGAAGTAATCGGACGGGGTGTAATGGTATCCGCAATTCGTTTCCCGGTTACACTTACCAACGGAAGGATGAACAGGCTTACCCGTGTCCTTATCAATGTACAGCGTAAATTCATTCTTATGTTTGCAAGCGGGACAGGTATGACGTGTACTTATCCCCTTATAGGGCTGTAACAGGTATTTATGCTCATTCATTAGTACATTTTTTTGTAAAGATTAATTACTATTGAAAATCTTGGTGCAATTTTAGGGCAATCTTGGTGCAATTTCGTAGTTATATAAAGTCTAATTTATTTTTACAATAAATTGCTTATCTTTGTTTTCCTAAAAAGTCATTTTTATGTCCAAACAAAGATTGCAAGTAACCGCAGATGTTTCCACGATAAAGTGTCAACTGGGTAAGGATGCAACCTGTTCCCAAGTCATTCGTCTTTATTCGGTTTATCAGATTGCACAAGGGAAGAAAGCAGAAGAAGTGGAGGCGTTTTACCAAATAAGTCACAAGTCCGTCTGCAATTGGGTACACCGTTACAATGCGGAAGGGTTGTCGGGACTCATTGACCGTCCCCGTAAAGGTCGTCCTTCCCGACTGAGTGCAGCACGGCAGGAAATGGTAAAGCAAGCGGTTTTAAACACCCCCGAGCAATACGGTTACCATTCGGCAACATGGACGGGTGCCATGGTACTATCTTATATTGAAAACACCTTCGGTATAAGTTATGAAAAAGCTCAAGTCTATAACCTGCTTCATACGCTGGGACTAAGTTTTCAGCGTGGACGCGCCTGCTATCCGGAAGCCGGCGAGCCTGAGGAGCAGGTAATGGCTATAAAAAAAACTTAAGTGAACTGCCTGGGGGGCGTGTGGTCGGAAGTTCGAATCTTCTCACCCCGACAAATGAAAATCAAGAGGTTAGCATAGAAAGCTGACCTCTTATTTTTTGTCCTACTGACGTTTTACTGACGGATTTTAGGCGAATATATGTGAATTTTTAACAGTAGATGGGAAGTAAATACAAATTTTGGGTTGTATTTGGTGATATGGTTTTGTATTTGTTTCTGTATGAAAATAATATCGGGATTTCCAACAACTGCTTTATAAATATACTTCTGTTTACTGACAAGCTTAAAAGAGATAGTTCCGAATGATATTCCATAATCAAGCAGGTAGGGATATAGTCCATACTTGCTTGAAACATAGAGGCTTGCAAAAAATTGTGAGCCTTTCGTTTTTTATTTGCATGTAGCTTTTTCGTTTGAGAATGGCGGTATGAAGAATTACAGTATTGTTCCTCCAGAGACATTATGAATGAACATATGAAATATCTTTCACAAACTGTGCTACCGTAAGTCTGTGTACCCCTAATATTCTTGCGATAGCACTTTTCGAAACTTTTTTATCCAATAAGGTTTTTATCTCAACTTCCTTACCTGTCAACTTCTTGACTTTTGACTTGCTGCCTTTCGGACGACCTAATACTACTCCTTCGGCGCGTTTACGTGCAAGGGCTTCTTTTGTGCGTTGGGAAATAAGATTCCGTTCAATTTCGGCTGAAAGTCCGAAAGCAAATGCGAGGACTTTAGAGTTGATATCACTCCCCAAGCGGTAATTATCCTTGATTGTCCACACTTGAATATCACGGTTCATGCACTCGTTAAGGATGCCCATGATCATCAATAAGTTTCTGCCTAATCGGGATAATTCCGAGCAAACCAAAATATCCTCTTTTTTCATCTTTTTGAGGAGTTTGCCAAGTTTTCGTTCCTGAACTGTTTTTGTGCCTGAAATGATTTCTTCAATCCATTTGTTCACTACTAACACGTTTCGTTCACAAAACTGATTGATTTCAAATCGTTGATTTTCTACTGTTTGCTTATCGGTACTTACCCGAATGTAACCATAAATCATACTCTTTTCTGTTTAAATTAATACTGATTTTAACTGTATAGAATAAAACGGATATAGTCTAAATTAATGCATATGATTATTATATGCAGTAGTCCAGCGTTTTTGTTAGACAAAATAACTCTGTTTGTAATTTTAGTTCGGACAGTTGGGTTATACTTTCACCTATTGAGCAACGCATAAAGGCTAAGATAGAGGCGATTGGCACGCCTTTGAAAGATTGGGATATTCAAATCAACTATGGTATAAAGACCGGTTTTAATAATGCCTTTATTATTAATGGAGAAAGACGAAAAGAATTAATAGAACAGGACTCAAAAAGTGAAGAAATTATACGACCGTTATTGAGAGGACGAGATATTAAACGATATGGATACGAATTTGCTGACTTATACCTAATTACAACATTTCCAAGCCTTAAAATCGACATAGAGCAATATCCTGCTGTAAAACAATATCTTATGAGCTTTGGATATGATAGATTGAAACAAACCGGAGAAAATGGTGCGAGGAAAAAGACTAATAATCAATGGTTTGAAACACAAGACACGATAGGTTATTGGGAGGATTTTTATAAGCAAAAAATCATTTATCCCAATATGACTAAGTTCTTGCCATTCGTGTATGACAATCAAGGATATTTGACCAATCAGAAATGCTTTATAATTACGGGCGGACATGTTGCATTTCTTACAGCATTTTTTAATTCTTCGTTGTTTACAATAGTTCGTTAAAAATAAATTAGTATCTATGCCGCAATAGCTGCAAACTCAATGAGTTCTTTGACAAGTTTATCATTTAATTTCCTGTTGAGTTTAATGCCGGACACGCAAATAAATCTTTC
>SNRY01000503.1_pt1 | contig 13025 bp, 9 predicted proteins | sample 4693421 | NCBI WGS metagenome assembly SNRY01 (sample SAMN11003215, study PRJNA524138) | termite gut metagenome | isolation source: Bacteroidetes bacterial symbionts from single cell of protist host amplifed... | host: Streblomastix strix ... | reverse complement strand
AGTTCGATGATGTAGCCAAAGACCCCCTTGACGAATGGATATACTACCTCAAGAATGACCAGATAAAGAGTGACTTCAAAGCGCCGGGACTGGACAAAGCCCGCGAGGTACTGGAATACGACCTGCTTACCCCTGAGGAGAAAAGAACATACGACAAGGCTTTGGATGCCGCCCTTGGAAGAGAAAGCGCCCTATACACGGCAAAAGAAGAAGGAATTGAAGAAGGAATTGAAAAGGGAAAGATGGAAGGAAGAAAAGAAGGGAAAGAAGAAGAAAGAAGAAAAATTGCACTCAATTGTTTTCGTTCCGGATTAACGCCGGAGGCTATCAGCTCCATTACCGGCTTGTCGCAAGAAGAGATACAAGTAATCATTCAACAAAACTAAACGATTTTCGTAAATCATAAAGATGGCAAAAGAACTCAAAGACCTTACCAAACGCAGCGAGAACTATTCGCAATGGTACAATGATTTGGTAGTTAAAGCCGATTTGGCAGAGCAATCCGCCGTGCGCGGGTGTATGGTGATAAAGCCTTACGGGTACGCTATTTGGGAGAAAATGCAACGTCAACTGGACGATATGTTTAAAGAAACCGGGCACGTGAATGCCTATTTCCCGCTACTGATACCCAAATCCTTTTTAAGCAGGGAAGCGGAGCATGTAGCAGGCTTTGCCAAAGAATGCGCCGTCGTTACCCATCACCGCCTGAAGAGTTCACCCGACGGTAAAAGCGTTATCGTTGACCCGGAGGCGAAGTTGGAAGAAGAACTCATCATCCGCCCTACTTCCGAAACAATCATCTGGAATACCTACAAGAATTGGATTAACTCCTACCGCGATTTGCCTATTCTTTGCAATCAATGGGCTAACGTAGTGCGGTGGGAAATGCGTACCCGCTTATTCCTCCGCACTTCCGAATTTCTTTGGCAAGAAGGTCATACGGCTCACGCCACTCGCGAAGAAGCGGAAGAGGAAGCCGTAAAGATGCTGAATGTGTACGCCGAATTTGCAGAAAAGCACATGGCTATACCCGTTATAAAAGGTACAAAAACAGCAAACGAACGTTTTGCCGGTGCACTTAACACTTATACCATCGAAGCCATGATGCAAGACGGGAAGGCTTTGCAAAGTGGTACTTCGCACTTCTTGGGGCAAAACTTCGCCAAAGCGTTCGACGTGCAGTTCTTGAATAAAGATAATAAACCGGAATACGTGTGGGCTACTTCATGGGGGGTTTCTACGCGGTTGATGGGCGCACTTATCATGACACATTCGGATGATAACGGTTTGGTGCTTCCGCCGCGCCTGGCTCCTATTCAAGTAGTAATTATTCCTATTTATAAGAACGACGACCAACTGTCTCTCATTAATGAAAAAGCGCTTGCCATCTCAGCTAAATTGAGAGCAATAGGCATTTCCGTGAAATATGACAATGCGGACAACAAACGTCCTGGATTTAAGTTTGCCGATTATGAATTGAAAGGGGTTCCTGTCCGTCTCGTTATAGGAGGTAGGGATTTGGAAAACAACACGCTGGAAATCATGCGGCGAGATACGCTGGAGAAAGAAACCATCTCATGCGACGGTATCGAAGTTCGTGTTCAAAACCTGCTCGAAGACATTCAGGTAACTATTTACAAGAAAGCATTCGATTATCGCACCGCCCATACCCTCACAGTAGAAACTTACGATGAATTCAAAGAAAAGATTGAAGAGGGAGGATTTATTCTTGCCCATTGGGACGGTACAGCCGAAACGGAAGAGAAAATAAAAGAAGAAACCAAAGCAACCATTCGCTGTATTCCAATGGAAACGGAAAACGAAACTCCCGGAAGGTGTATGGTAACGGGCGCCCCCTCGGCAGGCAGGGTTATATTTGCACGGTCATATTGATAGATGATAGCTCACGCACCCGTTAATCATAAGAGAGAGATTATTTGTTAAGAATATCCATGGCGTCCGAAGCTATCATAAATTCCTCGTCGGTGGGAATCACTACGATTTTTACTTTAGATTCGGGCGTACTGATTATTGCTTCTTCCCCTCTTATCCTGGCATTTGTTTCCCCGTCTATTTTTACACCCATAAACTCAAGGTCTTTGCAAACGGCGTAGCGGCACGAGTTTTGATTTTCCCCTACTCCACCCGTGAAAACGATAATATCTACTCCGCCCAAAGCTGCGGCATACGCGCCAACGTATTTCTTAATGCGATAGTTATACATGGTTTCGGCTAAAACGGCGCGTTTATTGCCTTCGGCAATGGCTTTTTCCAGCTCACGCATGTCGGATGATACGCCGGAAATACCGAGAATGCCACTTTGTTTATTCAGCAGGTTGGAAATGCCTGCGCCGTCAATCCCTTCTTTCTCCATGATGTAAGTTAATGCTCCCGCATCCACATCGCCGCAACGAGTGCCCATTATCAATCCTTCCACCGGAGTGAGCCCCATAGAAGTGTCGATAGATTTACCATCTTTCACGGCGGTAACAGAACCCCCGTTACCGATGTGGCACGTAATAATGCGTTTCCCGGCAGGAGATGTACCTAAGAATTCGCACGCTCGCTGAGAAACATATCGGTGACTTGTTCCGTGAAAACCGTACCGGCGCACTCCGTATTTGGTGTATAACTCATAAGGAAGAGCGTACATATAGGCATAGTCCGGCATTGTTTGATGAAAAGCGGTATCGAATACGCCGATTTGCGGTACTTTGGGCAACAGCTTGGAAATAGTATAAATGCCCTTCAAATTAGCTGGATTGTGCAACGGGGCAAGGTCCGAACATTGAACCATTTGGTCGATAACCTCGTCCGTGATACGGACAGAAGCATTGAACTTTTCACCTCCATGAACCACGCGATGCCCCACTGCTGCAATTTCATCAAGCGACCGGAGGCAGCCGTGTTCTTTACTTGTCAGTATCCGAAGGATAAACTCAATGCCGGCAGTATGTTCGGGTATATCTTGGTTTAGGATTATCTTTTCATTGTTCGGCGCGGTGAGCTTCAGGAACGAACCCTTCAAGCCAATCTTCTCAATTCCGCCTTGCGCCGACACTTCCTTCCTGTCCATATCGAACAGTTTGTATTTAATAGATGAACTTCCGCAGTTCAATACCAATATCTTCATTGTCTTGCCGGTATTATTTCAGTGTTTGCTTACGGGCAATAGCCTGATTGGCTGTAATTGCCACCATTTTATATACATCGTCTATGCAACATCCGCGTGAAAGATCGTTTACAGGGCGGGCTATCCCTTGAAGTATCGGTCCGATAGCTTCGGCGCCACCCAATCGTTCCACCAGTTTATAGCTGATGTTTCCTACCTCCAGATTCGGCACGATAAGCACCTCCGCTCCTCCGGCAACCTCTGATCCCGGAGCCTTGCTCGCCCCTATGGCAGCCACCAGCGCGGCATCCGCCTGTAGCTCACCGTCAATCTTCAATGCAGGATTTATTTCTTTAGCCAGACGGGTAGCTTCAATCACCTTATCTGCGGCTTCGTGCTTGGCAGAACCTTTGGTAGAGAAACTGAGCATAGCCACCTTCGGGTCTGTGAAACCTGCCACAGCAATGGCTGTTTGGGCTGTACAAACAGCTATTTGGGCGAGTTGATTCGCATCCGGAGCGGGTGTAACTGCCACATCACCCATAACTATTATACCGTCTTTCCCATACTTTGTGTTGGTAATAAGCAGCATTGCCCCCGATACGCACGTAATGCCGGGCAACGTTTTGATAATCTGCAATGCCGGACGAAGCACATTACCGGTCGTGTTGCGCGCTCCTGCCAACTGACCGTCGGCATCACCATTCTTAACCATCAGGCAACCCAAATATAACGGGTCAAGAACCAACTTGCGTGCCTCTTCGATAGTTACTCCCTTACTCTTGCGAAGGTCATACAGAAGCTGCGCATACTCCTCCTTTTTAGGATGATTGTCGGGGTCAATAATATCTGCCTTGTCTATATTATTCAAATTCCATTTACCGGCAAGCGCTTTTATTTCGTCGGGATTACCAAGAATGATAAGTTTAGCCACATTGTCAGCCAAAACCCTGTCGGCAGCCTTCAATGTACGTTCTTCCGTTCCTTCCGGGAGAACAATGCGCTGAATATCTCCTTTTGCACGTTCTACTATTTGATTGATTAAATTCATAGTATTGTGTGTTTTTATTGCAAAAGTAGCGATAATTGCAATACGTATATTGCAATTATCGCTACTTTTATTCCCGGCGATTCTCAATAATTGCAATATTTAACATTGGGAAGGAGTGGGTATCTGGAGCTACTTTGCAACCTGAGTTCGGGATAAGGCTACCGTGCATAATCCTCGTAAGCACCGTGCATACTCTCATAAGGAGCGTACAAACCTCCCATAAGGAGCGTACATAATCCCCATTTGGTACATACCAAACGAGTCGTTTACTATATACCAAACGGAACATTTGCTATATACCAAGGTGAAACTATCCTATATAGAAAAGTGGAGAATCAACAGCTCAGAAGGAAGCTTATCGGCAGCAGGCGGGGAATGCCGATGGAAAGTGAGGTTAAATATACGGAATAAATTCCATATTATCTCTATAAAAATGAAAAGCGGATATAGCGGCTGCTCGCTTTCAACTCCCTTCCAAATATTCTTTCTTAAAGATATTGATGCAAAGAAGGAATACCGACAGGAGCAAAGGACCAAAAATAATGCCCATGAACCCAAACAGGGAAAGCCCGATAACAACTCCAAAGAAAGTAATCAACGGGTGAGTATCCGCCATTTTCTTTTGCAGAATGAAACGTATTAAATTGTCCGTTTGAGAGATGATGAGGGTGGCATAAATTGTTAAACCCAGAGCGTGCGTCCAATCCCCGCTTAAACCCATATACGCTACCAGAGGAACCCATACCAACGCCGTGCCGATTATTGGGATAACTGTGGCAAAGCAAGTTAAAAAACCAAATATAAGAGGGATGGGAGCGCTGAACAGGAAATACCCCAGCGTTGCTATCAGTCCTTGTATAACGGCTTGCAGGGGAATACCTATCGTGTTGGAACGTACCAACTGGTGTATTTTGCTTAATATTTCTTTCTTGCCGCTCTCGCTAAAAGGAAGCAAAGTATGTATATGAGCTTCCATCCGCTTCCCGCTTTTCAGCATAAAGTAAAGGGCAAAGACCATCACAAATACGTTAACGAAGAAGCTGCTTATTCCCTTTAGTATGGCTTGTCCCACTTTGGACAGGGTACCGGCAACCGAAGACAGATGTTCTATATCCAGCATGTCATATCCCGTCTTTTCTTCCAGCAGACTCGTAATGTGTTTGATTTGTTGCATGATTGCCTGCGAATCCAGATTCATGTCTACGATTCTATGTATCAGCAACCAAATGACTAATGACAGGGGGACTAACACGCAAAGAATGAAACCGGTTAAAAGAATGAAAGCAGCCAATCCGGGTTTCATGCCTTTGCCCGTTAAGGTATTCATCAGTCCTCTTAGCATGATGTATATTGCCATGGCGCCGAGCAATCCGCCCCAAAAAGACTTGAGATAGAAGATTAAAATCAATCCGATACATATAATAATGGCAATAAGGGAGTATCTGCGGTATTGCTCTTTAAAAGTCATAAGCTCGATTTAATAAGGTTCATAAACTCCTCGCGAGTCTTCGCCCTGTTAAAGGCTCCCGTAAAATCAGAGGTCGTGGTTATTGCGTTTTGCTTTTCCACCCCGCGCATCTGCATGCAAAGGTGTTTGGCTTCGATAACAACCATTACCCCCAACGGGTTCAGGGTTCGCTCAATACATTCTTTGATTTGCGAAGTCATGCGCTCTTGCACTTGCAACCGGTGGGAGAAGATGTCCACCACGCGGGCAATCTTGCTCAGTCCCGTAATGTATCCGTTTGGAATATAAGCCACGTGCGCTTTTCCGTAAAAAGGAAGCAGGTGGTGTTCGCACAAGGAAAAGAAATCAATATCTTTCACTAGTACCATCTGACTGTATTTCTCTTGGAACTTGGCGGACAGCAGTATCTCGTCGGGATTCATTCCGTAACCTCGCGTTAAGGTCAACATGGCTTTTGCCACCCGTTCAGGGGTTTTAAGCAACCCCTCGCGCTCCGTATCTTCGCCCAACAGGGCAATGATGTCGCGATAATGACTTTGCAAGCCGTTTAAGGCAAGACTTGTGATTTCTTCCTCCAGCATGTTTATGGGGTATATTATAGACGGATGTTTATCTGCTCTTTAACGATAAACAGTTCTTTAAATATCAGAAGGTTTTTGAGTTGGAATGCCATTGCATCGGCTTCTTCAATAGTGGGGAAATCACCTACCCGGCAAATCCAATGGGGAGGGTCAAAAGAAGTATATACGCCGACATCGGGAAAATGCCCTTTTACTCGTGCAGCCATGCTTGCCGCTTCGTCTCGCGCTTCCCTGGAATTATTTCCTGCATATACTTGTATCCGGTAGCCGGAAGCTTTTATCGCCTTCTCCTCTCCACCGGTCTGGCTTGTTCCCAGCAAGGCGTTTATGTGGGGGGATTGATGGATAGTAACTTTACCTTCGCCCTCCACTTCTTGCTGGAGGGAGGTTATGATGTTCGTCTGCGCCCGGGCGGGGAGAGCAGCCAGCGCGGAAACCAACAGAATAATAAACGAATAACGCATCTTGATGGTATGATTGACGGATAACGCAGAGGTGTTCGCCTCTGCGTTATGATTTATATATTCACTTACCCTTTGTTAAAAGCATCAATAATGCCTTTGAAATCGGCTATCTTCAATGCCGCCCCTCCGATAAGACCGCCGTCAACGTCGGGATTGTCGAACAATTCTTTTGCATTAGAGGGTTTGCAACTTCCTCCGTACAAAATAGAAGTGTTGTCCGCTACATTCTTGCCGTATTTATCAGCAATCACGGAACGAATATAAGCGTGGATTTCCTGCGCTTGCGCTGCTGTGGCGGTTTTCCCCGTACCGATAGCCCAAACAGGTTCGTAGGCAATAACAATTTTAGAAAAGTCGTCGGCAGAAAGCCCGAACAAAGAACCTGCCAGTTGAGCGCTAACTACCTCGTTCTGTTTATTGGCTTCGCGTTCGCCAAGCACTTCGCCGATACAGAAAATAGGGATTAAACCAGCGGCAAGAGCTAACTGCACTTTCTCCTTCAAGATTTCGGGCGTTTCACCGTAATAAGCACGCCGCTCGGAGTGCCCCAGAATCACATACTTGGCTCCCGTTGATGCTACCATTTGAGCGGAAACTTCACCGGTATAGGCACCTTCCGTTTTGTCGGCGCTGTTTTGCGCACCTACACCGATCCCGTTGACAATCGGGGCTACTGATGCCAGATGTATAAACGGCGTACATATCACTACGTCGCAATCCGGCTTTTCCTTAGCCAGCACTTCGTTCAATTCCTTGGCAAAATCAATCCCCTCTTGAAGGGTTTTATTCATTTTCCAATTTCCTGCCACAATGTTTTTTCTCATTTTGTCTTCTATTAAAAGGTTTGTTAAATCAGGTAATTTCTCTATCAGCTTCCGCCCGAACCTCCGGCGGACAAACAGATCATCAATTCCGCTTATGATCAGCAGGGGGAGTATGAACCACAAAATAATAATACTGATGGATTCTGTCCTTTTACCCTGCTTCACTTCGCCCAGCGTAATATTCTCCAGCCTGCCGGTGAGCATATACTCATTGGGCAAATCCTCGTCGCTCCATTTATTTAAAATCGTACCGTTCTTTATCAAAATCAATCCGGGATTGGAGCGTATCATTGTCTTCAGCGCGATGTTATCCGCCAAGCAGAAGGGGTATTCCGCTCCGGTCTTTTCCCTCCATTGCTCTATCTGTTCGTCTGAAGAAGAAGTCAATCCGTAAAAGCCATATCCGTTTTCCGCACAATAATCGTATATCTCATTAATTAAGTCAATATTACTGTCGTCGGCTTCTTCAATGGAGTAGGCAACTAACAGGAATGTATAGTTATTGTCTGTCAGTATCCTTTCGGTAATATCTTCACCGGACTGCATATCCGTTATTGAGAAATCGGCGATAGGAGGCTCATATCCTTTTTCTTTCAATATGTTGCGGGCATCAATGAAAGTCCACGTGCTATCGGGGTAATTATCCAGCGTGAATTCTTTTCTCTGCCCGTCTTTCTCCAGAATAAAAATGCTTTCGTACACATTTGGCTTGGCATCTGGCGGAATAGCCATACTCTCCCTAATATTCGCGCCTATTTTATAAGGACGAAAATCCAAGATAGGCAGATATAGCAGGCAATATATCGAAAGAATAACGATGAAAGGCAAAGTATATAAAGTTATCAACCCTTGCGATTTCACACTGACGAACCGGATAATCCGCCTCCTTTCCCTGAAAAGCAAAGTGGCGGCACTAAGCAAAATGATATTCTTTCCGAACGTCTGCCAGTTGGTCAATACCCATGCATCACCAAAACAACCGCAATCTGAAACGGGATTAGTTAAAGCAAGGTAAAAGGTTAGCGGAGTCATAATGAACATGAAAAACACGGCGATAGCCGTCGTCCGCTTCCGTCCTATTCCGAAGAAAAGAAAAACACCGATTATAAACTCCAACGAAGACAAAGCAATGGATATTCCCAATGAGAAGCGGGACGGAACCCACGCCGCCAGCCCGAAGGATTCCAAGTATTCCTGTACCTTATATTGTGACCCCAAAGGGTCAACCGCTTTGACGAAGCCGGAAAAGATAAATACCCCCGACAACATGAAACGGCAGAGATTGACCACCGCATCCTTCACAATAATATGTCTTCCCTTACTCTTCAAACTCCAATTTAATCAAACCGAAAACGGAATAATTTATCATATCTATGTAGTTGGCATCCACTCCTTCCGAGATGAGTGTATCTCCTTTCAGGTTCTCTATCTGCTTGGTACGGTAAACCTTCATCAGTATAAGGTCGGTATAAGAACTGATACGCATACTCCGCCACGCTTCATCGTAATCGTGATTTTTGGCAAGCATCAGTTCCAATGCCTGCCTAGAGTGTGTATCATACAAGGTTAATGCTCTCTCGTTGCTTATATCTGCTGTTTCCGCGTAACCCAATTCGAGTTGTATCAAGGCGATAATCCCATAGTTCACGATAGCAATAAATTCGGAACGGATGTCTTCGTCTATCATGCGGACACCTTTTGTTTCAATACTTCTGATGCGGTTTGCCTTTATGAGAATCTGGTCGGTAACGGATACGAGGCGCATGATTCGCCATGCAGGTCCATAATCATGAAGCTTCTTGGCGAACAAGTCCCGGCATAAGGAGATAATATGTTCAAATTGTTGCTTTGTGTCTCTCATTCCTTTCACAGAATATGCCGCAAAGGTAACATAATTTGAGTTGAAAGTAGAGAGTGGAAAGTTGAAAGTTTTCTTAACCCGGCACTTTCCATTCCCCACTTTCAACTTATTGGATACCCCTTTCCCTGAGTTTCAACTGCCAGTTCCATGCGGAGCGCAGGGTGTCTTCCACGCTTGTTTCCGCTTTCCAGCCCAACTCCTTGTTGGCATAGTCCGGATTAGCCCAAACTTTTTCCACATCTCCCGCACGGCGGCTGACAATTTGATAGTTCAGTTTCACTCCCGTTGCTTTCTCAAAGGCATTGATAAGTTCCAATACGGAAAGCCCGCGCCCCGTACCGATGTTGAATACTTCCACTTGTGCCTTTTGTTTCTTTTCCAGCATACGGGCAATGGCTGTTACGTGCGCTTTGGCAAGGTCGACCACGTTAATGAAATCGCGGATGCACGAACCGTCGGGAGTATCGTAATCGTTGCCGAATACATTCAATTTCTCACGAATACCAATGGCTGTTTGAGTAAGAAACGGTATCAGGTTTTGAGGAACACCATTGGGTAATTCTCCCAACAAAGCCGTAGGATGTGCGCCTATCGGATTAAAGTAGCGCAACAGAATGGCATTTACCGGTATTCCCGCAGTTACGGCATCGCGAATAATCTCTTCATTGATTTGCTTTGTGTTGCCGTAAGGCGATTCGGCTTTTTTTACCGGAGCCTGTTCCATTACAGGAAGTTCATCCGGCTGTCCGTAAACGGTACATGAGGAAGAGAATACGATACCCCCCACCCCGTACTTGGGCATGAGTTCCAACAGGTTTATCAATGACCCCAAGTTATTGCGGTAGTATTGCAGGGGTTTCAGTACGGATTCACCCACCGCTTTGCTTGCCGCAAAATGAATGATGGCTTTTATATTCGGATATTTGACGAACAATGCGTTAAGCCCTACGGAATCCAAACAATCCAACTTCTCGAAAGCCGGACGGATACCCGATATTTGCTCTATGCTATCCACCACATCAGCCTGGGAGTTCGACAGGTTGTCTATGATAACAACTTCGTATCCGCTGTTTTGCAACTCAACTGCTGTGTGCGACCCAATGTAACCGGTGCCGCCCGTAACTAAGATCCTTTCTTTCATTAAATGCTATATTTAGAGGTTTATGAAGTCTGTAGACATAGACCTGTTCGGGGAAGTTAACAAAGTCTATCGTATTTTGACGATGCCGAAAGAGAGTTTTCTCTGGATATGCTCAAGGTGGTAATTTGGGAGCAAGTGAAAGAAGCCATTTTAGCTTTGTTATGATTCCCGCGGTTACTCAATCCTGATAATACACCCTTTTCACCCTTCCCGAAATGTTTGTCAGCACTTCATAAGGAATCGTTTCGAGTATATCCGAGAGTTCGGTTATCGGCAAATCGTTGCCGAAGATAACCACCCTGTCTCCTTCCTTGCAGTCAATGCCGGTAACGTCTATCATGGAAACATCCATGCAAATGTTTCCTATATAGGGCACACGTTGCCCCCCCACCAGACAATAAGCGTGCCTGTTGCCCAAGCGCCTGTTCAATCCGTCGGCATAACCGATAGGGAGAGTGGCAATGCGTGAGTCGCGGGTAAGCGTCCCTTTACGGCTGTAACCGACAGCCTCGCCGGCAGGCACGTCACGGATTTGCAAAATAGTGGTCTTTAGCGTACTTACGTTATGAATAATGGAGTTATCAACAGGATTGATGCCGTATAGCCCAATGCCTAAACGCACCATGTCGAACTGCGCTTGAGGGAAACGCTCAATGCCTGCCGAATTGCAAATGTGTCGCAATATCTTATACGAATATGCCTCCTGCAATTCCGTAGAGGCTTGTTCGAATACGGTTATTTGTTTTCGTGTACAGTCGTCGAACTCCGTATTATCACTCCCCACCAGATGCGAAAACACCGAACGCGGAATAACGGCGCTTTGCCCTTTAAGCCGGCTGACAAGCTGCGGTATCTCTGCCGGATCAAATCCCAGGCGATGCATCCCCGTATCTATTTTAATGTGTATCGGGAAGTTGGTGATTCCTTGTTTCTCCGCTTCTTTTATAAGCGCGTCCAGCATATAGAAGTTGTACACTTCCGGTTCCAGCTTGTAGTCGAACATTGTTTTGAAGGCGGAAAGTTCGGGGTTCATGATGATAATAGAGGCGGAAATACCGGCCTCGCGCAAATCACGCCCCTCATCAGCCACCGCCACAGCCAAATAATCAACGCGATGTTCCTGCAACGTTTTGGCTACTTCATACGCCCCTGCACCGTAAGCAAAAGCTTTGACCATGCAGATTATCTTTGTAGGAGGCTTCAGCAGGGAACGATAGTAATTCAAGTTATCAATAAGCGCATTGAGGTTTATTTCCAAGACGGTTTCGTGCACTTTCAGTTCCAGTTCTTCGGAGATACGCTCAAACCCAAACTTGCGCGACCCTTTGATAAGGATTATCTCATCGTGCAATTCCCGGAATACATTGGAGGCTAAGAACGCCTTGGTATTGGGAAAGAAATATTTCTCAATGTCGAAGCGCGAAGCAGCAGACGAAATATCGCTACCCACACCGATTATCTTATCTATGCCGCGGCTATGCGTCAGTTGCACCACCCTGCGGTAAATCGTTGTGGTACTCTGCCCCGTCTCCAGTATATCCGAAAGGATAAGAGTGCGTTTCACGGGCTTGTCCTGCGAACGGCGATAGAGAAAATCAAGGGCGATGTCGAGCGAAATCAAGTCCGAGTTATAACTATCGTTCACCAAAATACAATTATTCTTCCCTTCCTTCACCTCCAGCCGCATGGCTACGGGTTCGAGCCGCGCCATTCGCTCGGCAATTAAGCCTGGGGGAATCAACAGGTAGCAGCAAGTGGCAAGGCAGTTAAGGGAGTTTTCCACAGACGCATCGTCAATAAAAGGAATATGATACTCATTGTCCATGCCCAGGTAGCGGTATGAGATAACGGTTTCGGTCTCCTTTTTCTTTATAGAATTGATGTACAATGGCTTTTCTTTATCTTTGAGAGACCACGCTATTTCGCGCGCCGACAATAAGGCATTTGCCACGCAATCGCTAATCATTTCGTTGTCTCCATCGTATATTATTACTTCGCAATCTTTAAAGAGTGCCAGTTTCTCCATACACTTCTCTTGCAGGGAGAAGAAATTCTCCTGATGCGCCCCGCCAATACCGGTTAAGATTCCGATGCCGGGCTTGATGATGGGTTGCAGTATGCGCATTTCACCCGGCTTGGAAATACCCCCCTCAAAAATAGCCAAATCGGTTTCCTCATTCAATTGCCAGACGGAAAGCGGTACGCCGATTTGTGAATTGTAGCTGCGTGGCGAGCGGACAATAGTCCGTTCTGGAGAAAGCAACTGGTGCAACCATTCCTTCACAACCGTTTTTCCGTTACTGCCGGTGATGCCTATTACGGGCATGTGAAAGCGGTCGCGATGCTTTTCGGCTAATTTCTGCAACGCCTTTAGAGGATTGGGAACCAAAAGAAAGTTACCGGCAGGAAAGTCGGAAAACGTAACTTCCGCCTGTCCTTCCGGTTGAGGACTATGCGCCACCACAAAGTTGCGTACCCCGCGTGCATAAAGGTCGGATATGTAATGCGCCCCATTATCCCTCT
>SNRY01000502.1_pt1 | contig 13029 bp, 18 predicted proteins | sample 4693421 | NCBI WGS metagenome assembly SNRY01 (sample SAMN11003215, study PRJNA524138) | termite gut metagenome | isolation source: Bacteroidetes bacterial symbionts from single cell of protist host amplifed... | host: Streblomastix strix ... | reverse complement strand
CGGATGTGGCGGTCAACACGCCAAAAGTAGGTGTCCCCGATGTACCGGCGATCTCTATTCCGGATGTGGCAGTCAACACGCCAAAAGTAGGTGTCCCCGATGTACCGGCGATCTCTATTCCGGATGTAGCGGTCAACACGCCAAAAGTAGGTGTCCCCGATGTACCGGCAATCTCTATTCCGGATGTGGCAGTCAACACGCCAAAAGTAGGTGTCCCCGATGTACCGGCAATCTCTATTCCGGATGTAGCAGTCAACACGCCAAAAGTAGGTGTCCCGGATGTACCGGTACTTTCTATTCCGGATGTGACGGTCAACACGCCAAAAGTAGGTGTCCCCGATGTACCGGCAATCTCTGTTCCGGGTATTGACATTCCGCAACCTTCGGATGCTTACGATCTTCCGGAGAGGGAAAAGGTTACGGAAAAAAGCAGCTATGTATCCGAGAGTACGACAACGGTCAAGGAAGGTAAATCGGTACACATTGACCGGATATGCGATAGTGTTGTAATCCATGTGCAAAATACGGACGGCAAAGGCAGTGAAACCATACGCGCAGAATTGATGCGTTTATTAAACGAAATAACAGAAGGATGAGCAAATTTGACTTAGAAGACCTGTTCAGAATCCCGTACAAAGGTTTTCCTTTCCCGGGTGGGTTTTTCCCTGACAAACCGCACAACTATGCAGCGGATAAGTTTTCATCTCAGAGTGAGGATCGTTCGGAAAAGACACACTCCGACTTGGGTTCGGTATTGCGGAAAAAGGACGCTTTGGGCAGATGGTACTTCCTGCCGGTGATAATCGAACACAAAGGCAAAGAATACGAGATGCCCAACGCTGTTATTTCCATTCGTGGAAAAAAAACGATAGTCGAAACGGCCATGGTCGGACGTAAAGGCACGGTCAAGGAACTGATCTCGGTCAATGATTATGAAATCAATATTGCCGGTAAAGTGCAGGATACCGACTTCCCCGACAAGGGGATTGCAGACCTGAACGAGCTGTACAATATCAACGAGTCCGTTGTCCTCAAGTGCGCACTTACTGACATCTTCCTTGATGATGATGACAGGGTGGTTATTAAAGATATTGATTTTACCGAAATCGGCGGTAGTGAAACGGTGCAAGTGTTCAAGATGAGCCTTGTTACCGACCGGAGTTTTGAATTACTAATTGATTGACCGGATGTTTGTAATGTGCTGTGAGATAAAGATAGGTAGCGTTTCGTTTCAATCCGTACATAACGTGCAGATTAAACGAAGCATCTATAATCTTGCCGGTACGGCCATCATCAAAGTTCCCGTTACGGCGGTACTCAAACAATCCGGCGAACCCCCTGCACATATTGAGACGGCTAATGCCATCAAAGTAGGGGACAAAGTAGAGATAAAATCAGGGTACGACGGCACGCTGCATACGGAATTTATCGGCTACGTCAAACGACTGAATTATAAAGTGCCCTTGGAAATAGAATGTGAAGATGAGTATTACAAAACCCGCTTTATCAATTGTGTTTTTTCCAAGAAAGAAACCTCGTTAAAACAGTGTTTAAATGCCGTTTTAACGGGTATTCAAATGGGCGTTATAACGGATTTGACACTGAAGAATTTCGTTATCAATAACAAACCCGGGAGCTGGTTGCTTGGTTACTTAAAGAAGGAATACGGTTTAATCGCCTTCTTTGACATCAATGGCAAACTCTACGCCGGTAAAGCTAACGATGTGAAAGGCGAAACGGTCAAGTACCGGTTGCGTGAGAACGTCATCAACGATGATGAGTTAAAGTACCAGAGTGCCGAAGATATTAAATTGAAAGTAAAAGCCATCTGTTACTATAAAGACGGTACCAAAATAGAAGGTGAAATTGGAGAGGAGGGCGGGGAACAGAAAACCCTTTACTATTATGACGTCAAGGATGCCGGTGAGTTAAAAGCCCTTGCGGGTGAAGAGTTGAAACGCTACAGTTATACCGGCTACCGGGGTAAGATAACCACGTTTTTGTTTCCTTATGCGCTTCCGGGCATGGTCGCCTCCATAGATGATCCGGTATATAACGAGCGTGGGGGAGAATATTTTATTGAAGGGGTAGAAACGAGTTTCGGCACAGGAGGCGGACGGCGAAAAATTGAAATAGGAATTAAGGCATGAGTAAGGAGATAGATGAAATCAGATATAAACTACGAGAAAATTTTGGCAATGATAATGACACTGTTTTTCAAGGGGTTGTTACGGCAGTTAATGAAGATGAGTTCACTTGTGATGTCCGGCGTGATAATGCGGTGGATTACTTTGATGTGCGCCTTCGCGGATTGGTAAAGGCAGATTTACAAGGCTTTGCTTTCATTCCTAAATTGGATAGCCTTGTGCTTGTCTGCCGGATTAATAACAGTAACGAACTCTTTGTCTGTCAATTTACCGAAATCGACAAAGTGATATTCACCGACAACGATTTTGAACTGAAGATTGACCTTGACAACATAGACCTTAAGAAAGGCGAAAAGATAACCGTTCATATAGATGCAAAAAAAATAGAGATAGTGAATGATAAAACAAAAATAACGCAGGAAGCCGAAGCCTTGACTCTGTCCAGCGACCAAGCAACCGTCAAGATAACCACAGGGGGATTGACCTTAAAAAAGGGAAGTTCCGGACTAAAAAAGACATTGAACGACCTGCTGACCGCTATTCAGGCGTTAACTGTTCCCACCGGTGTGGGGCCGAGCGGCCCGCCGATTAACATAGCGGATTTTGCAAAAGTGCAACAGGACTTACCAAACTATATGGAGGGATAAATTATGTTAGTCAAAGCGACAATAAAAAGCGAAATAAAAGATGCCTTCACCTCTGTAATGAATCAGCAGGATGATAAGCGCGAAGATGCACTTGATGCGGTTGCCGGTAAGATTGCCGATGCGGTTGTGAACGCTATTAAAAGTGCGCAGATTAGTTACACTGCCGGTTTAGTCTCTCCTATGGGGCCGGTAACGGGCATGTTTAATTATACCATCTCATGATTGATATTAAGCAAACTCCAACCGGAGACATCGACCTTTCCACGAAGGATATCTTCTACGGTGAAAGCACCGAGCAGCATCAACGTGATATTTTGCTCTGTGGCAAGGGACATTTCAAATCAAGTCCCCTTACGGGCGTGGATGCGGCAAGCTATCTGAATGATGAGAATCCCGATGAGTTTTTGCGTGCTGCACGTAAGGAGTTCTCCCGCGACGGCATGAAAGTAAAGAGCCTCTCTGTTGTAGAAGGTGAGTTGAATGTTAAAGCGGAATATGTATGAAAAAAGTAGCGGTACTCTCCAACCAGACGCTGTATGATTTAGCGGTGCAACATTACGGCACTGTTGAGGCCACCGGCGAACTGTTTGCCCTGAATCCGGACATAAGAAACACTCCGGAAAGGGAAGATTTTTGTTTTGACTTACCCATCCAGCCCGGTGAGATTGTTATGAATGAAGAGAGCCGTTTGATAAAGAAAAATAGGGTAAAAGAACTCTCCGATAAAGAGATTACGACATGGCAAGAACTGTAAACGATATTGAGCAAAGCATCAGTGAGAAACTGCAGACTCGATTTTCCCTCTCCCCTTCTGCTGTGGCAGAATGGCGTTTGTGGGTAAGCGTGTTTGCCCTTGTGATTCACACCTTTGAATTGATCCTTGATCGCTTCCAAGCGGATGTGAACGAGCGTATCATGAAATCCCGCCCGGGCACGCGGGAGTGGTACCGGAATATCTGTTCCCTGTTCCAAAACGGACACGAGCTTTTGTTTGATACCGACAATGCGATACTGCATTACGCGGTAGATGATCCCGCCTCCCGCATTATTGCCCTGAGTGCGGTGCAGGAACAGGATCGCGTTATTACCCTGCGCATCGCCAAGAAAAACGCTTCCGGAGCCGTCGTTCCGCTTGACTATCCGGAGTTGGAAAACTTTAAGAACTACATCGCCCGGGTAAAGATTCTGGGTAGCAAGATTACCATCATCAGTACTACTGCCGACCTTGTCAGATACAGCGTGCAAATCTGCTACGATCCCTCTTACCCTCTTGAGATGGTAACCGGTAATGTGGAGTCTGCGATGGATCGTTTCAAACTCTCTCAGGACTTCGGCGGTATCCTGTACCCCAACCGCTTCCTTGACTATGTGATTAACGTGCAGGGAGTGATCACAGCCAAGCTGCTGTCTTTCTCCCGCAAAGGCACGTCCGATGCGGATTTTGCCCAAGCGGACGTATCGGTACGGTTGGAAGCCGGTTACTTTAATTACGACAGCGACCATTGTAACGTAACGTATGTGCCTATTACGGAATGAAAAAATTTAACATCGACATCCCGCGCCTGCTCTGGAATCTCCTGCCTCCGCATAAGAGACAGCCCGTCCGCTTTTCCCTGTTGGAAAGGCTGACCGACCTGCAGCCGGTATGGGAGGGATTCGATGACTGGCGTACGTGGCAGCACCGGCTCATCAATATGGACAGCAGCGTGATGAAGCTGCGTGAGTACCTGCGTCTCAAGTTCGGTAACGAAATGGATATCCGTATCCTGCCTTGGACGGATGAGCTGATGATGATTTCTCTTTTCAGCGAGGGACAGTTTGTGTATTTCGGTTATGAGGATGAGGGCATGGTAAGTATCCCCCGTTTGGGTGAAGTCAATTACAACTTCGGTGATGCTGATTTTGTGATTATCGTTCCCTCCGGGCGTATCGATACGGAAGCCCTGCGCATCGAAATAGAAAAGTTTAACCGCATTGACGTGCGCTTTAACATCATCCTGCAAGAAGACTACGAGATGCCGGACGAACTCGCTCCTGCCGCCGTATTGCTTATCCTTGCCTGCGCACTAAAGGATTACCTGCGCACCCATAGCGGCAATACCGGTATTGAAGTGATCCCGCACGATGAGTACCTGACCTTGATTCCACTCTTGGAAGAAGGAACGACCCAAGTCGAATTGGGGATTGAATCGTATCTATCCGTTCCTGCCGCCGTTTCCCTTTTAGAAGAAGGAAAACCGGCAGAGGCAGGCATAAGCGGCGACGGCGGATTCCCTGTTCCGGCGGACGGTGATGCCGGTATTGCCGGTCATCTCTCCGGCCCGAACTTAGCCGTAGTTTTGCCGGAGCGCACGGAACGGTTGTCATCCATCCGCCTCTTGACTGAATTATACCCCTTATTACAAACCCCATATCGCATTGTAGAACGTGCTGATACATAACCATCAAAAAAAGAAAAAGAAATGAAAAAGAAAATTCCCAAGCCGGGCACCCCTTATTTTATTGCCTGCGAGTTGCGCGACCACCTGCGCGTGAAGTTCCACAACAAGGAAATCGAAGTGATCCCCTACAGCGAATACCTGACCGACATCTCCAAGTATGAGGAGGGTATCGTAGCCCTTGTGGGCATCACCGGTGAGCAGTTAAAACCCATTCCCCTGCCTACGGAAGTCAACGCCGACACCGAGGGCAAGTACCTTGCTGTGATCGTTCCGCACGAGGTTGCCGACAAACCCCTTCGTCGCGAATTAAGACGTTACCGTATTGATATTAACAAATATAATTTGATTGAAAAATGAAACAAAAAAGACAAACCCAAAAATTAGGTGTGAAGAAATGGTCTGGTGAAGACCTTCTCACCCTGCAAGCCGAGCCCTTAAGAGTGTTGGACGGCTTCTTTGCACAGTTCGGCAGCCTTATCCTCTCCGGTTGCGAAGTGGTCGGTAACGACATCGCTCCCGGAATCGTTGGTCTGTACGGTCAGGATGCGGACGGCAATCCTGCATACATGGCTGTTCCCTTTGACGGTCGTACCGGATCGGATGTGTTCCCGGTATATTTGACGCTTGCCCATACCACCGAAACGCGCGAGTATGGAGACAACGAAGTCAAGCCGGTAGCCTACGATTATTTTGCTCAGGCTACCACGGCACTTCCGCAGGGCATCAACTTTATTGCCATCACCGCTACGGGCGGCAAACGCTTTACCGACATTTTGCTCTCTGAAACGCAACTTGCCAAATTGGCCAAATTGGGCGGCATCGAGGAGTTCGGCGAAGGTCAGACGGTAGAAAGCCGTGTCAAGGGAGTAGAGAAATACATTCCCACGTATCTTGATTACGAGCCGGATAAAGATGATGATGACTACCTTGTGGGCGCGCAGGTATGGACTCGCAACGCCGCATCGGGAGCGCGAACCTTTTGGCGTTGCTACGACAATGCCGAAGGCGCTGCCGTGTGGGCTCCCGCCGACGGCGGTGGAACGAGCATGCAAATAGAAAAAGCCAACATCCGTCTTACCAGCAACCAAGAGGGCGTTACCCTCACCGGCACGAAATTCAACATCCTTGCCGATGGCGAACCCTCACGGGAATACACCTTCAACGGCACAGTGGTAACCGCGTTTGTGACCCCGGGCAAAAACTACCAGATTGTCCCCCGCCAAGTCGCCGGTTACAAGACCCCTGCGACACAAATTTATACCTCCGTGCTTGGCAACGCCCGCGACATACAACTCTCCTATTTGGCCGAAAAGCTGTCCATAGGCGTTTCTACCGATGATGCGGTAAGTGTGTCCGGACAAACCGTTACGGTGACCAACACGGCCGGTAACGGGGTGATTTATACCGGTGCCGCCGGTGCTGCCGTTAACGTGCTAATCCCGCACGGTATCACCTACAAGATTGCCCTTAGCGCCATGACCGGCTATGCCAAGCCTTCCGATGTGATTTTCACCTCCTCTTTGGTCGCGCGCGGGGTTTCTTTGCAGTACGTGAAAATCCTCATCAACGAAATTACGTTCAATAAAAACGTTGCCGATCCTGCCAACATCGACAGAGGAGCCAATCAAGACGTGATTAATACGATTCTTTCCAAAATTCGCTGCTGTTTAGTTAAAAAGGTCAGCGATGGAAAAACGGTCATCCGTTATTTGAAAGGTAACACGCGCAATTACTACGATGACGGCGTGACGCCCACTATCCTAACCGGCAGTGAAGGCGACGTGATGGTGTATCTTCCTGAGTTTTACTACAAATTCACCAATACGGATGCCAATAAGAGGCAACTTTCTTTTTCTCTTTTACAAATCGACGGCACGTGGAAAAAAGTAACCGCCGGACTTATCGGAGCCTACAAAGCGTATCTTACCGACGGCAAGCTGTACAGCCGTTCGGGTGTCGTTCCCACAGTCAATACCTCCCAAACTGCCTTTATTGCTGCTGCTGTGGCCAGAGGCGCGGGCTACGGAATTATCGACTACGAGATGCACTGCGCTATTGCGTTCCTGTTTTATGCCAAATACGGTACCCGCAATTCTCAGGCAATTTTGGGAGCCGGAGGTGCATTGTACAATTCCAATAACGTCACCGGACAAACCGATAACTTAGGCAACGCCGATACGCAGAACAATACCACTACCTACATCAATTTCCAAGGCATCGAAGGGGTGCATAACGGATATCACGAATGGGTTGACGGTGTTATCATCAATAACCGGGTGTGGACAATCAAAAATCCGGACGGCACCCAACGCACCGTACAGGCAGGCACGACTGACGGCTGGATTACCGACTTGGCTGCCATGGGCGCCAGCGATTTTATGGATATAGTCCCCCTCGCTGTTGGCGGCAGTGAAACGACTCACTTTGCCGATTATTATTATCAAAACGCTAACAACGGCCTTGCTTTGCTGCGCTCGAATAACTCGTCGAATCCGAATGGCGGTGTTTCGTACACGAATGCGAATATCGGCTCTCGTCTAACATTCAGTAAAAGAAAAACAATGCGGCTCCTAATGAGGGATGTATCTCTCACCAGTCCGCAGGGAAATGCACCTTGCCTCACAGGCAAAAAACAAACAATCAAGCACAGCGTGTGGTAGGTTTATTCTCGAAGCACGCCGGTACTGAAAGCGACTTTACACATGAAAAGATGCGGTTATTTAATTGAGTCGGTCATCGCTGAGGACAACCTCTTGGATGCTTTTAAGGCAGTTATGCGGGGCAAAAAACGCTCCCGGACAACCTGTCACTATAAAAAGCACCGCGCGGAAGTTCTCCGGCGACTTGCCGGTGAAATTGAGCAGGACATATACACTCCAGCCGGTTATCGTGAATTCACTGTCAACGAGACCGGCAAGGAACGTATTATACAGTCTCTTAATTTCAGAGACCGCATTGCTATTCATGCGATCATGAATGTGTTGTACGGCAGAATTTTTAAGGGCATGATGATACGCGACACGTATTCTTCTTTGCCGGATCGGGGCATTCATGACGGATTACGCCGTGTGCGGACTGCCTTAAAAGACGTGCCGGGTACTGCGTATTGTTTAAAGTTCGACTTGAAAAAGTTCTATCACTCTGTCGACCAGCAGGTATTAATTGGAATGCTAAGTGCAAAGATAAAAGACAGGCGTATGCTTGCCACCCTTGTGCGGATTATCCAAAGTTACCCTCAAAATGGACTACCTATCGGCTATCACTCCTCGCAGTTGCTGGGTAATTTCTATTTGCACCCGCTTGACAATTATGTGAAAACGGTGCTGAAAGTAAAGTATTACTTTCGCTATTGCGACGATATTGTGATTTTGTCATCATCCAAAGAGGAGTTTCACACCCTGTTCCAAGCCATCCGCAACCTGACGGAGGAGACACTGCACCTGTCCATTAAGGAGAATTACCAGATTTTTCCCACCGACTCGCGCGGGATTGACTTCTTAGGTTACGTGATACGACACGATTACGTGCGTTTGCGTAAGCGTATCAAACAAAATGTCGCGCGCCGGTTGCACGACATCAAGAGTAAAAAACGCAGACGTGCTGTAATTGCTGCCTTTTGGGGTTGGGCAAAACATGCCAACGGCACACATTTATTCTATATATTAACCGGTATGAAAAATTTTAAAGATTTAGGCGTTATGTACAAGCCGCAAGACGGCAAAAAAAGATTTGATCACCCGCTTACCCCTTTGGGGAATCTACAGAACTGTGAGATTACCGTCTTGGACTTCGAGACGGAAATCAAGACAAAAGAAGGCGAAGGACGCTATGTCGTTCTTTTTGAGTTAAACGAAGTGAAAGGCAAGTTTATTACCAACTCCGAAGAGATGAAAAGCATTCTCGATCAGGTGAAGACAATAAACGAGCTACCTTTCAAAACCATTATCCGGAGAAAAATCTTCGGGCAAAACAAAAGTAAATACATATTCGAATGAAAAGAGTACAAGGAACAGAAGGGTTTGCACCCATAGAGTGCATCAACCCGCAAGAAGGTAAATGGGTAGCTCGCTGGGCAGAGAAATTCAACGAAGGCGAAACCGACGAAGAGGGCAAGCCCCTTTCCGGAGTGAGTTATATGGAAGAGGTGTTTGATCACGAGCCTACGCCGGAAGAGATAGCCGGACGCGTTACGGAAACGCGTGGTGAGCAGTACAAGCTGCGCTCGGATGGTATCTATATTTCTATTCAGAAGTACCTTGAAAGAGGACAGGAAGAAAAAGCGGAACAGGCAAAAGCCGACTGGCTGGCCGAACTGCAAGCCATTGAATTAGAATACCCTAAACCTTAAATGTGAAATCCTCGCGGGGGAGAGGTTAAAAAGCCCCCGACCGGTTAAGTACAAGACGCCAATCATATACATAACGAAAACGGTAACACCGCTCAGTCGGGGGCAAAGCCCTCTTCCGTGGTGTTACCGTTATTTTTATGCATATGATTGGCACTGCAAATATAACGCATTATTTGAATCATGAAGATTTTTGAGATACTTTCTTTTAACCGTGAACTCTTGCATCGCTTGTTCTTGACCGGCACAAAAGCAGGCGATTATATATACGTAGACCTGTATAAAGATTATTTGAAGATGCAAAATGCCGGTGAAAAAATGACCTATATCGTAGCTATGTTATCCGATAAATATGCTGTTAGCGAGCGACAAGTCTACTGCGTAATCGACAGGCTTGGACGGGACTGCAACGCTTGTGCAGTGTAACAAAGCCGGGATATTCGTGTTCTTGTTACCGGCTCCCGACATTTGTACCATGTTACATAAAAAGAATAAAAACATGGGAAATTTTAATTACAAAGAGCAGTTTGGCATCGTTGTGATATGCCGGAGTGAAGAAGAACAAAAGGCGATTTATGAACGCCTCTTAAAAGAAGGTTTTAAACTTAAAATCGTGACGGTATGAAGATAGAAATCAAACATCATTGCGATGATTTCAACAGTTACCGCGCCGCACGAGTAAAAAGTTTATTTAACGCAGAAAACGGCTACAATTGGGAGAAAACAATAGAACTCCCCATTGAAGGCAGGGAGTGGAAAATCGGGCTGGTTGTCGGTGCTTCCGGCAGTGGCAAAACGAGCATCGGCAGCCGGATATTTCAAGAGCCGATCTATGATTTGTACGCGGGCTGGGACAGGAATAAACCGGTTGTGGATTGCATCGCTCCAGAAAGCGACTTTAATACCGTAACCGGAACACTCTCCGCCGTCGGGCTTGGAGACGTTCCGGCGTGGCTCAGACCGTTCCACGTACTCTCCAACGGTGAGAAATTTCGCGCCGGACTTGCACGCCTTGTCTGTGAGCGTCCCGCCCGTGCGGTCGTGGATGAGTTTACCTCCGTGATTGACCGTCAGATTGCCAAAGTGGGAGCGGCCGCTTTTGCCAAGACGTGGCGCAAAGGTGCGGGACAGGTTGTCCTGCTATCCTGTCACTACGATATTATCGAATGGCTACAGCCCGACTGGGTGTACGATATGAACGAGGCGCGGTTTTACGACCGTGACTGCCTTCGGCAACGACCGCAGCTCACCCTTGAAATATATAAAGCTCACGGAACTGTATTTCCAAGACTCTTCAAAAAGCATTACTATTTAGACTTGCCCATGCCCGTAGCTGCCGAATATTGGATCGGGTGCATTGACGGCGAACCGGTTTGTCATCTTGCCGTCTCTCCTTTGTTCACTGCCCATGCCTACCGGGCAACGCGCCTTGTGGTGCTTCCGGAGTGGCAAGGCATCGGGGTGGGGACAAAGTTTCTCAGCGCGGTTTGTCAGTTCTATCTGGAGGGGAACGGACGGTGCGGACATCCATTCCCTACGTTTTTCCATACCTCGCACCCGCAACTTTGCGGTGCGCTCCGACATAGCAAAAAATGGACACAAACCGGAGCAGCTCTGTACGGGGCAAATAAGAAGAAAAGCGGGGAGTCCATCAACCGCTCGCATCAAAAGGCTGGTTTAACCGTCTCCATACCCTGTTCTGCCGGTTACGGCGGACATTTTAGGGCAGTACAGGCATTCAAATACACTGGGGTATGATTATCAAGATATATTCCGAAAAAAGCCTACCGGCTTGCATCGCTGCCAAGGTGATCGTCGCCGGACTGGGGCATGTTGTTACGGAAAACGCCGCCGGTGCGGACTTGGCAATAGCTCCGCTATTGACCGAGATACTGCCACTTGAAACGCTCCGTAAACCTCGCTACGGCACGCTGATATTCCATCCGTCCCCACTGCCTTACGGACGTGGCGCAAGTGCTATCCGGTACGCTTACAAAAGAAACGAGCCTGTTACGGCAGCCACATGGTTTTGGGCGAATAAAGGGATAGACGCCGGAGACATTTGCGAACAGGAAATTGTCAAGATTGATTACAACCTCCGCCCGCGTGAGTTCTACGAGAAGGATATTATCCCCGCTATGTCGCGTACGCTGGAAAGGGCTTTAATCGCCCTCTCCAAAGGCATCGTGCGCCGGATACCACAGATAGAACGTTATGCAACCTACGATAAAAAGTTATGAAGCTAAACGAAATATACATCGGGGATGCACTCGCGGTACTCTCTACCCTGCCGGATAAGTCCGTTAACTGTTGTATTACATCGCCGCCTTACTACGGGTTGCGCGACTACGGAGTTAGCGGGCAAATCGGGCAGGAGGAGACACCGGAAGAATATATAAAAAAATTGGTTGACATTTTTCGTGAGATTCACAGAGTATTAGTTGCCGACGGCGTGTTATGGCTGAATATTGGAGATTGCTATTGGAGAGGAAAAGGACGCAATGGGGAGCGCACGAATGAGCAGCAGCAGGAACGCTACACAAAGAGGCAGTCCATTAACCGGGGCTGCTCCAATACCGGTACCAAAAACACTATCACTGCCCAAAACGGCAAGCATGAGGTTATCAAGCCCAAGGACTTGATAGGTATCCCATGGATGCTGGCTTTCGCCTTGCGCACCTCCGGCTGGTATCTGCGCCAAGAAATCATCTGGCACAAACCCAACCCGATGCCGGAGAGCGTACGGGATAGATGCACCAAAAGCCATGAGTCAATATTCCTGTTTACAAAATCGCCACGGTACTATTTCGATCATGAGGCAATCATGGAACCGGCCAAATATGACGGGAGAAAAGATACCCGTGCAAAGGGTAGCCATAAGTATGCCCAACCGGGCATCACCGGATTAAAGCCACAAACATTCGCTGCGCGCGGACACGAACGCTGGACGATAAGGGACGGTATGTATTTGCGCAACAAACGAAGCGTGTGGACGGTTGCTACCAAGCCCCTCCGTGAAGAACATTTTGCCCCTTATCCGGAGCAATTAATTACTGATTGTATTAAAGCCGGTTGCCCGGAGAACGGTATCGTCATTGATCCCTTTTTCGGAAGCGGAACCACCGGTATCGTATCCCGCAAGCTAAATCGAAACTATGTCGGTATTGAACTCAATCCTGCGTATGTCCGGATGGCAAGGAAGCGATTAAACGCCGTTTTTAATACCGTTTAAATACCATTTAAATGCCAAGCCAGGGGAATAAACATAATCTAACAGTGATTATGTTATTAAAAATGATTTTTTTATTTAATAACATATATCAACCCGTAGTGCATTTAGGCAATACAAGTTTTTAAGTTGTTAATATTCTTGTTGTTTAATTTGTTAATGAGTTGTATGATAGTGAGCGCCATTATTTTAGAGAGAATTCTGTTTTTAAATCCGTCAA
>SNRY01000501.1_pt1 | contig 13050 bp, 10 predicted proteins | sample 4693421 | NCBI WGS metagenome assembly SNRY01 (sample SAMN11003215, study PRJNA524138) | termite gut metagenome | isolation source: Bacteroidetes bacterial symbionts from single cell of protist host amplifed... | host: Streblomastix strix ... | reverse complement strand
TAAAACAGCTAAAGAAAAATCTTCCTAACTTGGGAATTGTTTGTAAATCCTATTTAGGACAAAAGCAATTGGGTAAATGAAAATGTCAAGCAACTTTAGGACAATATCATTTTTTGTAAAGTCCATACCGGACAATAGAAAATAATCTGTAAAGGTTTTTTAGGACAAGTCAGAGTATGCAAGTTCCATACCGGAGCTAAGACGGTTGCATAATTCCGATACAGGATTATTAAATCATAAGCAATTATATGCTAAAAAAATGGCAGGTTGTTGATTACCTGCCATTCGTTCTTTGTTAGCATACGTTTTTACTACAACCGTATGACCCCTTTACGAATAATCATATTGGCAAAACCTTCGGATTCGCTGGTTGCTACTATGCAATGGGCTTTTTTTGCCCGTTCATAAAAATCAGGTTTGGGAAGCGTTAGGAATTGTTTGTTCCCATCGGACCAAATTTCCAATATTTCTTTGTATTTACTCCAAACGTCCGGTTCTTTATCCCCGCGAAAGACCATCAGCACAGCAGTATAATCAACAGCATAGTCCAAGGGGAAAAGCGGCAATATTGCACCCAAAAGCGCCGTTATGCTGTGTCCGTCTGCACGTACCAAACGTTGTGCATGGGAGGCAGCCGGAAAATTACTGTCGCCAAAAACTATTTCATCGCCATGCCCCATTTCCATGAGAAACCTCAACAGTTCGGGCGAGATTAGAGGGCTTATTCCTTTTAACATTATTAGAAGATTCTACTCTTTGAACTATGCTCGTAATAATCCGGATTATTTCCCAAAATATCCAATACGGGTTGGCTAATCTTATCAATTTGGGCTTCCACTTCATCGGAAATCGCCAACGTACAAGCATCAACATTCGTTTTTAGTTCGGCGATATTGCGTGAACCTATTAATGTTGAAGTCATAAATGGCTTTTTCAAAATCCAGGCAATGGCTAATTGCGCAATGTGTATATGAAGTTCATCCGCTATTTTCTGCAATTGATCTACCACTTCAAATATCTCTTTTTCTGCTCCCGCTTCGCCGTGACGTGAAGTGTCGCCACCCCGATAATCGGGGTAATGGCGCGAATGAGCCTGATGCTTGGGTACATCGCCGGGAGTTTTATATATGCCCGTCAACAATCCCTGTTGCAAACCCATGGAACCGATGATGCTGATTTTGTTTTCCAAACAATAAGGTGCTATTTCAGCTTCGATAGCCCGGGAAACAATATTGTAAGTCATCTCGTTAACATCTATTTGTACACCGGTACGAACGACTTCTTCCATTTGCGTGCGACCAAAGTTGCTCATGCCGATTGAACGGATTAAACCTTCTTTTTTCAGTTCGTTGAGTTGGTCGTATGCTTCTTCCACTGTGGGAGGAGATTCGATGATACTTTGGTCGGAAGTGAAATGTTCCACTGCCAGCTTATTGATGGGCCAATGGAGCATATAGACATCGAGGTAATCCATACCCAAACGTTGCAAGCTTTCCATACAATGTTTGCGCACATGGCTACAATTCGACGGACTGATTTTTGATATAACAACTGCTTCATTCCTGCGTCCTTTGAGGGCTATCCCTAATGAACGCTCACTTTCACCGTTATTATACATCTCTGCCGTATCGAATGTATTTACACCCAAGTCAAGAGCGGCATGCACCACGTTATCAACATCTTTCTGAGATTGTTCACCCCAATACTCACCGCCACCGAAGGGCCAACAACCGACAGCCATTGCCGATACAAGAATATCTGATTTCCCAAGTTTTTCTTTTCTCATACTATCTTTCTTTGTTATTTTAAAACATCTTGTTGTTCAACGTTATTCAAATTAATGATCCTGAATTTAGGCTCTATAATCCGGATGTTTATCTCATCGAATACATTTTGGGCAGTCGTAATTGTAGAGTCTATAGGTGCGAGAATGTTTTTCCCGTTTTTCCAAAGCGACATGGAAGCAATATCAGGAGTGTATTGATTACCTTCGTCTGCTTTGATAGCTGCCCGGTATAACAAAGCGGGCTGACCGCAAGAGAACTCATCTTCCTCTTTGGTGACGCGGTTAAATTGAGGATAATATTCATTATAATCACCTGCCAGATTCATTTCAATCCAGCAAATCCATTCGGAACCGGGGCGCACCTCTGCTCTAACGCGGAAATATTCGTCCTTGGGCGTAGCTCCGGATATACTGATTTCTTCATCGGTGCGTTCATCACGCAAACCACTTCGGAAAATAGTTACCCAATTGGGAATAGCTACCGGAACATCTGCTTTGCCTTCCCAATCGCCCCGGCTCACACGGTAGGTTACAAAAACCTGTTTGTGTTTGCCGTTGGTCGGATTCTCCAGCCAAATGGCGAATTGAGGTGGCTCGGCGTAGGTGGATAAATAAATTTCTTTCTTATTGATATGAATATCAAACTCAATCTGCACCCTGCTTTTTGTACTTCGGATTACGAACCATATCCCTAAAGCAGCAAGCGTAAAGCATAGGCTCACAATCAATAGTGCCTTTTTACTCAAAAACTTCCGCATTCTCTTTAAAGTTTGTATCCTTCTCTGTAAAACCTGTTGTCCAATAAAATGGCTTCTTCATTCTCTATAATCTCTCCCGTGTGTGGGTCAATGCGCAGAAGCTTTTTACCGGAACGATAAGACAGGTTAGCCAGATTTATCATCGCTGCGCTCAAAACACCCTGTTTGATGGGTGCATTGGTCGTTTTACGGGAACGGATACAATCTATGAAATTGCGATGGTGCACTTCATCAGGGAAATAACCGGTTGCCTGAGCAAGGAGTTCCATGTCCTTGCCGAATACTTGCCAACCGCCGCCATGACGCCCCAGAAACATAAGCCCTTTGGTTCCGTAAATCTCAATACGTGTGGAATTGTTTCTCCATTCCGGGAATTTATCACTGTAACGCACTTCTTGCGGCGTCTTGTACATATACTCCCCATACTGCGAAGATTCAAGAGACATAGGATATTTCCCCATATCGAAAACCACCGTTTGATTGTCGGGTATTTCGCGCTTATCGTCGAATGTTATCCGACCGCCGGCACAGAACACTGTTTGTGGCAAGTCCGGATCACCCAAAGCCAAACGCGCCAAGTCTATAACATGCGATGCATCTCCAGCCATGGCGCTGCCACCCGAATAAGCCCACCAATCATACCACGCTTTATGGCGAGATACGTTATAAGGAACTAATTCTGTCGGACCAAGCCACTTGTCCCAATCAAGACCATCGGGAACAGATGTGTCGGGTTTCATAATCCATTCGCGGGTTCCCGGCAACATACAATAGGCTTTTACGGTAACAATTTCACCCAACTGTCCGGACGCAATATATTCTTTTGCCGAATGGGCATAAGCGGCGCTACGATTTTGGGTGCCGCACTGGATAACTCTTTTTTTCCGTGCGGCAGCCTCTATCATTTTCTGTCCTTCTTCTATCGAAAGGCATACGTTTTTTTCGACATAAACGTCCTTACCCGCTTCGCAAGCCCAAATCGTAGCTAAAGCGTGCCAATGTTCGGGGGTTGTGATGACTACGGCATCAACGTCTTTATCGTCGAAAACTGTTCGCATATCGGCAACCTTTTTCGGTTCATAGCCTTGTAGCTTCGATAATTCTTGAATTACGTTGCCCCCGCGCTCGTCATCCACATCACATACATATTTCACCTCCACATTATCGGCGTGTTGCTGCAAACTAAGAATTACGTGTGTACCACGTCCACCGGCACCTATCAAAGCGAGGACAATTTTGTCATTAGCCTCTTTCATAACTTATAACTTATACAGTTTCGGGAATAACGTAACCTTTTCTATAGCTTCCTCTCGCAATCTTATTTGCCAATTCATTGTTAGTAAATCTCTCGGTTGCAGGGTCAAACAGAAGTTGTTTGTTTCCTACCCTGTAAGCAGTATTCCCAAGATGAACGAGCGTTGCGCTACGGTGACATTCCTCAACGTCTCCATTTGGTTTTTTACGAGAACGAAGCGATTCAATGAAATTGATTTGATGTTCTCTGTCCGGGAAAACACCACCGTCTTGCGCAACGATTTCGTTGTTGGGCCCCAACACCTGCCAACCGCCACCATGACGTCCGAGGTACATCAGACCTTCGGTACCGTAAATTTCAGTACGGGTTGCATTGTTTCTCCAATTCGGGAAACGGGTTTTGTCCTGACGGATTTCACCGGGTGTTTTCGTCATATAATTAGTTGCACAGGCATTGTCGCAACTCAACGTAAATTCGCCGAAGTCGTAAACAATAGATTGAAATTCGGGTGTTTCGCGGCTTCCGCCAAATATATGATTACCTCCCCAGCCGTACACCGATTTCGGATGTCCCGGGTCGCCAATTACTAAGCGGCAAAGATCCATTACATGAGAAGCATCGTCGGCAAGTCCGCCGCCACTGTATGCCCAATAACTCAACCATCCGCCGCGAGAGTTTTCTTCCACAATTGAAGGGCTGAAAGAACGCATAGGAGCCGGACCCAACCATTTATCCCAGTCGAGCCACGCCGGTACGGACGCTTCGGGTGCTTCGCTCCACTTGCTTCCGCCAAGCATATTGTAGCATTTCACGGTAACAATTTTACCTAGCTTACCGCTTTTAATATAGTCACGGGCAGAGAAGCCATAAGTAGCGCTCCGGTTCTGAAAGCCCACCTGTACAATACGTTTGTATTTATGAGCGGCTTCCACCATCTTCCGCCCTTCCCAGATATTGATGGAAGGATTCTTTTCTACATAAACATCTTTTCCCGCCTGACACGCCCAAATTGTAGCCAATGTATGCCAATGTTCGGGAGTGGCAATCCATACGGCATCAATATCCTTATCATCGAATATCTCTTTCATGTTTGCCGTACTTCCGGGTCGGTAACCCAACTCTTTTTCAACACTGTCAACAGCTTTTGCCAACTTGGTTGTATTAACGTCGCATACAGTTTTGATAACTACATTTTCGTTGATCTTACAACAATTGATAATGCAGCCCGTTCCGCGACCACCACTACCGATTAAAGCCAGAACGATTCGATCGTTAGCGCCTATACAGGATTCGCTAAACAGCGTGCTTGTTCCCAGACCTATTCCGGCTGAAACCAGTGCACCTTTTTTAATGAACTCTCGTCTATTCATGATATTATTCGTGTTGATTATTTTGCCGGACAAAGAAGATAGTTTACCGTATTAAACATCAGGTTACGGAAACTTTCTATTTTCCAGTCATCCCAATGTCCGAGGGAAGTATAAATCGTATGGTCGCCGTTGATCCACATCACAGGTTCATCGGGAACACTCGGATTGCTGCCCAAAAGTAATACGGTTGCTTTGTTGGAGCGGAGCGGACGGTTTTTATATAACCAATTCGGACTGGTGAAAGGAGCAACACCTTTCAAAAGAGGATGGTTTTCCATACCCGGCACGATTGAGATTTCGGTTCCCGTTTTCAAATGTCCATAGTGCCCATCATAGTTACCGCCCAAAACGTCTTTATCAAATTCGGGCCATTGAACCAGCAAGTCGGCAGCATTTTCTTTGACAGCAACAACAGCGCCCCCTTCACGAGGAACATTGCCTTTGGCGTCGAAAGCATGTGATGCCGTACGAATGCCTAACAATGGGCGACCGCTTGCCACATAATCTTTGATTGCCTGCATTTTTTCAGGTTCAAGCGCACGGCGGCGAGTAAAAACAACAGCCAAATTGGCATCATTCAATATCTGCAAATTCTCCAAGTTGTGTCTGCCGGGACCTTCCATAATGGGCACACCTAATGCAAAATCGCAATGGATGTTTTTCAGTATAAGGTCGTGAGCAAACTCAGGCAAGCGTTGGTTGGCACGGTATTCGCTTTCGGCAGTCAGGAAAGCAACACGCGGACGCTTATCGCCTTGAAATTTGAATTGCTTTTTACCGGTAAAATCTGTGGATACAATAGAAGGGCATACGTATGTTTCAATATATTCTTCTATGAGGTCGAGACCGGAGAAATGGTCAACATACGGCGCTTTTTCGTGGTTATACATCAAGTCGGTCATGTCGCGCATCAACACTACATTCATCCCCAAGCGTTTCATAGAGCGAAGTCCGAACGAACGTCCTATGACGCACATATTGGTATGTACACCCACTAAGATTACATTCTTGATGCCTTTTTTCTTGAAATAAGTTCCTATTTCGGCTCCCGAATCGCTGATGAGGTCGCCGTCTTTAATAGTCAGTGCATCAATCTGTTTTGTCCACGCACGATAGGAGTCGATTCCGCAGTTTTCACAGCCTCCGTCCGATTGGTCAACGGGCCATGTTACGCCTTCTTCCGTTGGCAAAAGGCTACCGTTTGCCAATGCGGCAATTTTCTTATCTAGGTATTTTTGGGCTTCTTTCCTTCCGGGATAGTCTTTGTAGTAGTCCATACAATCGCTCGGAGCATGAACAATTTTCACTCCCTTGTCGCGAGCAATCGTAAGCACTTCATTCATAACCGGAGCTATTTCCGCTACGCGCGAAGTGGCATCCGGACACCAATGCTTGTCCCACATGTCGCAAATGACAATAGCTGTTTGAGTGGGAATCCAGCTTTCAATGGTATTAGTAATTACAAAAGCCCCTTGATCCAAATCGGAAGGGATTCGTTGTTGTGTTGAAATACGTATTGGCGTTACAACACTTTTTGCCGAAAGCATTCCTGTGAATTGCACAAGTAGCAACAAGGCGGCAATCATGGTTAATTTCACTGTTTTTCTGATCATCTTCATGGTTTTTATTATAATGATTATTAATTTCCGTGTTTAGCCGGTATGTCAAGCATTTCGGATTCTAAATGACTGCCGACCTTTTTATCGAATGAGATTTTAAATGAATAAGCATAATCACAAGGTTGCTCTTTCGGGAAAGTGAGTTTCAAACCATTATCGGTTTGCGTCCAACTGATTTTTTCGTCTGAACCCAGCAACTTTACGTCCAATATTTTAGCATCGGCTACGGCGTCTTTATTCAACGATTTAATCAATACTTCATTCCCCCAACTCAAAACAATGGCATAGAAATCATTGCCTTTGGTCGTGAAACGTATATCTGCCGTCGTATAAGCAGTGGCGGCGTTATCACTGAATGAACCGGATGTGCCTTTCATAGAGCCTTCGCCAAATTTCGCCCAACAGCGTGTGTCGTAGATGGCATCGCCGTTTATTTTCAACCATTCGCCGATGCCCAGCAATACGGCTTTCTGCTCTTCGGTGATTGTTCCGTCTGCACGAGGACCGATGTTAAGCAACAAATTTCCGTTTTTGCTTACAATATCAATCAAGTCGTGAACGATTTGTCCGGGAGTTTTATTCTTTTCTCCTTCAATGTATGACCACGACTGCATACCGACAGATGTATCCGTTTGCCACGGGTATTTACGCATAATTTCCGATTTACCGCGTTCCACGTCATACACTTGGGTATTGTTCGGGTATCCTCGTTTGGTATTAACAACCACTCCCTTGTTCCAATCCACGGCATTATTGTAATAATACGCCAAGAATTTATTGAAATAGGGTTGGATTTTATCTACCGTCCAATCAAACCAAATCAATTGCGGCTGATATTTGTCTATCAATTCATGTGTATGAGCCAACCAATCCAATCCGGCAGCATCATTGTAAGAGTTCTCGTCGGCTAACCTCCATCCGTAGAGAGCAATGGTTGAATCTTGTACATCTGAGGGGAATTTCAATCCTCCACTGTAAAACCAAGCATTTTCAAGGCGATGCGTAGAAAGTCCAAACACCAGCCCTTCTTTCTCGATGGCTGCTTTCAACAAGGCGATAATATCTTTTTTCGGTCCCATTTTCGTTGCATTCCACTTGTTACGGTCGCTGTCGTACATAGAAAAACCGTCGTGATGCTCGGCTACCGGAATCACATATTTGGCGCCGGAGGCTTTGAATAATGCCACCCATTCATCGGCATCGAATTTTTCAGCCTTAAACAAGGGAATAAAATCCTTGTACCCGAATTGGGTATGTTCGCCGAAAGTTTCGATATGATGTTTATACTCCCTTGAATTTTGTTGATACATCTGTCTCGGATACCATTCGCTGCCAAAAGCTGGAACGGCATACACACCCCAATGGATAAAAACACCGAATTTACCGTCTGTAAACCAATCCGGAAACTGGTAATTAGTGGCAATGTTTTCCCAATCGGGCTGAAATATCTCCGTTCCCTGCGAGGAAGCTACGGAATTGTAATCCTTTACGGGTTTTGTTTTGCATGAAACCATCAGCAAAACAGCAAATAAAACTATAGTATAATACTTCATAATATGATATAAATTAACAAGACATTAAAGATTCTTCCGGTATGAAATTGTTGCAAATATACTCAAAATCATACATATTTTCCATTATCATGCCGACATAATAATGCGAAAGAATCGACTTTAGACGACCTGTCTTGTCCTGTGAATGGCTTTACTAAATATTACAACCCGTTCACTTTTAACAATACACAACCGTGACGGGGAATATCGAATGAAGCCACTTTCTGAATCTCGCCAAGGTCTTTTTGTCTCCACAAATCCCGAACAAAAGACTTTCCGGTGGTATATCCCAACGCTTTCCAATCAATATCCACAGTGCAACCGAATGGTCTCTTGTTGAAAATGGCAATAGCCGTACTCCCGTCGTGCAGTTCCTTTTTCCAAATATCTATCAGATCCTTGTTTTGAATGCTGTACCCTGATTTCCCTAATTTGTCCTGATCAACGGCAATGACTTCGGCATTACACAGGATATTCCGCGTAAAATCGTCCAACGTGGTAATTTCCCCGCTGAAAATCAACGGCGCTGACATCATGCACCAAAGAGTCATGCAAGTATAATGTTCGCTTGGCGAGTATGGCGAAAGCACTACTTTTTGATTCTTCCAGTCATAGATATTGCCGAATAGCAAGTAATCAGGGTCATTCCAGCCATCCGGACCGGTATATTCCTTTATCTGTTCCTGAAAGAAACCAATGGAAAACATGTTCGAAGAGAGGTTTTGAGTGCTTGCACCGAGATCGTCGGTTGTTCGCCACGAGTTTCCTCCTACTTTCTTGCCCCATTTCCATACATCACCCATACCGTATTGGCACATATTGAGCACAATATCTCTTTTGGCTGCTTTGATGAGTTTTGATATTAGCAAATAAGGCTTCTGCAATTCATCTAACTCGCCGGATTTCGCTTCCTCGCCATACGAACACCAGTCATATTTCAGAAAGTCGAACTCCCAATCAACAAACGTTCGAATATCCTTTGCTTCATAGCCAAAGGATGCTGTATATCCCCCGCAAGTCGTACGTCCGGGAGAAGAATACAAACCCGCTTTCAATCCAAGCCGGTGAATATATTCCGTCATAGCTTTCATATTGGGGAAATTCTTATTGGTGCGTATCGTACCGTCGGGATTTCTTACAGCGCCCCCTACAACCGGATCGTTGCTGCTATTCCTTATCTCCCAACCATCATCAATATTGACAAATGTATATCCAAAATTCACCAATCCATAATCATACAAAGCTTGTGCGCTTTTTTCCATAATATCCTGCGTCACGTTCAGCTGGTAGATGTACCAACTGTTCCAGCCCATGTGCGGCGTCAAGGCAAGACCGCCGCCAATCACTATTTCGAGAGTATCACGGCAATTGCCGATACTGTTGGAAGCCGTAAGCGGTACCATAAAGGTTCCCGTCCGGCTGCACGAACCTGTAATGACACCCGTTTCCTTGTTGAGCGAAAGACCTTCCGGCAGATTCTCAGCCGTAAAAGTCATAGGGCGAGTGCCTGTTGTCGCTATTGTGAACAAGAAAGGCTTGCCGGGCGAAGCACCCGTGATTTTCGCACCGTTGATATGCGGTTCAGGTGCAGGTGGCGGTGTTAGGATGTAACGCTGTTCTTCCGAAGCGTCTTTCAGGACAACAGGAACCGTATACACCGTAAATGCAGCGTTTACCCAGTCCGCATGGTCATTCTGACTGCCGTCCGTTGTAGGATCAACGACTAAATACAAATCGGTAATACCTTTCAGGTTAATATCAATCCGCTTCGCAGCATCGCCCTTTTTCATCACACCACTGTTGAAAGCCATTCCTTTGTTGGTAAAAGCATAGAACACCACAGAACCCTTAGCCCCCGCAGCATCATCTACGCCCACAGAAGCCGTAAATCTGCCTTTTTTGCCGTCTAAACGAATATGTCCTTCACTTCCGGCATGAGTGCCAAACCCTTTGGCATATTCCGTACCTGCAACAGAAAGCGGCTTTCCCGTAACAGACAAATTACGCTGATTTTCACCCCATCCGGACGTGAAAGCGGAAAGGTCTAACTCATCAATCCCAACAACAACAGAGGGCGAACTGCATCCCCACAGCAGAACGGCGGTCAGCAAACTACTCCAATTAAGAATTCTATTTTTGTACATCATAATATAATTATTTATAAAACAAATTTCGATAAAATATTAGACATCTGCAAGCAATTAGGAAGATATTTACTGCTAAGCGCCGTGCATATTCCGGTATAGACGTACAATACCTCGCTATGAAATTTAACCGGTTTTGTAATGTATATATTGCAATTATTCATACTTTTGTAAATCTAAATTTATATGACGTAAATACCATGGACATCATCAACCAAATTGTAACACGTGCAAAAACAAACCCTCAGCGTATTGTGCTTCCTGAAGGAACAGAAGAACGTACTTTGAAGGCTGCCGACCGGATTTTAGCAGACGGTGTAGCTGAGCTTATTCTCCTCGGCAATCCTGACGAGATAAAAATCCTTGCTGATAAATGGAACTTAAATAACATAAACAAAGCTGGCATTGTCAACCCTATGAATCATACCAAAGAAGCAGAGTATGTACAGCTTCTTTACGACTTGCGTAAAAGCAAGGGTATGACGATGGAAGAAGCCTGCAAATTGGTGCGTAATCCATTGTATCTGGGCTGCCTGATAGTTAAAAATGGTGATGCCGACGGTCAGTTGGCGGGAGCACACAATACTACCGGTGATGTGCTTCGTCCGGCGTTGCAAATTATCAAAACGCTGCCCGGCATAACGTGCATATCGGGAGCTATGCTGCTTATTACCCACACGAAATACGGCAAAGACGGTGTGATAGTTATGGGCGATGTTGGCGTTACGCCTGCTCCGGACGCGGCTCAACTTGCCCAAATAGCTATCTGTACTGCCCAAACAGCTACAATTGTGGCAGGTATTGAAGATCCGAAAGTTGCCATGCTCAGCTTTTCTACAAAAGGCTCTGCCAAACACGAAACTGTAGATAAAGTCATTGAAGCTGTACGCATAGCCAAAGAAATAAATCCTTTATTAAAAATTGATGGTGAATTGCAGGCGGACGCGGCGCTGGTGGCTTCTATAGGCAACAAAAAAGCGCCCGGGTCGGAAGTTGCTGGAAGAGCAGAAGTGCTTATTGTTCCGAACTTGGAAACAGGAAATATCAGTTATAAGCTGGTAGAAAGATTGGGCAACGCGGAAGCCTTGGGACCCATCCTTCAGGGATTAGCCTATCCGGTTAACGATTTGTCGCGCGGATGTTCTGTGGAAGATATATATAAAATGGTAGCAATTACTGCCAATCAAGCTATTGCCAGTAAAAGCGGACGTTAAAATAATTTTGACAAGATATGAAAGTATTGGTATTGAATTGTGGAAGTTCATCCGTGAAGTACAAATTATTCGATATGCCCGGAAAGAAGGTGCAAGCTCAAGGTGGAATTGAAAGAATCGGACTAAAAGATTCGTTTCTGAAACTCACAACATCAAACCACGAGAAGGTAAGCCTTGAGCGAGACATCCCCGAACATACTACAGGCATTGAGTTTATACTAAATACGCTGACAAGTAAAGAATACGGTTGTCTTCAAACGCTTGACGAAATTACGGCGGTGGGACATCGCATAGTTCATGGAGGCGAAAAGTTTAATTCCTCTGTTCTCATTACAGAAGAGGTGATCGAACAGATAGCGCAATGCTCCGACCTAGCACCGTTGCACAATCCCGCTAACTTGAAGGGTATTTATACCATTTCCAAATTGCTGCCCGGCGTTCCGCAAATCGGCGTGTTTGACACGGCTTTTCATCAAACAATGCCGGATTATGTGTATATGTACGCTCTTCCTTACGATTTATATACTCAATTCGGAGTGCGCCGTTATGGCTTTCATGGCACCAGTCATAAATATGTTTCTCAACGGGCATGTGAATACCTCAAAACAAGCCCTGCCGGAAAACGTATCATTACCTGCCACATCGGCAACGGCAGTTCGATTACAGCCGTAAAAGACGGTAAATCTATGGATACTTCAATGGGACTTACGCCTGTCGAGGGATTAATGATGGGAACTCGTTGTGGCAATGTTGATGCGGGAGCATTAACTTACATTATGGATAAAAAGGGACTTGATAGTGCGGATATTTCCGATATGTTAAACAGGCAAAGCGGTGTTCTCGGCATTTTTGGTATATCCTCCGATATGCGTGAATTAGAAAAGGCGGTAGCTAAACAAGACAAGCGTGCTATTTTAGCCACTGCTATGTACAACTATCGCATTAAGAAATGTATAGGTGCGTACGCTGCTGCTTTGGGTGGTGTGGACATTATTGTTTTCACTGGTGGCGTGGGAGAAAATCAAAGTTCATGTCGTTACGAAGCTTGTAGAGATATGGAGTTTATGGGAATAAAAATAGACGAAGAAACAAATGCCCAAGTGAAAGGAGAGGAAGCAATCATCAGTGCTTCCGATTCAGAAGTAACAATCACAGTTATTCCCACCAACGAAGAATTAATGATTGCTTTGGATGTAATGGATATTCTTGGCAAATGATGCTTTTAACCTGAATTCGACGAAAATTCAGTTTAATCGGCAATTTCCGATCAGATACAGTTCTCCCTCTTCACTTTCCACAAGTGAATTTTAGTATCGTAAAAACGGGTTATATCTCAGAGGAACAATTCCTA